>Ga0335069_10004920_pt1 | contig 19701 bp, 20 predicted proteins | sample Lox_Sample_11_FD_206714 | JGI IMG/M metagenome (GOLD analysis project Ga0335069, IMG submission 206714) | Soil microbial communities from Loxahatchee National Wildlife Refuge, Florida, United States - Lox_Sample_1.1 | ecosystem: Environmental > Terrestrial > Soil > Wetlands | place: USA... | reverse complement strand
AGGTAAATCAAATGAATCGTGATTTCGAGTTCAAACAGCTGCTGCGCGCCTATCGCAGCGGGATCATTTCCGAGAAGACCTTTGAGACCGAAATGGCTGCGCTTGAGCAGGGCCACGCCGGCAGCAATGGCGGCGGCAAGGGTTTCGAAGCTCTCGGCAAGGTTTACAGCAACGAGCGCGAAGCGGTTATCGCGATGCTCGATCGTTTCCGCGCCGGCGAAGCCAATGGGATGGCGGCTTTCAGTGGCTGGAACAAGAGCGTCAGCACGGATTGTATCCGCAGCGGTATCCGCATGATTTGCGAGCGCGAAGGCTACCACGCGCGCATTTTCGAGCAGCGACTGAAGGACCTCGGTGCCGAGTGCAAGGCTGAGATCAGCGAATATAGCAAGAAGATCACCGCCACGCTGAGTGATACGGCCAAGAGCGATAACGAGAAGTTGATGTATCTGTTCGGCCTTGCGCCTGATCCCGACGCCTTCTGGAAGCCCGTTCTGGAATTCGTCGATAAGATTCAGGACGACCAGGAGAGTAAGGAGCTGTTCAAGCTCTACATCCAAGACGAAATCTCGAGCGGCAAGTGGCTCAACTACGCGTGTGAGGCGCTCAATGGTCCGGCACCGGCCAAGACTGCAGGCACAATGAGCCTGACTGGTTCAGACGCGGTAGTGTAAGTTTCTCGCAATTGTCGGTTTGAAGGAGCGAGGCGGTAACGCCTCGCTCCTTTGCTTTTTGCGCTCGATAGGTCTCGCCAAAAATCTTCTGCTGTACTAGACGTGAGGTCAAAGTTTCACTCAGGAACTTGAGATGGAGGCAGGAGAATAAATGTCGATCAACACGGTTTCGGGCAAGTGCGAGAGCCGGGACTTGGGCTTTACACTTATCCATGAGCATCTGGCCGCAGGCATGCCAGGGTTCGAGTTTGATATGGCGGGCTTCGACCGCAAACGCGAGATGACCAAGCTGGTCGACTCACTTAAGGAGATCAAGGACCTTGGGGTGAACAGCATGGTCGATCCATGCCCGATGGAACTTGGACGCGATCCCGAGTACGCAGCGGAAGCAGCCGAAAAGTCCGGCGTGCGGATCATTATCGCGACCGGCGTCTACAACGAAGCGCTCGGCTATCCGATGCATATGCGCATAATCGGTGCCGACGACATGGCCGAAATCTATGTTCGTGAGCTGACGGAAGGTATCGGGCATACGGGAATCCGTGCCGGAATCATCAAGACGGCGACCGGTGGCGTCCCCGGATGGACCAATGATACCGAGATCACCAAGCTGGAAGTGAAGGCGCTTCGTGCCGCGGCGCGGGCGCAAAAGGCGACGGGCGCTCCGATCCTCTGCCACAATAACGAACTCGCCCCGTTTGGTCGCGAAACGCTCGATATTTTCGAGGAAGAGGGTGTCGATTTTAACCGCGTTCTTATCGGCCACGCCTGCGGTGTGGGCGATATGCGCTACTACTTCGACATCCTGAAGCGCGGCGCATGGCTAGGCTTCGACCGTTTCGGTATTGAGGCGATCTGCTCCGACAAGATGCGCTTGGCCTCGCTCTTCGGATTACTCGCTGTCGGCTTCGATCGCATCATGCTCTCGCACGATGCCGTGGCCTGCTGGCTGGGTCGGCTAACGGAGGGTGCAAAGAAGATGATTGAAGCGTCGCCGAACTGGAACTTCGCGCATGTGAGCAAAAATATCATCCCGACTTTGCGCAAAGGCGGCGTGAGCGAGGAGAAAATCCGGATCATGACCGTAGATAATCCGCGTTCATACTTCGGGAACTAATCGCAGCTTACCCGATGAAGGACAATCCGCCGCGGGATTTGCCACCAAGGCGGATTGGTGATCTAAATGTGGAGAATAAAGGGAGATGCATCGCATCTCCCTTTTTCCGAGAAGGGGGCTTATGGGCCATGGATATAGATCGAGCACTCACGGATCCCGGCTTCTTCGTCGATGGTGATCCACATCAGCTGTGGAAGCATCTGCGTGCTGAGGACCCGGTTCACTGGACCCAGGGGCTGGTTAAACCGTTCTGGTCGATAACGCGTTATGAAGATATCGTCGGCATCTTTGCTGAGCCCAATACCTTCAGTTCCCAACGGGGCTTGATTATCCCTTCGAGCCCCGAGATGGAGCAGTTGACACCCGAGATGATGGGTGCGGGCGAGATGATGATCATGACCGACCCGCCGCTCCATGGTGCGATGCGGCGTGGGTTCAATCGGCTCTTCCTGCCCCGTCCGGTCGGCAAGTATGAGAGTCCCGGGCAGCAACTGGTCGCTGAGATTCTCGATGAAGCGATGACGATGGGGTCCTGCGATTTCGTCGTTGACGTCGCGGCGAAGCTGCCGATGGCTTTCATCTGCGAGATCATGGGCATTCCGCGCAGGGATTGGCCCGACATGTTCAATTGGGGGAACATGGCGATCGGCTTCGAGGACGCTGAGTATCAGGTCGAATCGCACTCGGCGCTCGAAACGCGGCAGCAGGGTGTGATGGCTCTCGGCCGCTACACCGCACAGCTTGCCCTGGAGCGTCGCGGCGGCAATGGTGAGGACCTGCTGACGGTTCTCGGCAACGCAGAGATTAATGGTCGCAAGCTCACCCAATCTGAGCTGGTTCACAATGGCTTCCTCTATATCGTTGGGGGCCTCGAAACGACGCGCAATGCAATCTCGGCCGGGCTTCTGGCGCTGATCCAGAATCCGCAGCAATGGGCCGACCTCGCCGCTCATCCGGAGCTTTTGCCGACGGCGATCGAGGAAATCTTGCGATGGTCGAGCCCAGTGACGCATATCGCTCGCGTCGTGACGCGCGATATCGAACTGCATGGGAAACGTCTACGCGAGGGCGATTGGGTCGCGTTGTGGCTACCTTCGGCTAATCGCGACGAAACTATCTTTGATGATCCCTACAAATTCGATCTACGCCGTTCACCCAACGAGCATATCGCGTTCGGTAAGGGCGAGCATTTTTGCGCGGGCGCTCATCTGGCGCGGCTCGAACTGCGGCTGACGTTGGCGGATCTATTCACGCGAGTGGATCAGATCGAGCTGGCGGGCAAGGTCGAGCGTCTCAAGTCGAATCTGATCGCGGGTATCAAGCACATGCCCGTGCGCTTCAAACAGACGCGCGCGGCTGCCTGACCTAACCCTCAGTCCCTCCCTGAAGGGAAGGGAGGCAACCGGGGCAAGTCCAGTCTAAAGCCTCTCGTCTTCCCCTTCCCTTTAGGGAGGGGGGTTCTTACTTGCCGAATGCTTTGGTAACGAGTTCAGTGTCGAGATACTCGACCACTTCCTGTACCTTGCCGTTAGCGAGCTTGAAGATCTGACAATACGAGTTGTTGTAGGTGCCTCCGGCCTTGGTGTTGGACTTGCCGTTGGCCTGCATCACTACGTAATCGCCCTCGGCGATGAAATTGTACGGCGTAATCGCGAGTCCACCCTCGAGTTGCGAGGACAGAGGTCCGAGCACTCTGGTCAGCAGTTCCTGCTTGCTGCTGCAGGTTCCCGAATATTTCGTGGTCCCCTGCACGGTGAACTTCACGTCATCAGCCATCTTGTCGAGGAAGCCCTGAGGATTTCCCTTGGACAACTCCGCAAACATGTTGCGAACGATTTCTTTATTTTCTGCAGCACCCATAGTCGTCACCTCGCATCAATCTGCCGAAGTCACTTCGGTCAGTTGAAGGGATGCTACCGCTACAAAATCGAAGCGTCAAAAGCCCCTTTGACGTTTGTAACGGCCCGGCGTAAGAACCATCGAGAGACCCACATAAGAAGGGATCCGCTGATGCCACGCGTTAAATACATCGAAAAGGCCGATGCTTCGCCCGAAGTAAAGAAGATCTACGAAGGCTTTGAGGGACAATTTAATCTCCCCGTGCCGAACGTCGCCAAGGCGTTGGCGAACAGCCCCGGTCTGGCCGCGCGGGTTTTTCCGCTCGCGAACTATTTCATGAACGAGTCGAAGCTCGACAAACGCTATCGTGAGTTGGCGGTGCTGATGCTGATGAAGCGATGCGATTGCGAGTACGGCTTCGTTCGTCACATCGATATCGCGAAGAAGTGCGGCTTGAGCCAGGAGCAGATCGACAACGTCGGTAACTATCAATCAAGCTCGCTTTTCAGCGCCGACGACAAGGTCGTGCTGCGCTACGCCGATGAGCTGACGCGCAACGCTCGCGTCGATGACGACCTCTATGGGCAGGCTGCAAAGGTTGTCGGCAAGGAGCATATCGTCGATCTCAACGGGGCAATCGCCTTCTGGAACATGATGGCGCGGAATCTGAATGGCCTGCAGGTAACCTTGGAGCAATAGCCTCGTCGCCGCAGCATAATCGGTAGAGCGGAGGACGTCATGAACGAAGCGGTATCACCGGCGCGCACTAACGAAGCACGTGCCGAGAAGCTGGTTTGTTTTCCCCGACCGGACGGCTCGCGTATCCCGTACAAAGTGTTCAGTTCCCCGGAGATCTATCGGCTTGAACAGGAGCGGATCTTCCGCGGTCCGGTGTGGAGCTTCGTTGGTCTTGAAGCCGAGATCCCTAATCCGAATGACTACAAGAGCAGCTTCGTCGGCGATACGCCGGTCGTCATCACACGCAACGAGGACCAGAGCCTCTCAGCGTGGGTGAATCGATGCGCTCATCGCGGAGCGATCGTTTGTCGTTTCGCGCGCGGCAACACCAAGACCCATATTTGCGCGTACCATCAGTGGAGCTTCGATACGCGTGGTAATCTGCGAGGCGTGCCGTTTCGCAACGGCGTGAAGGGATCAGTGGGGATGCCGGCCGACTTCGACCTGGCGCAACACGGGCTCCAGCAGCTACGCGTCGATAGTTACCGCGGGGCGATTTTTGTGACTTTCAGTGATCAGGCACCTTCCCTCTACGATTATCTGGGACCGAATATGCGACCTGGATTCGATCGGGTGTTTCACAAGCCGGTTGCTTATATGGGTTGCACCCGGCAATGGGTCCGGGCGAACTGGAAGCTCTATCATGAGAACGTGCGGGACAATTATCACGCGTCCCTGCTGCACTGTTTCTTCAGCACTTTCAATTTATTTCGAGCGACTACCAGTCGGAGCGAAGTGCTGAACGGCACCTACGGGTTGCATAATTACACTCGTCTGACGCACGCGCCCGACACCAGTGGTGGGGCCGCTTACAAGCAGGATGGAGTGTCGTCCTTCAAAGAGGGCTTGCAGCTGGCAGACCCGTCAGTCTTCACAATGAAGGAAGAACTCGACGGCGGCAATTTTCAGATTCAGGCAATTTTTCCGCAACTCCTGTTGCAGCAGATTCAGAACAGCCTCGTTGCGCGCCAGATTCTGCCCAAGGGTCCCGACGCATTCGAATTGGTCTTCCATTTCTTCGGGTATGCGGATGATACGCCGGAGATGCGGGCTCATCGGGTCAAGCTGGCCAATCTGGTCGGAGCGGCTGGACTGATTTCGATGGAAGACGGACTCGCGACTGAGATGGTGCAAGAGGGAACGGCAGGAAGCGGTGAAGCGATGGCAGTGGTCGATATGTGCCGCGACGCGATTGACGATCCGCAGAACGCGTCGAGTATCTCAGAGAGCTATATCAGGCGCTTCTGGCGCGGCTATCAGGAGTTGATGGGATTGTGAGCCAGCGCGAGACTGCCTCCAAGATGCTCGAAGAGATCGCGCTCTGGTACGAACTGCATCGTCTGCAGGAGCGGTACATCGGGGTTATCGACACCGATCGGCTGGAAGAGTGGCCCGAGCTTTTCACCGACGATGCGGTCTATGAGATCGTGCCGAAAGAGAATGCGGACCTCGGCCTCTCGGTTGGGCTGATGCACTGCTATGGCCGGCCGATGATGCGCGATCGGATCGTCGCGCTACGCAAGGCCAACGTCTTCGAGCCACATATTTATCGGCACATGACTTCCGGGCTCGAGTTCAAGACAATCGATCCTTCCACCGTCGAGATGCAGTCGAACTATGTCGTCGTGCGCACGATGAGCGATGGAGATTCGGCGGTCTATCAAGCCGGTCGCTACTTCGATCGCGTGGTGCGCACAGCGGAAGGATGGCGCTATCAGAGCAAGCGGGCGGTGTACGATACTTCACGCGTCCAGACGCTGCTTGTTATTCCTGTGTAGGTAATCAGGCGTAGTTCGCGTTTTAGAATCACGCGGCGTTGCGCTGCTTCGCTGCCGCGAGAAGGGCGCGCATCCTATCGCCTTCCTCCAGCGCTTGGCGCAGCTCTTCGGCGGCGCGCTGGCGATCGGTGATATCACGAAAGACCATCGCACCTCCGAGAATCGCTCCGTTGTCGTCGCGAATCGGCGCAGCCGATCCTTCGGGCCATCGCTTATCCCGTCCCTGACGAAGGAGCCAGGTGGTTTTCACGTCTTCACCACGCGCGGCGCGAATCAAAGGCCGATCGGCACGACCGATCAGCTTGCCGTCGGCGTTGTCGAGCAATTCGAAATGCGTCGCCCATTGATCCAGTGGCAACGTCCGAATCTCACGTACGAGGATTCTTTCGGCAGCGGGTTGATTTCCAGCAGTTTCTTCTGCTTGTCGCAGACCATGACCGCGTCCGCCATCGAGGTAAGCAATGACCGCAACAAGCGGGTTTGTCGGTAAAGCGTATTTTGGGCGTGAGCGAGTTCGAGGGAGCGCTGTTCCGCGGCGGTACTGCGCTCGGCGACCCGCTCCTCAAGCGTTTCGTTCCGGCCGCGCAGATGTTCGAGAGCAATTCGTTGATCAGCAACTCTGGTTTGCAGCATCGTAAGCGCCCCCTTGATACTCGAACCGGCGTTTCCTATCGCTGCTAATGCGACTCCGCCCGCGACTACGATCACGAGCAAGTTGATACGGCTCAGCCATTGATGGGCGGAGTGAGCTGAGAGCGCATCGGAGTGCGCTGAGTAGAACGAGACCAGCAGGCATCCGACCGCGAGAGCCGCGATGGCCGCGAACGCTTTTGCAAAGTCCAGCCAGATTAGACTAGCAAGGTTTCCATTCTCAGCAGAGGCAACGGTCTCGTCTGGAACAGATGGGCCGTCTTTTCGGCTGCGGTCAAACATACATTTAGGCGCGATGAGCGACTCGATTCGGGACACCGGCGTCGCGCGCGCCAGCCTGTTTCCGATCGAGGCAACATCCATGCCGTCACTTCGCCGGCGGGGATGTGACCCATAGGGGGACGAAAAGAAACGGACCGCCGAGTATCCTCGGACGGCCCGTCGTGCGCGGAGCTTGGAGCTACTAGCCCAGCTTGCGGACGCGCTGATTCGCTTCGCGTCCGAGGCACTTCTGCAACCACGCTTGCGTGTTTGGGGTCGCGCTCATGTCGATCTTTGCCAGACCCGCGTAGCTCAATATCGAAGCAACGTTAAGGTCGGCGATCGTGAAATCCTTGCCCAACAGATATTCGCGGCCGTTGAGCTGATTGTTGATGATCTTGAGCGGCCCTTGCAGGGTATCTGCCGCCTTCTGCGCGGCCTTATCGTCGCGCTGATCAGCGGGCAGAAACACACGATGCATTAGCGCTGTCATCAGATGAGGTTCGATCTCGGTAACGCCAAAAAAGCTCCACTTCAGAGCCTCGCCGCGTCCTTCGATCGTATCGGGGCAGAACGGCGCCTTGCCGTACTTCACCGCGACGTACATGTTGATCGCCATCGATTCCCAGAGCACCGTGCCGTTGTCTTCCAGCACCGGAATATGGCCATTCGGGTTGAGGGCCAGGATCTCCGGACTTTTGGCCTTGGCGACTTCGGTCGGGATGTGTTCGTACTTCGCGCCAACCTCTTCGAGAGCCCAGAGCGAGCGGGCCGAACGCGACTTGGAAGTTCCATAAAATTTCATCGTTAATCCTCCTCAGCAATAAGCAAAATAGCGTTTCTTTTTAACGCGTGCGGGCAGCTTACACAAACGGGTCAGGGGCGGGTACTCGGCGCCTTGGCCGATGGAAGCTTGCTCACGGTGTCGAGGTCGAAGACCATCACGAGGAGACGCATGAAATTGTCGCCGACGAGTGGCTCTTCGAGCTTGCGGGGAAAAGGAAAGAAGATCTCTTTGGACGACACCCGATACTTTTCAATCAGCGGCCGCAGAGCGTCATAGGAGCCAACTACTCCAACTGCGATCCGATCGTGGGACCAAGGTCCCAAGTACAAGCCGTTGACGGTGCGCACGTCCGGATCATTTACCCAATGGGCCGGAAGCAACCCCAGTTGCTGGGCTCGCAACGGCGTTAGCCTGGCGCGATCGTGACCGGCCGCAAGATATTGTTGCGCAGCTCTGAGTTCGGTCGAGAAGCGCGCCTCCACGTCGCGACTTTCCATCTCTAGCGCGGTTACGTCGCGATATCGATCGCGCATGGCGGCGTCTAATTGATAGAGCCACACACCATCAACGTGACGCGGGGCGGTTTCGATCGACGCCAAGGCAGACTCCCAAAAGGGGCGGTCAGCGTCATCGACGATCAGCCGATCGGCGCGGTGCGCAACCATCATCGCGATCAACTGTTGCGACGCTTCGGCCGTGTAGGTGTGCGTCATCATCATCCGTACGGCCGGCCAGCTCTCGTACTCGCGCGGGGTGATTCCCGTGTAGCCACCGGCCATCGCGAAAACCATATCGGCAGCGGCCTGCCAGAGCATCGAGCCTCCTGAGATGCCGAACGGGAGGGTAACGACCGTTTCGTCAGCGTGTAGATAGTCTCGATAAGTGCCGTGAGAGAAAAACTCCGGCAGCGGCGTCGGAGCGGCCCAAAACCGCGGATTCGGATTCGGTATCAAGGCAACGATGACGAGAGTTCCAACGATAGCTTGCGAGGCCCTCGAAACGGTGGAAGCAGAGAACCAGAGCGTTGCAATAACGGCGGCCGCGAGAAAAGCGTAGCTCATGAAGCGGCCCGGCAGGGCATGCTTGATCATCGGGAGATGCATCGCGAGCTTCCACGGCATCCCGAAGCCGGTTAATCCCACCACGCGCAGGCGTGGCCCGAGCGCGAAAAGCAGCACGATCACAAGAAAAAAGATCAGGATACGCGTGACGCGATCATTCCAGCGCGTCCATCCGAAATGGACGATCAAAGCGAGCAACGGGATACCCAGATACGCCCCGCGCTCTCCGATATTGCCCGGAAACAGATTCGTAACGGCTTCTACTCCGCGGACAGTGCCGAGCAGTGAGGTTGGTGTCGGGACGACGAGATTGGCGAGGTCAGCCGAGTAGCCGCCGGGGGAATTGATCGCTGAGCTCGGCGCTCCCGGGAGGAACAGATAGTAGAGATATGGCGCCAGAATGACCGCTGACAGCACGGCGGCTTGAGCCAACGGTATCGTCCAGCTAAGCAGCTTCCTACGTTGTTCTAAACTACCTGCAAACCATCCTAGGAGCAGTGCCACGCTTCCGAATAGAACCACGGTTGCCGCCAGCTCAATCGATAGAAGGAACTGGGCGACGAACAGCAGAGCGACGAATAGAACCGAGAGGTAAGTCGGCTTCTCGGTGGCCAGCGCTCTCATCGATACGAGAACGAGCAGTGGTGCTGGAAAGACGAACATCAGGTTGAGATGACCGCCCATCGCCTGTCCGAGCATGTAAGGCGAGAACCCGAACAGGTATCCACCCAAGAGGGCAGGCCAGAAACTTTCGCCGATTTCATAGCAGAGGAAAAAGCAGGCCCAAGCGGCGACTATGACCGCGAATATCGTGAGAAGGTTGTACGAGGCGATCGGGCCGAGGGAACTGGTCAGTGGCGCGGCGACTATCGCGGCGAGTGGCACCCCGCCGGACCAGGCGAGGTTGAAGCCGTCCGGCACCCAGACGATTTTGCAGAGAAACGGATTCAGCGCGTGTCTGATTGCGTGCGGCCACCATACGAGCGCCCACATCAGGAACGATGAATCGACGCCGCGCCCGAGATGGTAGCTACCGCAAGCTCCAAGGAGACCGCGCCCGAGGATGGCGACGGCTAGCATCGCGTAGAGCGCTAAGGCCGCCGCGGTACTGCCCGCGCGATTGGAAGCTGAAGAGGTTTTCACTGCGCGCAACCGGATAAGAATTAACCGATCGGTCGTTCCGGCGCGACCCGCTTGCGTCGGCGTGCCGACTCCGGCACAAGTTTTCCATCCCGTCGGTATCCCGCGGGTACCTTGCGATGGCATCGGCAGCACAGACGACTCACGGCGGTCCGCCCACAGAGGCCGAACTACTCGAACTGCTCGAGACGCTCTACAATTCGAGCAATCCGACGCGGCGATGGCTCCATTGCACCCGCCGCGATTGGATTATCGGGCAAATTCGCGCCCATGCGAACCGCGCATCGGGTCGTGCGATCGAGGTTGGCTTCGGCGCCGGCGTCTATCTGCCGACGCTTGCGGAGTGCTTCAGTGCGGTCGCCGCGACCGATCTCGATCAGGCGCATCTCGATCACGCGCAACCGCTGTTGAAGCGCTACCCCAATCTGGAGGCCGTTGCCGACGATATAACCTCATCGCATCTGCCCGCCGGCACCTTTGATTTCGTTCTGTGCAGTGAGGTTATCGAGCACATACCCGGTACGCCCCGCGTGCTGGCTGGTATCCGCAAGTTGCTCAAGCCCGGAGGCTTCCTGCTGCTTTCGACGCCGCAGCGTTACAGCCTGATGGAATTTGCGTGCAAGGTCGCGTTCCTGCCCGGCGTTATCAATATCGTGCGCAAGATCTACAACGAACCAGTCTTCGAGACGGGACATATCAATCTCTCGACCGCGGGTGGGCTTCAAGGTTTGCTCGGCGAGGCTGGATTCACGATTCGCGAGCGTTTCAAGTCGGGCCTCTATATTCCGCTGCTGGCTGAGTTCGGTGGGCAGACCGGTCTTCACGTCGCTCAATGGCTTGAGAATCGGATCCGCAGCGGCCCGCTGAGCTTTGCGCTCTGGACGCAATACTACCTCGCGCAGGTCTGATGCTTCTCTAGCTATTGATTCGGCGGGGTTAGCTGCAAGAGCAAGCGCGGCCCTTGACCATCGACGGGTTCGGAGATCAGCATCGTCGTCAGGCAGGCTCGCTGGTCCGCCGGTAGCGCGTCGAACCGTTGCTTTCTAATCAGGAGATAAGGTGGAGGCGGCGGCTGCGCATTACAGCTGAAGCGAGAGATCGGTTCGATCGGCCGTGGCGAATAGAAATAAAGCCCGCAGTCTTCGATCCCGAGGTGCGCAATCGAGGCATTGGCCGGGACTACATCCATCACCTCCTGAGCAAAGCGTTTGAGCGTTTCGTGCTCGGCCAAGGCCGGATTCATCACCCTGAACCAGAAACGCGTTCCCACCAAGGCGATTATCAGCACGCCAACAACCTGCATCGCGGGAAAGCGCCAGGTACCGCGGAGAACCACCAGCGATCCGAGGATCGAAAGCACAATCCAGTTGAGCACGCCGTAATGGCGGGTCGAGGCTAAGGACAAAAAGATGTCGATCAGCCGCTGATCGGTGGAATGCAGTGCGAAGGGCAGGTTCGATGGTAGCCCGTAATGAATCAGCGCAATCGAACCTAAAGCCATTGCGGTCGCACCGATCGCAGTCACTATCGAGGCTGCACTGAATAGACGAGTCGCCCAAGGTGGTGCCGATTCTTCACCGCAAACGGCCGATACTGCCCAGCCGATCAGCATCGCCAGTGGAGGGAAGGCCGGCAGGATATAGACTTGGCATTTGCCGCGGGAGAGCGAGAAGAAAAGGAACATTGCGACGAACGATGCGCCAGCGTAAACGATCGATTCGGGTAGCCTGATTTGATTCCCGCGCCAGAGTAGAACAAGCACGACCGGAAAGTAGAGACTCCACGGCAGCAGGCCGACGAGAATCTGAGGCACGAAGTACCAGAACGGATGCACGCAGTAGTTCGCGCCTCCCGCACTGGCGGGGATAAAGCGCGTCCACAGATTCATCCCGACTTGCCACTCCAGAAACTTGTGGCCGGCGATCTCGTAACCTGCGACGTACCAGCTGAGACCGATTGCCAGGCCTATGGTGAAGGTCGCGATCAGGTCGAGCCAAAAGACTTCGAAAAATCGCTTGCGTAGCAGCAGGTAGAGCGCCACCGATCCGCCCGGCAAAGCGATACCTAAGATACCCTTGGTCAGGCATCCCGCTCCGATCAGCAGTGTCGCGCCGATCCACGATGAGCGCCGCCGCGATGCCAGCGCATCTTCCAGCGCGACGATCGCGCCCGTCACGAACATCGCGAGCATCGAATCCATCCGCGGCTGCCGCGCGGCATCGATAAAGAAATGGCAAAAGAGCAGGGAAGCTGCGCCCCAGAAGCCTGCTTCACGTCCCAGACGATTCGTTGCCCAACCGTAAACAATCGCACAGGTTGCTGCGGCGGGAGCGAGGGCAGGCAGCCGAAAGGCTATTTCGGTCCAGCCGAAGAGGTGAACCATGATGGCCGTGGTCCACCAATAGAGCGGTGGCACATGAACCATCGGTCCTGGGATGAAGTGTGGGAGAATGATATTCCCGGCGAGGACGTCGCGGACCGCGCCTGATTCGCAAACCCCCAATTCCTTAGTGAACGGGGCGCTAGCTCCCAACGTGAGGAGAATTGCGAGCGCTCCCGCAAAGACACCGGTGGATTCCAACCACAATCGCCTCTGCCCGATCGTTTCAGTCATAACCGCAGGTAGTGCAGGTGCGCATCAGGCGCGAGCGAGGGCGATGAGCGATACTCCAAACGGTATCGTCACCCTTCCAAGCAAGTGGCGTTCACTGGAGTAGAGCCGATAGACGACACGATTGAGCGGAGCCCATGGAACCGTCAGATCGTCCTTAATCTTTGCGTCCCGACCGCGCGATATTAGGCGCAGTGCAACCTTGGCCAGCGCGATCACTGGGAACAGGACGACATTGCAGTGCCCCAGGTAATCGACTTGGAAACCGGCGGCCTCGAGTGATGAGCGAAGTTCCCGCGTACGATACCGCCGCCGGTGGTGCAGCAGAACGTCCTGCGCGCTCCACAACCAAGGCATCGCAGGTACCGTCAGTAACAGGGACCCCCCGGCCTTCAGACGGGCGCGAAGCGCGCGTAACGACCCGACCGGGTCATCCAGATGCTCAAGCACATCGGTCATGACGATTAAATCGAAATTGGTCCCCTCGAAGGGTATGCGATCGGGCAGTGCGCCGCGAGCAACCTCGGCGATTTTTCTCGACGCTGCAAAGTTTACAGCGGACTCCTCGGTGTCCATCGCGAAGACCCGACCACGTTTGGCGAGCATCGCGAAATTGCCACCCGTGCCACAGCCGGGTTCAAGAATAGTGGCGTCTGACGGAAGCTTGAGTCGATCGAGCAATCGATCGCAGAGCGCGCGGCGACCGGCGAACCACCAATGGGTATCCTCGACCTCCGCCATGCGCGGATACAGGCTCGGATCCATTGCTACGGTTTTTCCCGACCGTCTTTGAAGCCCCAGCGATCGCGCACGAGATAGAGCGGTCGACCTTTTACTTCGTTATAGGTGCGGGCGAGGTACTCACCGATTACGCCGAGCGAGATAAGTTGCACACCGCCGAAGAAGAGCACCGCCACCATGATTGAGGCGTAGCCCGGCACATCGATACCGCGAACCATCTTGAGCCCCGCCAGAAACATTGCGTACAGAAACGCCAGTAGCGAAATCAGCACTCCAAGGTAGCTCCAGACCTTCAGCGGCAAAGAGCTGAAGGACGTCACCGCATCGAGGGCGAAATTCCACAGACGCCAGTAGTTCCACTTGGTAGTTCCACCGCTGCGCTCAGGACGATCGAAGGTGACGGCGGTTTGCTTGAAGCCGACCCACGCGAAGAGCCCCTTCATGAAGCGGGTTCGTTCCGGCAAGCGGATCAAAACATCGACGACACGCCGATCGAGGAGACGGAAATCGCCCGTGTCATGCGGCACGGGAAAATCAGTGATGCGATCGAAGATACGGTAGAAGTATTTTGCGCTCGTCCGTTTGAGCAGGCTCTCACCATCACGACGATTCCGCGTGGCGTACACCACGTCGAAGCCTTCGCGCCATTTCGCGACCATCGCTTCGATCAACTCGGGCGGGTCTTGCAGATCCGCGTCGATCGGAACGACCGCCGCCCCGCTCGTATGCTCAAGGCCGGCGCTAAGCGCCACGTCCTTACCAAAGTTGCGCGAGAGACTGAGAATACGAATTTGAGAATATTGTTCGCGAAACTCGAGAAGGCGCGCCAAAGTCGAGTCCGTACTGCCGTCGTCGATACAGATTATCTCGTAGCTCATCTGTAAGCGCTCGATAGCCGGGATCAGTCGCTCGAACAGCGCGTTGAGGGCGAGCGTCTCATTGCGCATCGGAACGACAATCGACAATTCGACGCTCAGAGCTTCGCGCCGTTCAGTATCGGGCTGCATCGGCGATGCCTGGATGGCCGGGCTTACCGGCTTGAGCGGCGCTGCCATCTAACTCGCCGCTCCGTGGTGTTCGACGGCATAGAGGTCGTAATAGCCCGACCCGTAACGCGGATAACGCTTGATAAAGCCGAGGCAGGATGTCCTCGGAGTAATGCCGAATTGCCGTTCATCATGCTCGCCAATCAGGACGTAGCCAGGGTTATTCTGCGCGGCGAGCCAGTCGCAAAAGCTTGTAACCTTACTCGTCGGTAAAGCAAGAAAATGGGCGTTGGCATACCACGCGACGCGCCCGTCCCGTGCGATAACCGATCCAGCATGGGCGTTGCGTCTGGCGATCTCCTCGCCAGCGTAACGTGCGCCGCGCATGTCGTAGCCAATCGGCCACAGGGCCTGGGGCAGGAGTATCAGAGCGAGCACTGCCGCCGGCAGCAGCTCAGGAACAAGCCAACTGAGGCTATCCCCGAGCGTCTGGATGTATTCCGTTAGCGCGGCGAGTCCGATGATCACCCATCCAAAGGTATATGGAATCAGGTGAATCAGAAACCGCGTTCCCGTCCGCGTCAGGGCAAAACCACCAAAGTAAGACAGGACGAGGAACAGCAAAAAAGCCTCAGCCGGGTTGCGGAATAGCCGGCGACCACGCTTCCACAAACCGATCGCGAGCAGGATAGCCACGAGAGGACCTTCAGCCTGAAGTAGGTTGTAGAACGAATCGACCAAATCTTCGCGTACTTTGCTTAGGTAGAGCCGCGGATGGCTCATCAGCTCGGTGAGCGGCGAGACGTGCGCGGAGAAGGCAAAGCTCTCGAAGTGTGATTTGTTGGGCGAGGCTGCGCCCAGACCCAGGAGAATCACGACATCGAGTTCGCGTCCGATAGTCCAATGTCCGGTCGCTGCGTGGAGAAAGAAAACATACGGAGCAACCAGCGCCGAAGCCGCGATCAGAGATACCAGACCGAGCGCGATCGATCGCACGAATCGATCGCGCCGCCATAGCAGGGCCGACAATGCTGGAAATATCGCGTTGAGCAGGATCAGCCCCACGGCCTCGGTGCGGTAGAGGTAGGCTAATCCGACGACAGCGCCGGCACCGGCCGCGAGCGGTAGGCTCCCCTCGCGCGTTGCCCGCAGAATCAGCCAAACCGCAAGCGTCGTGAAAAAGATATAGCCGGCTTCCGTCCTTACGGAAGCCGATAACGCAGCCAGGTCGGGATGGATAGCCGTCAAAGCTGCGGCCCCAAGAGCGATTTTTGAGTCTGCAAAAACTTCTTTAGTCAGCAGATATATAGAGCCGATTGCTCCAGTACCGAGTATCGCTGAAAGTAAATTGCCGTTGATTTCCCAGTCGGGAATCAACCGATGCATCCCGGCCATCAGCAGCGGATAAAGCGGCGAGAAGACTGCGCCAAGCGGAGTGCGCCAATCGCCATCGGCAAAACTCCGCGCCATCCCTATATAGGCGGGGCCATCGCCCGAGACGCAAAAGCTCGTCAGGCTCAGCCATATACGAATCGCCAAGCCGACGAGTAAGCACCATCCGAGAAGCCGCCGATGCGACGCAGCGTCAGCTCGCATCGAGGGTTGGATCTCGGGAATCTTGGGTGATGCGCTGCTCTCCATCCGCGCCCCATTTTAGTGAGGCGCGGACGTGAGAAGAACCACCAGCCAGATCGGGTGTTCGAAGCGACTCGCGCTTCGCAGCTTGTCAGATTACCTGCGCAGAACCTTGGCGGCCTGCAGCCCCTTTGGTCCCTGCGCAACTTCGAATGATACTTCCTCGCCCTGTTCGAGCGAGCGGAAGCCCTGTCCATCAATCGCAGTGTAATGGACGAAGACCTCTTGGCCGTCATTCAGCGTGATGAACCCATAACCCTTCTTCGGGCTAAACCATTTGACGGTCCCGACGCTACTCATTTCCCCCGAAAACCTCCCTGAGAGAACGCTGTGACGAGCAACTCTCCCCAGTCGCAAAATGTCACAGTCCTACGGTTGGCGCATATAGCATAACGCGCAAAATCATCCAAACACCCAGAGTAAAATCCTTGCTTACTTTGGTGCGCAGCGTTGCGCTCTCTTTGCGCGGGGGTCTCTCATCCGCGCCAGCGCTTGGGCCGCGCATGGATATGGCAGTGATCGGGAATCTGCCGCATTACGCCATCGATAATGAACTCATCGACGCCGTATTTATGCCGTGCGACCACCGAGAGCGCCTCGACCATGAATTGTCGTTCTTCCTCGGTTGGGGCCACCCGATGGTCGCCAAGCACGGCCATAGGCGTGTCGCAAGAATCGCAATCCAGCAGCGCAAATTTAAACGGCAGGGTGAAGCGCGCATACCACGGGGTATATTCTTTCAATTCGCAAAGTTCACAGTTCGCCATGGCGGAAAGCCATAGCCATTCTCGATGCGATCAACAAGACCTCGTAAGAGATGCGTTGTGCTTCTTCACAATCGACACAAGATCGACGATAAGGATTCTAATCGAAAGGCTCCGCGATACTTCTGCGCGGTGAAGGAAAGTCCCGATGGACGCGAAGACTCGCGCTCGTGAAATCCTTGAGGCACAACGTGGTCGGCTCGTCGCTCTGAGCCATCGCATCCACGCGAATCCTGAACTCGGTTGGGAGGAAGAGAAGTCTTCCGCCTGGGTGGCCGAGGCGATGGCTGATGCGGGCTTCAGCGTCGAGCGCGGCGTTTTCGGGATGCCTACCGCACTAGTCGCGCGAGCGGGCAAAGGACCATTGCACATCGCGTTCTGCGCGGAATACGACAGTCTGCCCGCGATCGGACATGCCTGCGGTCATAACGTGATTGCTGCGATGAGCGTGGGAGCCGCTATCGCTGCCGCCAAAATTGCCGATGATGCAGGGCTTACCATCAGTCTTATCGGTACGCCGGCCGAGGAAGTCTGCAATGCCGGCGGCAAGATCGAGCTGCTGGAGCGCGGGGCTTTCGACGGTGTGCACGCCGCGATGATGGTTCATCCGGCGCCCGTTGATATGGCTGAGCCGCCGATTATCGCCGCAGCGCAGCTCGACATTACCTATACCGGAAAGGCAGCACACGCAGCGGCCTTTCCGGAACGGGGAATCAACGCGGCTGATGCGCTAACGATTGCGCAGACGGCAATCGGATTGTTGCGCCAACATATCCGGCCCAGCGATCGTATCCACGGGATTATCACCAAGGGCGGGGACGCACCCAACGTTATTCCCTCGCATACCTCAGCGCGTTACCTCGCGCGGTCCGAGACTATCGAGAAGTTGCAATCGCTGCTGCCGCGCGTCCATCGATGCTTCGAAGCGGGTGCTTTGGCCACCGGTGCGACACTCGACATCGTCGGCGGCAATAAACCTTACGCCGAGATGCATCACGATACGGCGCTTGCCGCGCTCTATCGCGAAAATGCCGCCGCCGTCGGACGCAAACTGATCGACGCGAAAGGGCTTACAGTCCCGGCTGAGTTCAATAAGGCCGCGGGATCGACTGATATGGGCAATGTGTCCCACTGCATGCCCTCGATCCATCCGATGATCAGCCTCGAGACTCTACCCGCCGTGAATCATCAGCCGGAGTTCACCGCTCATTGTATCTTGCCGGCCGCCGATCGCGCGGTTTTCGACGGGGCCCTCGCGATGGCATGGACGGCAATCGATGCGGCGCTGTCGCAAGACCTGCGCGAGCGGCTGCTGGCCAGCGGAGGCTATCGAGCCAAGTGAACCGATGCCGGACCGAAGTCCCCGGCCGAGCATCTGACACCTAATGGCTCGCGGGTGAAGCTGCTGCCGCCGGGCTCCCTGAAGGCGAAGCCTTCGCGGATTTAGCGCCGCCCGCCTTCTTCTGGCAGCGATAGACGCTGCTCGTCGAGATATTCAGGTCTTTGGCGATTTCGCCGGTTTTTTTGCCCGTGCCTACTTCGCTCATCACCTTGCCGCAATCGACCTTGTTGGCGAATGCTGACGGTGCGTTTATGACTAAACCGCCGAGAGCAATCAGGAAAAAGCCCACGCCAATGTCTGAACTGTCTTCATCGATGACCTCAAGTTAGCATCAGATTGGCGCGAGTATCCCAAAAAAGCAGGGTTGCTGGAAGTGCAGCCGCTTAGAGCTCGAGCATCAGCTTGCCGGGGATACCCGAGTCATTCAGCGCAGCTAAGGCGCGCGGTAGCTCATCGAGACTAACGGTACGGGAGATTATCTGTTCGGCTGCGATCCTTCCGGACGCGAGTGCCGCGATAGTGGTTTCTGCCTCACCCGGTTCAAGCCCCAGGCTGAAGTGGATGTCGAGTTCACGACTGAGCGCGATCGCGGGAGGGAAGCCATCGTCTTCCATCGCCGCGCCGAGCACGACCACGCGTCCGCCACGAGGGGCGAGGCTGATCGCCTGAGCGAGCGTTCCGGGTGCGCCGATACATTCGAAGATTACGTCCGGTGGCGAGCCCGTAAGCCGGGTCATCGCGACAACACCGGTATGCATCCGCGGGTCGACAGCAGCGTCTGCGCCGAGCTTCAGCGCGAGATCGCGCCGCTCCATCAGCACCTCGGATACGACAACCGTGCGTGCGCCCGCGTACCGCGCCCACAGCAGCATCGCCAGTCCCAACGATCCCGCGCCCATGATGAGGCAGGTTTCTCCTGCCTGGAAATGCGCGCGATGCAAGGCGTGGAGCCCAGCGACGAGTGGCTCGACGGTAGCGCCCACTCGGGTGCTCAATGATGGTGGTAATTTGAAAATGGCGCCGGGGCGCACCTTAACGAACTCGGCGAAGGCTCCCGGAACCTCACCGAAACCGATCGCGCGGGGCGCGAAGCATCGCACACCGGCCTCAGCCGCGCACATCGGGCACTGTCCGCACGCGACGAAAGCCATCGACGCGATCGCGTCACCGCGCTCAAATCCCTTTACGCCCTCGCCGACTTCCTCGATCACCCCGGCGAACTCGTGACCCATGATCGTATCAACCGGCATCTTGAGGTTGCGCGATCCGGCCGCATGCAGGTCCGAGCCACAAATACCGCACGCTTTGACCCGCACGATCACTTCGCCCGGTCCCGGGATGGGATCGGGCACGGTCCCGATCTCCAGTCTCGCGCCGGGTGATTTAAACAGAGCTGCTCTCATTAATTACTTCTTGAGGTGAGGGAATGTCGGGCGACGCTTCTCTTTGACGGCTGCCACACCCTCGGCCACGTCGGCGCTGAAGAAGCCCAGCATCTCCATTGCTAGCGAGGCATCGAAGGCAGGCCCGAACATCTTGAGCCAGTTATTCAGCGCTCGCTTGGTAAACCGTGCAG
>Ga0335069_10004919_pt1 | contig 19701 bp, 10 predicted proteins | sample Lox_Sample_11_FD_206714 | JGI IMG/M metagenome (GOLD analysis project Ga0335069, IMG submission 206714) | Soil microbial communities from Loxahatchee National Wildlife Refuge, Florida, United States - Lox_Sample_1.1 | ecosystem: Environmental > Terrestrial > Soil > Wetlands | place: USA... | reverse complement strand
AATCGCGTAGTAATTGCTGTCGTAGTTGTTGGCGTGCGAATAGGTGTAGTGGGTGAGCACTTGCAGACCGCGCGCAAAGCGCTTGTCCAACTTGACTTCGAACGCGTTGTAGGTGCTGGCCGCGTCATTCCCGTAGTAGTTGCCGAGGCTGTACGTAATGCGGCTGCAGGTATTCGTGTCTGGATCATACGTGCCGCACAGCGGCCTGCGCGCGTTCTGTGGCAAACCATCCGTGAACCCAACCAGGGAAACCGGGTTGACGTCATAGTTGGGTCCATTGCCGGCGAATCCGTGGGTTCCCTTGCTGCCCACGTAACCAGCCTCCAACGAGATGGTGCTGGTCAGTTGGTGCTGTACTGTCACGTTCCATGCGTCCACCGCTGGCAGCACCTGCTTGGGAGGACGAATGTGCGTGCCAGATACATCCGAGCCAAGACTCTGGAACGGGATCAAGCCGTCGGAGTTGATGTCGGCATCGTGGAATGCGGGAGTGAGACCGGTCACCTCTCCGTAATCTACGGGGCCGTTATCCAGCGTGAAGATCGGGATTCGATCTCCGGAACCGAGCCCCAAATTGCTGGCGTTCACGTTTTGCTTGAGCAGCACCGGCAGGTTTTGCGTAACCGTGTGCCCGAAATTGGACCCGAACACGCCAATGTCGTAGCTTCGGCCGTAGCCGGCGCGGATCACGGTCTTGGGAGTCAACTGATAGGCGAAGCCCAGGCGCGGAGCGAACGCGTTGAGCTTGTTATCGACGTTACCGTGCAGGTCGATGCCACCAACGCCGGCGACGCGGATTGCGCCCGTGCCACCCAAGTCGGTGATATTGGCAAATCCGCCGTTATTCTTCCCGTTCACCGTCTCCGGGAAGTAGATTTCCCAACGCAACCCGTAGTTGATCGTCAGCTTTGACGTCGCTCTCCAGGTGTCCTGGCCGTAGAAGAACCAGCGCCGCTGCCGTTCGGCAGGATCTGCGCTAGCCGAAGGATTGTTGACGTAACGGGCGAACGATGTGACCTGACCGAGCAGGAAGGTGGCGAGATCCAGTCCACCATCGCCGGCGTCTGCGGTGGCTTGGGGGCTGAAGTTATATTCACCGGTGCGATTGTTGTCGCTGGGAAGGCGGAGATTCAACGCATACCGGATATCCGCCCCGAATTTGATCTGATGATTCCCCTTGATCTTGGTCCAGTTATTGACGAATTGGACCTGTTGCTCGCTTTCGGTGAGCGGGCAGTTGCAGCGCGCGACCCCCAGGCCGTCGCCGAAGCTCGAAATCACAAGCCCTTGGCCGCCGTTGTTGGGAGCGCCACCAAAACCGCTGATTTGATCGGGGCCCAGTTGGAACGAACCCAAGCCACCAGTCTTGGGATCGTCAGTGTTAGCGAACGGAATCCCGAAGTCGGACATTGGAGTGCCGCCGTCCGGCTTCGCGGTCACCGGGTTGTACTTGAACCAGCCGAAGCGGAAGTCCATGAGCAACGAACTGCTGAACGTCTTGGTGACGCCGGCCGCGAGGCTGTAGTTGTGGGTGATGGAGCTGCCGGAGAGGCCAAGCAATCCGTTGCCAGGCCCCTGCATCTGTCCGAAGATCCCAGTGCCCGAGAGTTTGTAGTAGTTAAGGCTGAAACGCCCGAACACATTGATGCTGGGCCTTGCCGCGTAGTCGACGCGCGTGTCGAAGCCGTTTTGGCTGAAGGGGCCCGATCCGGAACCGACGAAGTTATTGGTGACTTCGCCGTTTTGAGCCGCTGGAAGAGCTTGCAGAATTGCCACGGCAGCCGGAGAAAGCCGATCGTTCGGGATCAGGTTGCCATCGAACGCAGTGCGACCGGAGCCATCGGACAATCCAGTGGCGGGATCGAAAACCTGTCCACCACCGCTGGCCACACCCAAGTACTCGCTCAGATCGCAGAATCCGCCGGTCCCAGGACCGGTACATGTTTCGTGGACAAGATCAGTCGGCATCGTAAACAGGCCGCTCACGCCGTTCGTTTGCCGCGTACCCTGGTAATCGCCGAAGAAGAACAGCTTGTCTTTGATGACCGGGCCACCAAGCGTAAACCCGAACTGCTGCCAGCGTGACGGCGGGATCAGCCGCCCGGTGACGGGATTTGCCTGGTTGGGCGATTGCGTGAACGGGTCGCGCGCCTGTTGCGCGTCGGAGCGGCGGAAGTAGAAGCCGCTACCGTGAATCTCGTTGCTGCCCGATTTCGTCTGCGCTGTGACCACGCTCGACACGGCTTTGCCGAACTCCGCGTCGTAGTTCTGCAACGCAACTTTGGCTTCTGTGACCGCATCGAGGTTTGGGTTCACGACGATGATGCCCAGGATCGGATCCTGGTTGTCGGTTCCATCCAGTTCGAATGCAGTACCGGAGAAGTGCTGTCCCTGCGTGAAGATTTGCTGGCTGCCTTGGGGATTCTCAGTGGCCGCGTGGCTCCATCCCGTCAGTTTCTGCGAACCCGGTGCCAGTAACTGCAACTGCGTGAAGTTGCGATTCAGGATCGGCAGGTCTTCCACGTACTTCTCGTTGAAACTCGTCGCCACATCGGCGCGATCGGTCTTGAGCTGTGGCGCCTCGGCCGTCACTTCGACGGTTTCGCTGGCGCCGCCCACCTGAAAAGTCAAATCAACGCGGGAGCCGGCGTCTGCGGAAACGATTACGTCCTTCGCCTGAACGACCTTGAATCCCGCAGCCTCCGCGCTAACCGTGTAGATGTCTGGAATCAGGTGCGTCGCCGAATAGTTTCCGCTTTCATTCGTTGTCGTTGTGTCGCTCGTGCCCTTGCGCTGGTTCGTGACTGTGATCTTCGCATTGGCAACCGCAGCGCCCTGCGGATCTGTAACGGTTCCAAGAATGCTTCCATATACGGCCTGCGCATGCGCCGTCGGTGTCCATAGAGTTCCTGCCATGGCCAACGCCGCCACGATCGCCAGAACCGCAAACGTCTTCTTCATCGCCATCCTCCCGCATTTACCCACACTGCTGCCTAGGGTTCGGAACGACGAAAAAAAATCGTCCCCGCAAAATCGATTCGGTTGAATTTCCCCACACGCACAAAGTTTAGTAGTGCGAAAGCGCTATTGACTTCTGCTGCATTCTCTCTGCCGAATCCCCCTTGGATCTACCATGTTGAATCGCAATGTCGAAACGCGGTGATCCACAGCGGAACCCTATGACATTTGGAAGTCTTAACGCCGCACGTTACAAGAATTTCCAGTTTTTAAGAGACTGACTGAATGCCGCAACGCTGGCAGGTTAAGAGTTCGGTGCCCGCAAACTTGCCTTGAGCAGTGGCCACACACCCAGCCACGCCAGCCCTGGTGAAAGACAGAAGGCCCACAATCTGAATGTCTACGGTTTTGCTGCCACCGAAGACTTTTTGGAAGTCTCAGTCTGTCTGATACTGTTACATTGCACAAATGCTTCGCTTGCAGTCAGCTAGGGACATTGTTACTCTCTATGTTAATGGCGGTGAGTGCTGCACAGAAGGCCGATCGCGCCCTTTTTCTCTCCCAAATCGAGAAGATCGAGAATAGCCATACCCTGCACAGCTCGGAATCTCTCCGCAGGTTATTCCGCTATCTGGCCGATCATGCCCTCGAACATCCAGGAAGTCCCCTGAAGGAATATCAGATTGCCACCGAGGTCCTCGGCCGCCCGAGTGACTTTGACCCACAGCTCGACTCCGCCATCCGTGTTCAGGCCGGACGCTTGCGTCAGAAACTGGTCGAATACTACGCTTCGGAGGGCACAGACGATTCCGTCCAAGTGGAAATGCCGAAAGGCGCCTACCTCCTTTCGTTCCACCTCCGCACGCCGGAATCGGCCAAGCTGCAAACGGTCAGTTCGCAAGATCACGCCGCTGAACATGTCGCCCGGCGTGTTCCCCGTTTGTGGGTGGTGGCGGTCGTCTCTCTTGCTGTTCTTCTCGTGGCGGCGGTTGCGGTGATCGTTTCCTTGACGAGCAACCGGCAAATGACCATTGCCGCTGCGCGGAGCGGTGCTCCCCCGGCTGTGTTCACTACATTCTGGAAGCCATTTGTCTCGGCGCCCGAAGAGCCCTGGGTCATCTTCAGCAATGGGGCTTTTGTGGGCCGCCCTGAAACCGGGATGCGCTATTTCAACCCGGCCCTTGACTCGCATCCGCGCGTAATCCTCGATCATTACACCGGCGTGGGAGAAGTGCTCGCGGTGCACGACCTGGACCGCGTATTCAACTTGCTGCACCGCCAGATCCGGGTGAAGCGAGGCAGCCTGTTCTCCTTGGACGACGCAAAGAACAACGACCTGATCTTTGTGGGGTCGCCGGCGGAAAACCTCACCCTGCGTGATATCCCCAGCACCAAGAATTTCGTCTTTCAACGGCTCACCACAGGAGACCGACGCGGAGATTTAGCCATTGCGAACCTGCATCCACAGGACGGCGAGCCAAGCCATTTTCTGGGAAGCCCCGCCAATGAATCGCTGGTCGAAGATTACTCCGTGATCGCCCTGGTCCGAGGTCTGGATCCGGTTCGTTCGGTTCTGATCCTTGCGGGCACGACCACCATCGGAACTCAAGCTGCAGTCGAGTTCGTTTGCGACGAAAACTCTCTGGCCCAGCTGCTGCAGAAGCTGAACGCGGCGAAGAACGGAGTCCAGCCATTTGAAGCCGTGTTGCGCGTCAAAGTGACGCGCGGTGTCCCGGTCGAAACCAGCATCGTCGCCTTGCGAACAAATCGGTAGTACCTCTACCGGTCGGGCGGCTGCAGGCGCGGATCCAGTTCTGCCGCTCTCTGAAATTCCTTTTGCGCCGCTTCATTCTCGCCCTTCCCTTTGAGCGCCAGGGCCAGATGGTAGTGAGCCGGAGCGTAGTCCGGACGCGACCTGATCGCTTCGCGGAATTGCGAGATGGCCCCTTCAATGTCTCCTGTCGCCATCAATCGTCGTCCGGAGTTAGTTGCGAACGTCGCCGCCTGCAAGGCATTGGCCCCCATCGCCATCTGGGCGCCGATTTTAGCTTCGGCAGCCCCTCCCTGAGTGTCGCCGAGCTGCCGCAGAACTCCAGCGAGCGTCGTGTGCGCTCCCGCAAACTCCGGCTGCAACCGGATCGCCTCCCGTAGCGCGCTTGCCGATTCCTGCAGATTGCCCTGCTGTTTCAGCACTGTCCCCAGCGTGTAGTAGGCCTCCGCATAATCGGGGCGGATCTTGATCGCTGCTCGAAGCTCGTCGGCCGAGCGCGCAAAGTCTCCCTGCTGCCAGAAGGTCACACCCAGTGTGTATCGGACGTCGGCCTGCGACGGATCGAGCTGTGCGGCCTTCTCAAGTTCGGCAACCGCGGCCGGTAACTGATCCTTGAGCTTTAGCGCCAGCCCGAGGTTGTAGTGCAACGTCGCGTCGTCCGGCGCAACCTGAAGTGCTGTCCGAAATGCGCGGATGGCTTCATCAAAGTCGGCGCGCTGCAGGTACGCAATCCCAAGATTTCCCTGATATCCGCTGTCGTTCGGCTGCAACCGCAACGCTGCCTGGAATTCCCCGACCGCGCTCGGGGCGTCTCCGGCTTGAATGAGCGCCAGACCGAGATTGTTGTGGGCATCAGCGCTGTCAGGGTGCGCCTGGACGGCATGCCGAAATGCCGCGACCGCTCCGAGCGCGTCTCCTTTCCTCTGCAGCGCCAGCCCGAGATGAGTCTGGACTTCGCCAACACTGGGCTGGAGCTGTGCCGCGCTCTGCAGTTCGCGCAGGCTTCGGTCGCTGTCACCCTTGTCGCCCAATACGCGTGCGAGATAGTAATGCGCTTGCGCATTGTTCGGGGCTTCGGCTACTGCGCCCTCCAACAAATCTTGTGCTTCGGCGAGCAAGTGTTGCTGCCAGCGCACTACCCCCAGATGAAGCTTTGCCGACGCTGAATTCGGCTGCAATCGGAGTGCTTCGGCAAATTCTCCGGCCGCATCTTCGGCCTGTCCGCTCTGCACCAGCAGTGATCCGAGTTCGTCATGCAGTTCAGCACGCGCGGGTTCCAGTTGCACCGCGCGGCGCAGCTCTGCAATTGCACCCGGCACATCGTTGCCAAAGCTCAGAATTCGTCCCAGGGTTCGGTGCGCCTCAGAATCATTCGGCGCCAGCTTGATCGTGGCACGAGCCTCCGACTCCGCAGCTTCATACTCCCGTTTGGCAGAAAGGGCATTGGCGAGATTGATATGCGCCTGCACAAATGCTGGCTTCAGCGCGATCGCCCGGCGAAATTGGCTGATCGCCTCGTCAATCTTGCCGGTCGTCAGCAATACCCATCCCAGCGAGTTGTGCCCTTCCGGCGCCTTCGGCGCCAGGCGCACCACTTTCTCAAGTGTCGAGTGCGCAGCGGCCAAGTCTCCGGCCTGCAGCGATTGAAGCCCTTGTTGATAGAGTTTCTCGATTGCTTGCGCGTCCGCTGGTTTCTTCGCCAGGGAAGCCAACGAGAGAAAGCACAGAAGAGCGCCCACGAGACGAATTCGCGCGGATAGGTAAATCACGAAGGAACCGGAAGCCGACTCTGCAAATCTTACTATGACGCCCTGTCAGACTTCGTCCGGGTCGCGCCTCCTTGACCCTCTTCTGCGATGCACCCTACCATGCAGGCTGGGTCATGAATCCGTTGCAGTTTTTCCAGTCCCGGGGTGCAGGTCTTTTTATTCTGTTGGCCGCATTGTGTCAGCTCGCCATTGGACAGGCCGCCAAGACGGGCACGCCGACTGGCCCCATCGCCAACTTCATTGACGTAGCCGAGAAAGCTGGCCTTACTTTTCCGATCGTCTTTGGCGGCAAGGATACGAAGAAGTACATCATCGAGACCACCGGCACGGGTGTTGCGATTCTCGACTACGACAACGACGGTTGGCCCGATATCTTCATCGTGAACGGCACCACGCTCGAGGGATTTCCCGCTGGACAGGCTCCTACCAGTCATCTCTACCACAACAATCACGACGGCACCTTTACAGATGTGACCGTCAAAGCGGGTCTTGCTGCGACCGGATGGGGCCAGGGCGCTTGCGCCGGTGACTACGACAACGACGGCTGGGAAGATCTCTACATCACCTACTACGGCAAAAACCGCCTCTATCACAATGACAAAGGCGTCTTCACCGAGGTCGCCGAGAAGGCCGGCGTCGCCGGCACCGGCAAAGCCTGGGGTACAGGTTGCGCCTGGGTTGACTACGATCGCGACGGCCATCTCGATCTCATGGTCGCCAACTACGTCGACTTTGACCTCTCCACCGCGCCAACGCCGGGCGAACGGCCTTCCTGCATGTGGAAGGGTGTGCCCGTGATGTGCGGGCCCCGTGGCCTGCTGGGTGCGAAGAACATCCTCTACCGCAATCGCGGCGACGGCACGTTTGAAGATGTTACGGTGAAAGCGCACATCGATAAGACCGACGGCCACTACGCTTTCAGCGTTTCGACCTTCGATTTCAACGACGATGGCTGGCCCGACATTTACGTCGCTTGCGACAGCACACCGAGCATTCTCTACCGCAACAATCGCGACGGCACTTTCACCGACGTCGCCGTGATCGCCGGCGCTGCTTTCAATGAAGACGGCCGCGAGCAGGCCGGCATGGGCTCGACGATCGGCGACTATAACGGCGACGGACGCCTCGACATCTTCAAGACAAACTTTTCCGACGACACTTCAACTCTGTATCGCAACAACGGAGACGGCACTTTTGACGACGTGACTACCGCTGCAGGTCTCGGCCTTTATACGAAGTATCTCGGCTGGGGAACGATGTTCTTCGACTTTGACAACGACGGCTGGCCCGACCTGCTTCTGGTGAACGGGCACGTTTATCCGGAAGTAGACAAGCAGAATCTCGGCAGCAGCTACGAAGAGCCACGCATCCTCTACCACAATCTCGGAAACGGGACGTTTGCCGACATCTCTGCCTCCGCCGGGCCGGGTATCACGACGACGGCATCTTCTCGCGGTCTTGCCGTCGCCGATCTCTGGAACGATGGCCGCATGTCGGCGGTCATCTCCAACATGAACGGAAAGCCCAGCCTGCTGGTGAACCAGGTGCGCTCATCCAATCACTGGATTGCGATTCGCACGGTGGGAACAAAATCCAATCGCGACGGCATCGGCGCAAAGGTCTCCGTCAGAGTTGGCAGCCGCGCCCTCGTCGATGAAGTTCGCAGCGGCTCCAGCTACAGCTCCAGCAACGATACGCGCGTCCACTTTGGACTCGGCGCCGCCACCAGAGTGGATGCAGTCGAGATCCGCTGGCCGAGCGGCCTGGAGGAACGATTTGAGAACCTTCCCGTCGACGCCATCCACACCCTGAAAGAAGGGGCAGGTATGGCGATCAAGGCGCCCTCGAAGAACCCGGCATGAAGCGACACCCTTCGTCTTTCCTAAGCCATGCTCTCCGTGTGCACTTTGCGCGTTTTCTCCGCGATCTCTGCGGTTAAGAGCTTTTTGACTTTCTCGTTCGTTACTTTGTACTTCCAAATTGCATGTTGCGGACAATCCCTTCGCCTTCTTTGACGTAGATCAACTGATTCGGTCTGATGTCCTTGAGCGTATCCACTTGTCCGCTCGGCCAGCGAACTTCCAGCAGTTCAACCTTCTCTGCCTTCCCGATTCCAAAGTGCACTCGCAGGTCGTGCTGTGAGAAGTACCCACCGCCGCTGCGGACTTCGTCGATCTGCTGGTGCGGCTGCGGTTCGCCTGTAACTCGAGTGACACATCGCAGGCGTGCCCCGATGCCACTACGGTTCGATTTCGTCCCGATCGTTCGTACTTTGATCCAATTGTTCCCGGTTTGCGAGTCGCAGCGAATCAACTGCGGAAAGTCATTGACCGGATTGATCACCATGTCGATGTCGCCGTCATTGTCGAAGTCTCCGAATGCGCATCCGCGCGCCGCGATCGGATTCGAAATTCCCGGTCCGGCGACGGTGGACACATCTTCGAATCTGCCGTTTCGCAGGTTCCGATAGAGCAGCTTCCGCTGCATGTATCCGGCCTCAGTCTTCAGTTGCTCGACTTCCGGATACACATGCCCGTTGCAGATCAGAATGTCGGGCCAGCCATCGTTATCGAAATCGAAAAAGCCGCAACCCCACCCCAGATACTGCGTGTGCAGCCCGAGGCCCGCGGCAAAAGTGGTGTCCTCGAATGCCGCCTCGCCGAGACTGTGGTAGAGCGATGGAGTATCTCCCGCAAAATTCGTCTTCACCAGATCGAGATTGCCGTCGAGGTCGTAATCGCCTGCCGAAATCCCCATACCGGCCTGCGGCTTCCCGTCCGGGCTCAACGCGCATCCCGCCTCCAGCGCGATGTCGGTAAACGTGCCGTTCTTCTTATTCTGATAGAGGGCGCTGGCCGTCGAATCGTTGGCGACGTAAATATCCGGCCAGCCGTCGTTGTCGAGATCGGCGGTCAGCACGCCCAGCCCGTAAGTCCCGTTGGCTTTTAGAATGCCGGCTTTCTCGGAAACATCGGTGAAGGTGCCGTCGCCGTTGTTGTGATAGAGGATGTTCTTCCCACCGTTCAAGCCCGGCGGCCCGCACGCCACCATCACGCCCTTATAGAGGCACGGCCCCGATTCCGGTACAGGCGCCGTTTTCAAATCCATGTCGATATAGTTGGCAACGAAGAGGTCAAGTTTCCCGTCACGGTCGTAATCGACGAACGAGCAACCGGTGTTCCATCGCTTGCCATTTCCTGCGACACCTGCTTTTTCACTAACGTCCGTAAACGTGCCGTCGCCATTATTGTGGTAAAGGACATTCTTGCCGAAGTAGGTGACGAACAGGTCGTCGTAACCATCGTTGTCGTAGTCGCCGATGCAAACGGCCTGTCCCCAGCCCGAGTGCGCGACTCCAGCCTTGAGCGTGACATCAGTGAAGGTGCCATCGCGATTGTTCTTGAAGAGATGCGAGACTGGTTCCTGCCCCGCCGGAAATCCGTCCAGCCGCGTGCCGTTCACGAGAAAAATGTCGAGCCAGCCATCGTTGTCGTAGTCGTAAAAGGCGACGCCGCAGCCAGTCGTTTCGAGTAGATATTTGTTCTTGTGCTCGCCGCCGAAAATGGTCTTGGCGTTCAGCCCCGCTGGCTTTCCGACATCCTCGAAACTCACCCCGAGGGGCGTTCCGGGCTTCTGCGGTTCAGCAGATGCAGGTGCCGGCACCACCTGGGCCCATAGCGGACGCGCCAGTCCCACAATATCCTTGAGCGACAACACCAAAGCTGTTCGGCTCAGCGATTTCAGAAATCCGCGGCGTGAAGAAGACAAGAAGGAATACCCGTGAACCGGCTCGCGCTGGACTGTGCCCCTGAATTCTTATATTTTGTGCCGGGAGACTTTGCAAGCCGACGTCTCTCGAAGTGCGTTAGAGAATGTTCTCAGCATAGTCAGCGTGTGATCCCTTGAAAAGATCGAACTGTTCCCTTCTCGCCCCGCTTTCATATCTGATTGCCTTATGCGCTGCTCTTGCGTCGGGCGTTTCGGCGCAAACTTCGGCGCCCGATCCAGTGCTCTCGCGTCCCGTTCGCACATGGGAGTTCCTTCCCATCGTCGGCACTCGCGCGGCTCTCCTCGGCAACGAGGGCGGACAGATGGAGGCTTGGGTCTATCCGCTGAAGATCTTTCGCAATTTTCATCTTACGTTTCACATCGATGGTCACGCGATTCCAGCTGAAACTCTTGTGCGCACGTTGATTGTGCAGCCGGAGGCCGCAACCCTCGTCTATACGGGCGACAATTTTTCCGTTCACGAAACGTTCTTCGTTCCGGTGCACGAACCCGGCGCCGTTATTCTCTTCGGCGTCGAGACTGAGCAACCGCTCGAAATTGAAGCCGCCTTCGTACCGGATTTCCAGCTCGAATGGCCGGCCGGTCTCGGCGGAACCTATCTGAACTGGGACGACACCCACCGCGTCTTCGAACTGGGCGAAGAGGGCAGAAAGCTTGCCGCCATCGTTGGTTCTCCCACGGCATCCGCCCCCAGTCCGTCTTACCAGACAAACTTTTCTTCTTCCGATGAAAGTTCGTTCCGCCTGGGCGTGATTCAGAAGGGCAAGTCGAGCCGGATAATCTTCATCGCTGCCTCAACTCAGGGCCTGCCCGATGCGGAGTTGAGCTACCAGCGTCTGGCCACTTCCTGGCCCGATCTTCGCCACGAGTCCGCACGCTACTATCACGACTACCTCAGCCGTACCGTGAATCTGATGTTGCCGGACCCCGACCTTCAGAAAGCTTACGATTGGTCGCGCATCAGCACGATTCAGGGACTTGTCACCAATCCCTATCTCGGTACAGGCCTCGTTGCCGGCTATAAGACTTCCGGTGTAGGTCAGCGTCCGGGCTTCGCCTGGTTCTTCGGTCGCGATGCGTTCTGGACGTCCTTTGCTCTGAACTCGATCGGCGACTTTGCGACCACACGCACGGCTCTTGAATTTGTCAGCAAGTACCAGCGCGATGACGGCAAGATTCCGCATGAAATCGCCCAGGGAGCCAGCTTTGTCGACTGGTTCAAAAACTATCCCTACGGCTACGCCTCCGCGGACGCTACGCCGCTCTACGTCATCGCGGCGAACGACTACGTCAGGCACAGCGGCGATGCGGATTTTGCCCGCCAGAAATGGGACAGTTTTTGGAAGGCTTATCAGTTCTTGCGTTCGACCTACGGCGAACAGAATTTTCCAGGCAATTTTGGAATCGGCCATGGTTGGGTCGAAGGCGGCCCGCTTCTGCCGGTAAAGACCGAGTTCTACCAAAGCGGGCTGGGACTGGAAGCGATTCGCGCGCTCTCCAATCTCGCGAGGATCGCCGGCAAAGATGATGTAAGCAAGGATTTCGCAGCAGCCTTCGATCGCCAGAAGCCCATCTTCAACCAGACATTCTGGTCGACAGACAAAAAGACTTACGCATTCGCTCTCGATCAGCAGAACCGGCGCGTCGATGAACTTTCGGTGCTGACGACGGTTCCGATGTGGTTCGGCACGACCGACGAAGACAAGTCACAATCCACGATCCAGCGTCTCGCTCAGGACGATCATCAGACTGACTGGGGGATGCGCATCATTTCCAATCGCTCTTCTGTTTACAGCGGCGCCGGCTATCATTTCGGATCCGTGTGGCCGCTGTTTACCGGATGGGCTTCTGTGGCCGAATATCGCTATCACGAGCCCTTGCCCGCGTACGAAAACCTCCGCGCCAACGCTTTGCTCGCGCTCGACGGCTCCCTCGGCCATGTGGCTGAAGTGCTCTCCGGCGACTACTACCAGCCGCTATCCACGAATTCCCCTCATCAGATCTGGTCGGCGGCCATGGTCATCAGCCCGATTCTGCGCGGCATGCTGGGCATCGACGCCGATGCGGGCAACCACATTCTCACTTTCGCGCCGCATGTACCCGCTGATTGGAAGTCGTTCTCCGTCGACAACCTGCGTGTCGGCTCGACTACGATTGCGATCAGCTACCAGCGCACACCCGGCCTAATCACGGCAGAGGTGAAGCGCAGCGGGGCTGGAGATTGCGTGCTCGACCTCTCCCCCGCTGTCAGCCTCAGGACCAGCGTTGCTTCCGCGGAAATCAACGGCCGAAACGCGGCCTTCAAGCTTGTCCCGGGAAAGACAGACCAACATCTGACCGTGAGCATCCCCCTGACTCAGCCATTGACCACGATTCGTGTGAAGTTGAAAGATGATTTCGATGTCAGTGTCGCAAACGTCCTGCCTGCGCTCGGCAGCGCCAGTGTGGGTTTGAGAGTGCTCTCGCAAACGTGGAGCCCTGACCATACCCGGATGGTGCTTTCGCTCTCCGGCATCGCAGGCCGGCAATACGAATTGTCGGTCTGGAACCCGTCACAAATCGCATCGGTCACAGGGGGCAAGCTCGTGGACTCTCACGCCGATCAGGCATCTCTGTCGGTGGAGTTCCCCGCCGGAAGCGGAGGCTCTGACTACGTGCAACAGGATGTAAGCCTGAATTTTGCGAAACACTAGCATCCGCTATGGAAAGAAGGCCCGTTATGTCGAAGCGTTTCTTGCTGATTCCTTCGCTCTTGTTCTACTTCGTCTTCTCGCTATCGCTTGCCGCCCAGACTAAGCCCGACGCTGAAGGCCATCAGTGGTGGCAGCACGCTGTCTTCTACGAGGTCTATCCACGCAGTTTTGCTGACAGCAACAACGACGGCATCGGCGATCTCAAGGGCATCGCTTCGAAAATGAAGTATCTGCACGACCTTGGCGTCGATGCGATCTGGATCAGCCCCTGCTTCCCCTCGCCGCAGGTGGATTTCGGCTATGACGTCTCCGACTACGAAAACATCGACCCGATGTACGGCACGCTCGCCGACTTCGACAGGATGGTCGAAGAAGGTAAAAAACGCGGCGTTCGCATCATCCTGGATTTCGTCGTCAATCACAGCTCCGACCGGCATCAGTGGTTCCTTGATTCGAAGTCCTCGAAGAACGCTCCTCATCGCGACTGGTACATCTGGCGTGACGGTAAAGGTCCCGGCCAGCCTCCAAACAACTGGACCTCGCTCTTTGGCGGCTCTGCTTGGAAATTCGATCCCGCGACCAACCAGTACTACTACCACTATTTCTATGCCGAGCAGCCGGATCTGAACTGGCGCAATCCTGCCGTCGAAAAGATGATGCTCGATACGACGCGCTGGTGGTACAAGCGCGGTGTCTCAGGCTTCCGCCTCGACGCCGTGGACATCCTGTTTGAAGATCCTGACTTGAAAGACAACCCTTCCCTTCCCGGCGTGAACAACCAGGGCGATCCGAATCAGGACAAGAAATACAACACCAAATTCCCCGAAGTGCACGATGTCCTGAAAAAGCTCCGCAAGGTTGCCGACGAATCCGGCGCCGTGCTCATCGGCGAAACCTGGACCGACGACATTGCCGAACTCAAGCAGTACTACGGCGGGCACAGCGACGAACTTCAGATGCCCATGGACTTCATGTTCACGACCGTGAACGAACTCTCTCCGGCGGAGTTTCGCAAGCAGATCGCCGCGCTCGATGGGGCCGGCGGCTGGCCTGTCTATGTCATCAGCAACCACGACATCGTCCGCTCCTACAACCGCTACGGCGACAGCAAGAACAACGACGCCATCGCGAAGATGATGGCCGCTTTCTATCTCACCCTGCGCGGCACGCCGATCATGTACTACGGCGAGGAGATCGGTATGGAAAATAACGATCCCAAGCGCAAAGAAGACGTGAAGGACCCCATCGGCCGCACGGGCTGGCCCAAGGAGATCGGCCGCGACGGCGAGCGCACTCCCATGCAATGGAACACGGATGCGAACGCCGGATTCAGCAAGGCGGTGCCCTGGCTGCCCGTGGCGCCAAGCTACAGGACGCACAACGTGGCATCCGAATCGAAAGACCCGAACTCGGTCCTGAACATGTACAAGAAGGTTCTGGCGCTCCGCCACACCAACGAAGCTCTGCTGGAAGGCGGCTACATCTCCCTTAACGAAGACGATGTCAACGTGATGTCCTACCTGCGGAGCTACAAAGGGAAGGCTGTGCTGGTTGCGCTGAACATGTCGTCGTCGCCGCAAAAAGCTGCTTTCAATCTCGCGGCCCAGGGATTTCCATCCGCCAGACTGAAGCCCCTGATCGTGACGCCGCAGTCGAGCGCCAAAAGCAGTGACGTATCGCTGGAACCATTCGGAGTGTTCATTGCCGAAGTCACAAAATAAGGTTGCTCCATAAGCATCAGCTGCATGCGCCTATGAATCCTCGCGTCTTTTTTTGGTCGCTCACTTCCGCTCTTGCCGGATTTCTTTTTGGCTTCGACACCGTCGTCATCTCCGGCGCCGAGAAAACAATTCAATCGTTGTGGGGCCTGAGCCCGGGATTGCACGGCATTGCGATGGGCTCGGCCCTCTACGGCACCGTTGTGGGTTCTCTTGTCGGAGGCTGGCCAACCGACCGATTCGGGCGCAAGGCGACCCTGTTATGGATCGGCGTTCTCTATTTTGTCGGCGCCGTCGGATCCGCGCTAGCTAACGGCCTTCCTCTCTTCATCGCCGCTCGGTTCATCGGCGGCCTGGGCATCGGCATCTCCACCGTCGCGGCTCCGCTCTACATCTCGGAGATCGCACCACCCAAGCAGCGTGGCCGGCTCGCCGGCATGTTTCAATTCAACATCGTTTTCGGCATCCTGGTCGCATTTGTCTCGAACGCGCTGCTCGCGGGCATTGGAACAAACGCGTGGCGCTGGATGCTGGGTGTCGCCGCCTTTCCCTCGTTCTTGTACGCCGTGCTGTGTCTGGGGATCCCAGAGAGTCCGCGCTGGCTCCTGAGCCGCAAGGGCGATCGCGCAGGCGGCATCGATGTCTTGCGGCGTGTTCAACCCGACGCCTCCCAGGCAGAGATCGAAACCGTCGCGAACGAGATTGCGTCCGCGTCCGCTGCCGAGGGCACGACAGGGCTCTTCTGGTCACGCCGTCTGCGCAAGCCGATCCTGCTGGCCATTCTGATCGCGTTTTTCAACCAGCTCTCCGGAATCAACGCCATTCTCTACTTCGCGCCTCGCATCTTTGAACTGACAGGCTTGGCGGCCAAAGCCGCGCTGCTCCAGTCGGTCGGCATCGGACTCACGAATCTGGTCTTCACTTTCGTGGGACTATGGCTCATCGACCGCCTCGGCCGCCGGACGCTCCTGTACATTGGCTCCTTCGGATATATCGGCTCTCTCGGGCTGACCGCCTGGGCATTCTTCACCCAGCATTTCAGCATTGTGCCGGCCTGCATCTTTGCTTTTATTGCCGCGCATGCCATCGGACAGGGTGCGGTGATCTGGGTTTTCATCTCTGAAATCTTCCCCAACCGGCATCGCGCGGAAGGCCAGGCGCTCGGCAGTTTCACGCACTGGATCTTCGCCGCGCTGCTCACTACATTCTTCCCGCGGATGGTTTCGAGCTTTCCGCCGGGATACGTTTTCTCCTTCTTCGCCGGCATGATGGTCCTGCAACTGATCTGGGTCAAGACCATGGTTCCGGAGACAAAGAACGTGCCGCTGGAGCAAATCCAGAGGCAACTGGGGATTGAATAGCGCGCGGTGTGCTCTGCCCGTGCCGGGTGAACTTTCTGATTCCGCTCGTCCGTCTCAGGCATTATCATGTCCGGCACGGCGTAACGACTCTCAAGAGAGGATGCTCGCGCGGCCCTGTTCCCGCTCGAGCCGGGCTGGACCCGATTCCGCGATGAATCCCATTGCAGCCGTCTCGCACCGCAGTCTCGCAACTCTCGACCTGGTTATCATCGGCATCTACTTCTTGCTCGTCTTTTCCATCGGCCTGTATTTTGCGCGCAAGGAGCGCACCTCCACCGACTACTTCCTCGCCAGCCGCAACGTCAGCTGGTTTTTCATTGGCGCGTCGTTGTTTGTGTCTAACATTTCGACCGAGCACTTCATCGGACTGTCGGGGACTGGCGCGTCGTCGGGTCTTGCGGTCGGCCACTTCGAATGGCTTGCGTGCCTGATCTTGCTCATATTGGGGTGGGTCTTTGTGCCCTTCTATTTACGCTCGAACGTGTTCACCATGCCCGAATTCCTCGAGCGCCGTTTCAACCGCCAGTGCGCGGTTTATCTCGCGGGCATCTCGATCATCGCCTACATCTTCACCAAGATTTCCGTGCAGCTCTATGCCGCCAGCGTTGTGCTCGAACGTGTCGCCGGATGGTCGCTCTGGAAAACCGCCGTCGTGCTCGTGATCGCGACCGGCATTTACACCATTGCCGGAGGTCTCGCTGCCGTTATCTACACCGATACGGTCCAGACTCTGATCCTTATCACTGGAGCGGTCGCACTGACGGTCATCGGCCTCGACAAAGTCGGCGGGCTCGCACATCTGCGCACCATGGTGCCGGAAGGCTACTTCCACATGATCAAGCCGGCTTCCGATCCTAACTTTCCCTGGACCGGCATTTTCTTTGGGGCGCCGATTCTCGGCATCTGGTATTGGTGTACCGATCAGGTGATCGTGCAGCGCGTCCTCTCCGCCCGCGACGAAGGCCACGCAAAAGCCGGCACCATCTTCGCCGGATTCCTGAAAATCCTGCCCGTCTTCATGCTTGTTCTGCCCGGGATCATTGCTTACGCATTGTTCCCCGATCAGGTTGTGAAGCCTGATTACGCATACCCGACGCTCGTTCTCAATCTCCTTCCGACTGGTCTGGTCGGACTCGTCATGGCTGCCTTGCTCGCCGCTGTCATGGGCGCGATGAGTTCAGTGTTCAATTCCGCTTCCACGCTCGTCACACTCGATTTCTACAAGAAGATTCGGCCCGACGCCTCCGAGCGCCAGCTCGTCACCTTCGGCCGCATCGCGACCGGATTCATGGTGCTGCTCGGTCTGTTGTGGGTGCCGTTCATTCACCTCATCAGCAGCCAGCTCTACATCTACCTGCAGAGCGTGCAGGCCTACATCAGCCCGCCCATCGCCGCCTGCTTCGTGCTCGGCATTCTCTGGACGCGCCTTAACGGCACCGGCGCTATCTCGTCGCTGATGACCGGCTTCGTCCTCGGCGCCTTCCGTTTCATCACCGAACTGATGGCGAAGAGCGGGACACAATTCTCGGGTGTCGTGAAGGACTTGGTGACGATGAACTTCCTGCACTACGCCATCTTCATGTTCGTCGTGTGCTGCGTCGTGTTGGTGGCCGTCAGCCTGATGACGCCCGCGCCCGACCGCAAGAAACTCGGCGGCCTGACCTTCGCCACCGTCGACGAAAAAATGGACGTGATTTCACTCCACGCCGCCGAGCGCAAGCCCGCCAAAGAAACGCCCACCGAGCACCTGGTGAACGTGGTCTTCAGTCTTGCGCTGCTGGCGACGGTGGTGGGATTGTGGATCTACTTTAGATAGGAAGCTCTCAGCTCTCGGCTGCCAGCTTTGAGGGATGTAGACCTGGGACTGACAGCCGAGTGTCATGCTGCACCGGCCGCGCGCACGCTGAGCACGATCGGTGAAATAAATTCCCATCGCCTTCCCTCGTCACCGACACCGGCCTACCTGTTGTGGTAGTCCATGTCGTCAACTGAAATGAATAGTCTCCGGATGCGCTCGGATGAAACGGCCGTCCCCAATACCGGCTTGCGTCCTGTTTGTCCTCCTGCTCTCAGGGTGTGGCGCCGTCTCCCTGCCCAATGACGGCGATCATTCCTCCGATCATTACGTCACCCTCACCTGGAAGGCCAGCAGTGAGGCAAACTATTACAACGTCTACCGCAGTGCGATCTCGGGTGGCTACTACGGCCTAATCGGCTCGACTGCGGAACTGACTTTCAAGGACCAAGACGTCACTTCGGGCGCAACGTACTATTACGTCTGCACGGCCGTCGATTCTGCGGGACGAGAATCCAGTCACTCGAATGAGGTAGAAGTCACAATTCCATAGATCCCTGGCGTCATGACATGGTCATCTACGAAGATTTTCGTTGACACTACGAACGTCTTCGTAGTACAGTCCCTCCACCATGAGGCAGATTCCACAGAAGCCGACTTCCTCGGAACTCGAAATCCTGCGCGTGCTGTGGTCGCGCGGACCGTCGACAGTCCGCGAAGTTCACGATTCCCTGGCCGAATCCAAGGACGTCGGCTACACCAGCGTCCTGAAATTCCTCCAGATCATGACCGCAAAAGGTCTGGTCAAGCGAAACGAAACCCAACGCGCGCACGTCTATGAAGCATGCCTGCCCGCCGAGCAGACCAAGCGCCAGCTGGCGGGAGACATCCTACAGCGCGTCTTTGAAGGCTCGGCCAGCCAGCTCATGATGCACGCGCTTGCCGGCAAGAAGGCTTCGCGCGAGGAGATCGAAGAATTGCGCCGCCTGCTCAACGAATACGAAAGGAACCGCCGATGACCATCGCAAACTGGCTTTCTCCGGAGTTCATGCGGCCCGCGGGCTGGGCGCTCCTGCATTTCCTGTGGCAGGGGACGGCGTTGGCGGCGCTGGCGGCGGTCGTGATGGCGCTCTTCCGTCGCGCCTCGGCCCGGTATCTGGTGGCGGTCAGCATCCTGGTCGCGATGCTGGCCGCTCCGGTCGCGACCTTCTTCTACTACCGTGACGCCAGCCCGGCCGCGACGGGGACGGCCCCGGCTCCCGCCGTTTTTCACCTCGCGGATTGGAGACCCACGCCGGCCGCATCGTTCTCTCCCCAGCCCATCGCTCCCGATCTGTTTCCGTGGATCGTCCAGGCTTGGCTGTTCGGCGTTGCTTTCTTCAGCCTGCGCAGCACCGGAGGAGTCCTCGTTCTCGAGCGCATGCGCCGCAGACAATCGATCCCAGCCGAAGGCAGACTCCGCGAACTCTGTCTTCAACTGCAGAATCGACTGGGTATTGTGCGAGCGATCCGCTACTGCCAGTGTGCGTGGCTGGAGGCTCCCGCCGTCATCGGCTGGTTCCGGCCCATGGTTTTCTTGCCAGTCAGTGCGCTCACCGGCCTTTCAGAATCGCAGCTGCAGGCCGTAATTGCCCACGAACTCGCGCACATCAAGCGCCTCGACTCGTTCGTCAACGGATTTCAAGTCATCGTCGAGACCTTGCTTTTCTATCACCCGGCTGTTTGGTGGCTGAACCGCCGCATCCGAACCGAGCGCGAAAACACCTGCGACGACGTAGCCATCGCTCTCTGTGGCAACGCGCTTGAATACGCGCGAGCCCTTACCCTGATGGAAGAGTGGCGCGTCG
>Ga0335069_10004918_pt1 | contig 19702 bp, 17 predicted proteins | sample Lox_Sample_11_FD_206714 | JGI IMG/M metagenome (GOLD analysis project Ga0335069, IMG submission 206714) | Soil microbial communities from Loxahatchee National Wildlife Refuge, Florida, United States - Lox_Sample_1.1 | ecosystem: Environmental > Terrestrial > Soil > Wetlands | place: USA... | reverse complement strand
CGGGCCGCGTGCGCACGACGTCAAAGCGCGGCTCCGCTGCGGCCGTTGCAGGCCCAAGAGCCGCGGTGCCAGCAGGGGTATCCTCATCTCCGTCGATCAAGAATACGTGTGCGAGGCTGGGTATCTGATCCCGCCAAGGTTCGATCTTCTTTCGATAAAGTTGTTTCGTGGTGACGAGCGCCTTGCCTTCGCCGCGGATGATCCGGGTGCGTACCGGCTCCGGCCCGAACACCGAAAAGAGCGGCGAGAAAACGGCCCCGCGCTTCAGCGTGCCGAGGGCAGCGACGTAAAGCTCCGGCACGCGGCCGAGCAAGGTGAAAACGCGGTCACCCTTTGCGATGCCCGCTCGCGAGAGTACGTTGGCAAAGCGGTTGCTGGCGGCGACGAGGTCGGCGTAGGTGAAGTCTTGGGTGCGCCCGTCCTTGCCGAGCCAGCGCAATGCAAGCTTCTCACCCCGGCCTTCCGCAAGATGACGGTCGACCGCTTCGTGGGCGATGTTTAGGCCGCCGCCCGGAAAACCCTTAAGCTCAGCGCGCGCTGCAGCCCACGTAAAGCGAGCGCAGACGTCATCATAGTCGACCAGATTTGGAGGAAGGCCTCCTCGGCCTGGTGTCTTGTGAACAATCGGCCATGCCATCGCTTACGCCCTTCTTTGAGTTTAAGGGTCTCCCGCGAGGACCTCTGCTGCACTGACAAAAATCAATTGCTCAAAGTTACCGCAACGCAACGTGCTCCGAGCTTTCCGTTCGAGACGGAGCAGAGTTTGGCCAATTTTGCAGCTGTACCATTTACGACTTGCCCGATTGGGCCGCCTAGCGCGGGGCATCCTCCACCGCTTCCGCACCACCAACGATTTCGACGATCTCATTGGTGATGTCTTCCTGTCGTTCTTGCCTTGCATCTTGTCGAAGCTGCGCCAGCTTTTTTGTGACGTTGTCACGCGCGGCTTCCACGGCAAAAAAACGCGCTGCGTTCTCGCTCGCTTGCGCCTCGACGGCCGCTTCTGCCAGTTGTGCAAATATGTATTCGGCTACAAGCCGCTCGAGAAGAACGGCAGGTTTCAGATGATGGATCGGCGTTAGTGCGTTTGCGGCGTGTTTCAGGTTTGCCAAATCCAGGGGCAGCACGCTTTTCCGCGTCGGCTCAGGTGTGCTGGCCTGGCGAGACTGGCCGTAGACGAGCGTGACCTGGCCGACGGTGCCGCAAGAGATTCGTTTATAGAGTTCGCCCGCCACGGCGCGCGCGGTTTCGAGCGCGCCTTCGATGCGGGTCGCCATCGGCTGCGTCCAGGTGAGCGGGAGCGAGCGCTCCAGAGCTATACCGGCACCGCGGGTTCCGACGACGAGGAACTCGGCCGGCGTGTGGTGCATCTTGCTGACCGTATCGAGAAGCCGCGCGTTGAATCCTCCGACAAATCCATGCTCCGACAGAAACGCGACGATGATGCGACCGGTGCCTTCGCCACGAAACTCCCGCTGACCATCCATCAGAAGCGTGGCTTGGCCAACGCCATGCGCCAAAATCTCGGCATAGCGGCGGACGCCGGCCAGCGCCTGGCGCGCCTCCTGCATGCGAATGACCGCGAGCGCCCGCATCGCGCCGAGAATGCTTTTCAACTCGCCCATGCTTGCGATCCGGTTTTCTATTTCCGCAAGCTGCGCCATGATCAGGGCTTCCGCGCCGTCGTTTCGCGCTTGACCATATCGGCCAGCGCATTCAGCGCGACGATCAATTGCCCGCGAAGGACGGCAGATAATCCGGCGCTTCTGTCATCGAACAAGAGAACCTCAGGACAGGATTGCGAAAGCCAGTCGCGGAGCTGAGCCCGGATGCGTTCGACCTCATCCAACGAGCAGCGGTCCAGAATTCGCTCCCCCAACGCAAGCATCAGCGCGACCTGTTCACCGAGACTGAGTGGAGCGCATTGACGTTGCTTCAGAATCGTGCGGATGCGTTTGCCATGGTCGATCACTTTGCGCGTTCGCTCGTCCACCATCGTGCCGTAGCGCGTGAACACTTCCAGTTCCAGGAATTGCGCATAGTCGAGCCGGAAAGATTCCGCGAGAGACTTCAGAATTGGCGCCTGCGAAGCGCCTCCGACGCGCGAGACGCTTTTGCCTATGTCGAGGGCGGGTTTCTGGTCTTCATAGAAAAGACGGGCGTCGAGAATGATCTGGCCATCCGTAATCGAGATCAGGTTTGTCGGAATGTAGCCGCTGATATTGCCGGCCTGCGTCTCGGCGATGGGAAGCGCTGTGAGCGAGCCGCCCTTGCGCTCGGGCGAGAGCTTAGCCGCCCGCTCGAGTAGGCGCGAATGAATGTAGAAGATGTCGCCCGGATAGGCCTCGCGACCGGGCGGCTGGCGCAACAGCAGCGATATTTCGCGATAGACAGCGGCATGCTTTGTGAGATCGTCGAACACGATCAAAACATCCTGTCCGCGCTCCACAAAATATTCGGCCATGCTGCAGGCGGCATAAGGCGCGATCCATTGCAGGCCGGGCACGGCATCGGCGGCACCTACCACGAAAATGCAACGATCCGGCGCGCCATACTTCCGGACATCGTTGATCGCCCGGTTTACTGCGGACGCCTTCTGGCCGATCGCGGCATAGACGCAAATGACGTTGCTCGAGCGCTGGTTGATGATCGCATCGACCGCGATAGACGTCTTTCCCGTCTCGCGATCACCAATGATCAATTCGCGCTGGCCGCGGCCGATAGGGATCATGGCGTCGATTGCGAGCAATCCGGTGGCCAATGGTTGCGTCACCAGCGCGCGGTCCACAATAGCCGGCGCGGGCTTCTCGATCGGAGCGTAAGCGGATATGGCGGGGGGCGGGCCATCGTCCAGCGGCCGGCCGAGCGGATCGATCACACGACCAAGCAACTCGGGACCAACCGGCGCCCGGGCCGCCCGGCCCGTGCCATGCACGGTTGAACCTGAATGCACCGCCGTCGCATCGCCCAGCAACACACACCCAATCAGCATTTCATCGAGCTGGACGGCAATGCCCTCGATACCGTCTTCCAGCAGCAGGACTTCGTCGAGCTGCGTGTCCGGCAGACCTTCGATCATTGCGATACCGTCGCCGGCACGGACGACCCGGCCGAGCCGCTCGAGCTGCGGCGTTACCGCGTCAGCCGCGATGCGCGCCTGAGCGTCTTTCGCCCATGCGGTCAGATCGTCACGGATGGTCGGCATGAGAGAGAATCTCGTTGCGAATGCGCTCCAGCTCGCCCTTCCAGGAAAAGCGCAGGACGGCGTTTGGAAAATGCAATTCCGCGCCGGCGGCGAGCGTCGGATCGGCTTCGAACCGGATTGTAGCGTCGTTGGCCAGGATTGTGGCCAAACGGTTGCGCCAGCGCTCGGCTTCTGCGGGAGCCAGAGTTAGAGGGGTGACCACACGCAAAGGCTGCCTATCGCCAATTTCGTGGGCCAATTCCTCCCTCTCGCGCGCGGGCAGCGCTGCCAGATTCCGCGCGATACGGTCGAGCCAGAACGCCACCCGCACTTCGAGCGGGGTCTCGGCCAGAAGATGTTCTGCAATGGTCGTTCCAAGCTCGCCGGCGAGACGCGTGACATCGGCGAGCGCTTGGCTGCGTTCCTCCGCGAGCGTCTTGCGCGCGTGCTCTGCGAGGGAAGTGCAATCCCGCTCCGCTCTTGCAATTCTAACTTTGCAGGCGATTTCCGCCTCTTCTGCCGCGTCTTTCAGCGCGGCATCACGTTCGCGCAGGATATTCTCATGCTGCAACTCCAGCGCAGCGAGTTCTTTCTTCGCCTTGAGCTGCTGCGCCGCGACGTCGGCGATGCTCTTGTCGATCTCGTTGCGGCGCTCGTCGACCATGCGAAGAACCGGCCTGTAGAGGAACCGATGCAGCAGCCAGACGAGCACCGCGAAATTTGCCGTCTGAAACAGAAAGGTCGACCAGTCGAAATTCATCGCCAATCCTTTATGGGGCAGCAAACAGCAGCAATAGCGCAACGACCAGACAATAGATCGCCATGGTCTCGATCATTGCGAGACCAACGAACAGCGTGCGGGAGATGCTGCCGCTCGCCTCGGGCTGTCGTGCAATGGCGTCCATGGCAGAGGAGAGCGAGCGGCCCTCGGCAAGCGCCGGCCCTATCGAGCCAATCGACACGGCAACCGTCGCGCAGACCGCGTAAATGAGCTTTGCATCCATAATAGGTCTCCTTTCAGGGCTTTTCGCCAAGCGCGCCGCCGACAAAGACTGCCGCCAGTACTGTGAAGATGTAAGCTTGGATCGTGCCGATCAGCAGCTCGAGCGCCATGAACGGCACGGCCACGAAAAGGCCGGTCAACCCGACCACCATCGCAATCAGGAACTCGCCGCTCATGACATTGCCGAACAGGCGAGCCATCAGCGCAAAACTGCGTGTCACTTGCGTGAGCAGATTGAGCGGTAACAACAGGACGGTCGGTTGGGCAAAGCTTGCGAGATAGCTGCGCAGGCCCTGCGCGCGGATACCAAAATAATGGACGGAGAAGTATGCGATCGCGGCCAACGCGGCGGGTGTCTCCAAGGATGCCGTGGGGGCCTTAAGTCCCGGCAACAAACCCGCAAGATTGGCGCAGACGAGATAAATGAAGAGCGTGCCCAAGAGAGGCAGAAAGCGCCGTTCTCCGCTGCCGACAATCATGGCGATCTGTTGATCGATTCCGGTGACGAGAAGTTCAGCCGTGGTCTGGACACGATCTGGCTTCACCTTGAGGGTGCGGGTCGCCATCAACGACAACACGGTCAAAAAAAGCATGATGCCCCAGGTCGTGACGACAGGAACGGAAATCGGCACTGGACCCAGGTTAAACAGAACGTCACCGGCAAACGGAGAGGCGCGCATTCACAGGGCCCTCCGCACGGATCGGACGGCGAGCGTCCGGGCGATGAGAAAACCCAGGAACGCAGCGAGCAGGAAAGCCGCACTTAGCTTTGCCAGAATTCCAAAAAAGAGAATCGCGGCAATCATACGAAGCGCCGGGAATGCGATCGTAGGCGCAGTGCGGCCGCCGCGCTCTCCGACATCGGCGGTATGTCGCACCAGTGCGAGATGCAAGAAGCCGAAACCGACTCCAGCTGCGAGCGACAATGCTACCAACACAGAATAAAGCGATATCATGGCCGGATCCTTCTCCATGCCATTGCACAACCGGAGGCAAGACCAACAACGAGAAGTGCAGACGTCCAGAGTGCTTTCGAAGCCAAAATGTGATCGAGCCATCGCCCGGCGAAGGCGCCAAGAAGCGATGGCATTGCGATCGTCCAGCCCAGAGCGCCGATCCAGGCCAGACCGTGAGCGATGGAATCATCGCCTTCGACTTTGTGGCGAAGGGCACGCGCCTGCTTGCGTCTCACAGCTTTCGCCAGGTTATCTGTGTCATTGGGTGCGGGCGTCATAGTTCGCGACCTCCGCATCAACGCTCCGGGTCGGAGCGGAACGGCTCTGTTCCGGCCGGAGATAGCGATAAATCCGGCGCATGGCGCTGAGATAAAGCCGCTGCAAATCGACTCGCGCTATCTGCTCTTGCTCATGGCGCTCGCGAAACCTGGCCAGAACGTGGGATTCGAGATGGCCGAGATCGTCGCTGATAACGGCATCCGGCGTCGCGATTGAAATCGACGAACCTTGTTCCACACTCAACATTCCGCCTCGAACGGCTGCATAATGTTCTGCGCCGGCGTCTCGCCAGGTCACGACAGACACTGTCAACGCCGTAAGAAAATCGGCATGACCGGGAAGAATGCCGAAAAGCCCCGTCTCATCTTCCGCGCTGAGATAATTGACATCGCTCACATTGACCTCGACGAGGAGCGGCGTAGTAATAACGAGTTTCATGATGCGCGCGCCTTTGTCGCGCTTTCCTTTGCGCGGGCTTCATCCAGATTGCCGACCATATAGAGTGACGCTTCGGTCCAACCGTCCGTTTCCCCGTCGAGAATGAATTGGCAGCCCTGGAGCGTCTGTTCCAGCGGGACGGTGCGGCCCTCCTTTCCCGTAAGCGATGCGGTCACCATGAAGGGTTGAGTGAGGAAGCGCAGAAGCCGCCGCGCGCGCCCGACGAGGCGGCGGTCCGTCGCGCTCAACTCGTCCATGCCGAGCAGCGCAATTACCTCCTGCAATTCGCGGTAATGCGCGATGCTCTTGCGGACATCCTGTGCAACGCGATAGTGCTGGTCGCCGACGACATCCGGATTGAGCAGCGTCGATGTCGACGCCAGAGGGTCGATGGCAGGATACATGCCTTGGCTCGCCATCTCGCGCGACAATACGATCGTAGCGTCCAGATGACTGAAGATTTCGGCGACGGCGGGATCGGTGAAGTCGTCGGCGGGCACATAGACCGCCTGGATCGAAGTGACAGCGGCTCCCGCCACTGACGCTATGCGCTCTTCCAGCTCGGCGATTTCTCCTGCGAGGGTCGGCTGATAACCGACTCGCGACGGGAGCCGTCCCAGCAAGCCCGAAACTTCACTGCCGGCCTGCACAAACCGATAGACGTTGTCGATCAACAGAAGCACGTTGTGATGTTCCGCATCGCGGAAGTGCTCGGCGATGGCGAGTGCGGCAAGACCTACGCGCCAGCGGGCGCCCGGCGGTTCGTTCATCTGGCCAAACATGAGCGCGGTGCGGTCCAGGACCTTTGATCGTCGCAGTTCCAAAAGGAGCTCATGGCCTTCGCGCGAGCGCTCGCCGACGCCAGCGAAAACGGAAGTGCCGGCGTAGCGTTCGGCCGTCGTGCGGATCAGCTCCATGATGAGCACGGTCTTGCCGACCCCTGCGCCGCCGAACATCGCGCTCTTGCCGCCTTTGATAAGAGGAGACAGCAGATCGATCACTTTGATGCCAGTCTGAAAAATGTCCTGCGACCGGTCGCGCGCATTGAGCGGCGGTGACCGCGTGTGAATCGGGCGGCGCGGCGTGTCGGCGGAGAGCGTAGGACCGCGGTCTGTTGTTTCTCCGACGACATTCAGAAGCCGTCCCAGAACCGCTTCGCCGACCGGCACGGTCGCGGGCATTCCAGTCGTTCTGGCGGTCGTCCCGCGCCTTAGACCGGACGTGTTCTCGAGTGCTACGGCGCGAATGGTCCTTGGATCGAGATGCTGCTGAACTTCGATGCGCAGGGGGTGTTCGCGGTTCCAATCGACAAGAACAACCTCTTCAATGGCGGGAAGATGGTCTGCCGGAAAGCGCACATCGATCACGGAACCCCGCACTGCCACCACCGTACCGGACACGGGTGTGATCCTCGCTCTGTCGTTTCCGAGCACTTCCGCGGCGGCCTGCACAGGAGATACTCCGTGGACCTTGAATGCCAATGAAACTCAGAATCATCGACACCCACCAAGGCGGCATTGATGAAAATCAAAGTGGACGGCCCAGATGGGGCGCATGGATTTGCTTCCGTTTGGCTAGTTTTTACACTCCTTTGATCCCGACCACGACGCTCGGGTGTTCCTCCAGATTCGGCCGGACTGTTCGAGCTGCTCTGAACGGCTGGGAGAGCGCAGTTTGGTCCCGGCGAGGTCCTGTACCATTTAAATTGTCTGCAAACTCGAATCCTGCGCGTCGTACGGCAGAGATTGGCCGTCGCCGCGGGATTCGGTGGCGTCGCCTGGGCCGCTCACGGAACACGCATTGGCCGCGCAGCTCAGTCTGCCAGTCGCTATCCCCAAAGTCCGAAACCTCCGCAACGGGCGAAACTGCAGGAACGAGTTCGTGCAGCACCGGAGAGCATCGACTGGCGGGGCTCAGCGTGCTCCAAGCGTCTGTGCTTTGGACATCCCGGCCAGATTATTGCGACGGAATTTTTTGCAAGAGCTCGCGACGTTGCAGTCGACGGGCGGATTATCGTGACTTTTGCTCCGCCTGAGAATGCCTGACAGTCGCTATCAATGCCCGTGCTTCGGCACGGCGGCGCCGCGGCAGCCGCGCAGGAAATCAAAATCCGCGCCGAGATCGGCTGAAAGCACGCGCGTCCGATAGAGCTCTTCGTATCCGGACAACACCGCGCGATGTGCCGTCGCGCGCGTCTTGAGCTGCGCAGCGATCGTTGCGTCGTCGACGCGTTGCGTCTTGCGAAAGCCAAGGCGGTCGCGCGGCCGATGCCCGAGCCCGCGCCTGAGATGATAACAACGTGATGCATTCCCCGCGTCCTCATCTGGAAATCCGGCAGTTCTGCTGCGATCGGAGCTCAGTTGCGCGCCGGAATCTCGAATACGAACTCCTGGACGATGACCCGCTCGCGGGCGCTGATATGCTCGCGGGAATCCGCGACGACCGCACGGCCGACATCCGTCTCGTAGCTCGCGCTCATTGCCTCCGAAGACTCGAACCATTGCTCGACCACGGCATCGTAGGGGCCGTCGGCTAGAAGATTGAATGCGTGCCGCCGCAGGCCCGGTAGTTTCTCTGCCATGGGGCGATGGCGATCGATCCACCAGGACCTGAATTCGTCGATCGACAAATCCTTACGCCGCTTCAAGAAAATCATCGCTTTCATCATGTGCGCACCATTGAGCCTTGCCCCTCAGAAAACTGACCGCAATGCCTTCCGGACGGCGTCGAAATCGCGTCGATATCGCCCGTCCCGTGAGAATGGGCGCAATGGCGATCGTGTCGCCGTTGGCGCGGATGGAAACGCCGTGCTCGAAGGCCAGGAAGACGTCGTAGGCTCGAAGGCCTGGTTGGGCGTAAACGGCATCCAATAGGCGGAGAGATCGTTTCTTGCGGCGGCGCTTGGGCCCATTGGGTCTCCGGATGCTGAAATCGCTGGCGTGACGGGCCGGCGCTGAAGTCGGACGGACCCTCGACAGCGCAAGCCTCGATATATACGGTGATCACATCCGAATTGTCATCAGGCGAACGTGCAATGGCGGTTATGGTCGGGCAGCATGCAGCGTGCGGCGGCGCGGGAAACGCCCGCACCGCATGACGCCGAATTCGAATTCGGGAATGCTCCCGCCTAAGGCCCGGGACGCCGTGGGGGCGCTGCCCCCATCCAAGGTACGCGAGATCGCCAATGCAGGTTTCGGTCGGGGGGACATCCTCCGCTTCTGGTTCGGGGAGAGCTCGCAACCCACGCCGGAATATATAAAGGATGCCGCAATCCGAGCGCACCGAGACGGCCGCACCTTCTACAGTCACAACAACGGCATTGCAGAACTCAGACTCGGGCTCGCGCGGTACCTGACGCGCCTGCACGGAAAGCGGATCGCAGACGATCGGATCTCGGTGACGAGCTCAGGCGTCTCGGCCCTCAACATCGCCATGCAGGCCGTTCTCGATCCGGGTGACGAAGTCGTAGTGGTGACGCCCATCTGGCCGAATGTTGTGGGCATACCGCAGATACTGGGAGCGCGTGTCAGACGCGTCAGCATCGATTATCGTGATGGAAAGTGGGCGCTTGATCTCAACCGGCTGCTCGCGGCAGTTACCGAGAAGACGCGTCTTTTGATCGTCAATTCGCCAAACAATCCGACCGGATGGATGTTGCCGGAAGGCGACCGTCTGCCGATCCTCGAACATTGCCGGAAGCTGGGCGTATGGCTGCTTGTCGACGACGTCTACGAGCGCCTAGTACTCGGCGACGCGGCCGGATCGGCACCTTCGTTCCTGGCGCTTGCAGACCCGCGCGACCGCGTCATCGGCGCGAACAGCTTCTCGAAGGCGTGGCTCATGACGGGATGGAGGCTCGGCTGGCTTGTCGCGCCTTCGGAGCTCGAAAAGGATCTCGGCAAGCTGATCGAATTCAATACCTCCTGCGCGCCGGAATTCATCCAGGCCGCCGGGCTCGCAGCGATCGAACTGGGCGAAGCGTATGTCGCAGCGTTGCGTGGCGACCTGACCGCACGCCGCGACGCGCTTGTGGCGCGGCTATCGGGTCTCGCAGGGCTCGACCTTCCGGTGCCGGAGGGCGGAATGTACCTGTTCCTCCGTCGTTCCGGTGAGCGAGATTCCGTTTCGGCCGCCAAGCGCCTCATTGTGGAAGCCGGACTGGGACTTGCGCCCGGCGCTGCTTTCGGTCCGGAGGGGGAAGGCTGGCTGAGATGGTGTTTTGCAACCGATCCTGACGTGCTCCGGCGTGGGGCGGAAAAATTCGCGGCCTGGCACGTGCGCCGTTAGCATCATGTCCGGGCCGCGACAGGGCCGAAGGGAAAGCGAACGTCGCCGATGGGGCTCTATTCGGGGTTGAGGAATGGCTGAGGTTACGGTCGCGGAAGTTAGAACGGCGGAGAAGCCTGTCCGTTCGAGCCGACTATCGGTCCTGCAACTCGTCGCCTTCGGCTTTCCAGCGCTGCCTCATGCGTTCGTCGCCCTGCCTCTAAACATTGTCATCCCGGCTTTCTACGCCACGCATACCGCCGTCACGCTTTTGCAGATCGGGGTTGTCACTTCGCTTAGCAGGATGTTCGACGCTTTCCTCGATCCGCTCGTCGGATACATCTCCGACCGGTTCGAAACGCCCTGGGGGCGCAGGAAGCCTTGGGGCGTCGCCGCGGGCGCCGTTTGCGGCATATCTCTCTTCATGCTGTTCCAACCTCCCCCGCACGCCACCATCTCCTACTATGGCGTCTGGTCGTTCCTTCTCTATTTCGGATTCTCGCTGTTCGAGATTCCGCGCAGCGCCTGGAGCGCGGAAATCAGCCGCGACTATCTAGAGCGCTCGCGCATCAACACATTTGTTGCACAGTTCAACGTGGCGGGCAGCCTTGTCTTCTTCCTCATGCCCATACTGCTTTCGCGGATCAGCGGCACGACGCAGATCACCGGCGCAACGCTGTCCGCGATCGCATGGCTTTACCTGTTGCTGATGCCGACGGGGCTTTCGTTTGCCGCCTGGATCGTGCCGCGCGGGACGCCCGTTGTTACCAAGGCTCTTCGGCTGATCGACATCGGCAGGTCCATCGTTGCCAATCGTCCGCTGCAAGCTTATCTGGCGGCCTATGGTCTGTGGGGGCTCGGGCAGGGCGCATCGCTCTCCACCACTATCATTTTCCTGACGGACAGAATGAAGCTGGGCGCGCTGTTTCCTTTCCTGATGATCGCCCTGTTCGCGACAACCCTGCTGACAATTCCACTCTGGATGAAACTCGTTCCCCGCATCGGGCGTCACCGGGTTTGGGCGGTGTCTCTCGTGCTGAGCGCGCTGTCTCGTCCTTTGATACTGCTCGTCGCACCCGGTGGCGGTGCACTCTTGCCTGTTCTCGCCCTCACTTGTCTGAACGGCTGCCTCACTGCACCATGGAATTTTGCACCGCCTTCCATGCTGAGCGATGTCATCGACTACGATCTGTGGAAAAGCCGCACCAACAAGGCCGGAAACTTTTTTGCGCTGAACACCTTGCTGGTCAAGGCGACCATGGCAATTGGAGCCGGTGGCGCTTTCGTGCTGCTCAGTGCCTTCCACTACAGTGTCGGGCGCGTCAACGACACGGTCGGCGAACTGGGCTTAATCACCAGTTATATGATTGTCCCGGGCATTCTTCATATTCTCGCGGGCGCGATGGGCTGGATGTTTCCTCTGGATGCGCGGCGACAGACGATCGTCCGCCGCCGTCTCGAAAGTCATGCCGATCGCTCGCTCAAAAGCCCGACTGACGGAGCGACGCGCTGAGCAGCCACATCGAAGAAAGCCTGGACCGCGTGATCCCTGCGCGAATGCAGGAGCTGAACATTCCTGGTGCTGCTGTCGCCCTGATTGAGAACGGGCGCATCGCAACGCTGCGCGTATACGGGATCGCCGACAAGGAAACCGGTGCCGCGGTCACGCCGGACACGCTGTTCAGTCTCCAGTCGATTTCCAAGTCGATCGCAGCCTGGGGAGTCATGCGTCTGGTTGAGCAGGGCCAAGTCGATCTGGAAGCGCCCATCTGGGACTATGTGAGGGGATGGCGGCTGCCTCCGTCGCCGTTCGACGAATGGGAGGTGACTTTGCGGCGTCTGCTTTGCCACTATGCCGGGATTTCCACAGCAGGTTTTCCGGGCATCGACCCGGCGAGAGATATGCCGTCCCTCATAGACGGCCTGAACGGCTTGCTTGGGCCTCTCAACGACGAGCAACAGCGCTACTGGGCCCTGTGGAATCTTCCGACCGACTGGCCCGTCAAACTTGCCTACCGGCCCGGGGAAGCCTTTCATTACTCAAATCCAGGCTTCGGCCTGCTGGAACTCATGATCGAGGAGGTGACAGGACAATCCTTCTGCGCCTTTATCGAGGAGAGCATCTTGCGCCCGCTTGGAATGCGGAATTCCAGCTTTTCCGTGGACTCCCGCAGGCCTTATGCGAAACCTTACGGCATTGGCGGCGAATCTGTTCGCGCGTATCGTTACGTTTCCAAAGCTGCGGCAGGCCTTTATGCGACCATAGGCGATCTGGCCGCTTTCGCGTGTGCGGAAATGAAAGGGCCGCAGGGCGAGAGCCCAGGCCGTGACGTCCTCAGCCCGGGCTCGATCACTGCAATGTTTGAAAGTCAGGGTCTTGCGGACGAGGCGGGTGGAATCCAGTTCGAGGCGGGATTGGGCCATTTCCTCTTGGGATCGGGCGACGCATCGAATGTGCACCATTCGGGAGGCAGCATCGGGTGGCGGAGCATCTACTCGATTTTTCCGCATCTGGGCGCTGGCTTCTGCATGCTGATGAACAGCGAAGAAGGCAATCCTCTCTGGCTGCCGCTCGTGCGCGAATGGCGGGATCGGCTTGTTGCTCGCGCCTAGGACCATCGCAATGGTCTACAGTTCCGTCGCCCTTGACAGGCCATCCTCGTCTATATGAACATCGTTAACATGAGCCTTTGTCGCCCGAAGCTCCGGAACGGATATCTTGGCCGAAAACATCGCTGGCACAGTCTATCTCAGGGACTACAAGCCGCCGGTCTATGCGATCGAGCGGATCGATCTGGAATTCGATCTCGACCCGGACCGGACGGTCGTGCGCAACCGCATGCGCATCCGCCGTTCCGCCTCCGCCTCGTCCCACGAACCACTCCGCCTCGACGGTATCGGCCTGGAGCTCCTCCGCCTGAGGCTCAATGGCGAGACGCTGGGTTCGAACCGGCTGGAGATTAAAGACGACGGCCTGACCATCGACGCGGTGCCGGAGGCCTTCGATCTCGAGATCGAAACGGCGATTTCTCCAAGAAAAAACTCGTCCCGCTCGGGGCTGATCGAGCTCGGCGGAAAGCTCGCAACCCAATGCGAGGCCGAAGGTTTCCGCAAGCTGACATACTTCCCTGACCGGCCGGATGTGCTCGCTCGTTACCGTGTGACGCTCCGGGGGGACAGGTCGAAATATCCGCATCTGCTTTCGAACGGCGACCTCGTCGCGGCGGGAACGCAGCCCGACGGACGCCACTTCGCGGTGTGGGACGATCCCCATCCCAAACCCTGTTACATTTTCGCCGTCATGGCCGGCGACTGGGGCGTCCTCCGGGACGAATTCGTGACGAGGAGCGGTCGTCGCGTCGCGCTGTCGATCTATGCCGATCGCGAACTCGTCGACAAATGCCGGTTCGCGATGGATGTGGTCAAGCGCGCCTTGCGCTGGGACGAAGAGCGATACGGGCTCGAATACGATCTCGACGTCTTCAGCATCGTGGCGCTCACGGGCTGGTCCGGAGCGATGGAGAACAAGGGCCTCAACCTCTTCGATGCGCACGGGATCGTTGCCGACCCGGAGATCGCGACGGACGACGACTACATCATCATCGAGCGGATCATCGGCCACGAGCTCTTTCACAACTGGACGGGCAACCGCGTTACTTGCCGCGACTGGTTCCAGCTCTGCCTCAAGGAGGGACTGACGCGGTTCCGCGACCAGCATTTCATCGAAGACAAGATGGCCTCGGGCGTCTGGCGCATCGAAATCGTCAAAGCGCTTCGCCGCAACCAGTTTCCGGAGGACGAAGGCCCAGCCGCCCATCCGATACAGCCGGATGCCTATGCGGAGATCGACAATTTCTACACCAACACGGTCTACGACAAGGGTGCCGAAATCGTGCGGATGCTGCGGACTCTGCTGGGCCCGGAAGGCTACCGCGCTGGCTTCGATCGCTACATCGCCGAGAATGACGGCAGGGCGGCGACCGTCGAGGACTTCATTTCAGCGATGGAGAAGGCTGCGGGGCGCGACCTCGCGCAATTTCGCAATTGGTATCACCAGGCGGGGCGCCCAACCGTCACGGCCCGTGGCGCCTATGATGCAATGCGCCGTATCTATTCGCTGACGTTGACACAAAGCTGCGCGCCGACACCGGGTCAACCCACAAAGCCGCCGTTCCATATTCCGGTCGTCGCGGGACTTCATTCGACCGAGGGGAAGCCGCTCCCCTTCCGTTTCGCTGGCGTGTCCTCCCAATCGGCAGTTCTGGATCTGAAGGCCGCGCGGCAGGAATTCGTGTTCGAAGAGGTAAGCGAACCTCCAATCCCGTCTCTTTTGCGCGGTTTCTCGGCGCCCGTGACGCTCGACGCCGGCCTGTCGGATTCGGAGCTTGCGGCCCTGATGGGCGCAGACAGCGATGCCTTCGCACGATGGGATGCGTCCCAGACGCTTGCCGTCCGGCTGATCCGCAGCCTCGCTGCAAAGCGCGCGAAGGGCGAAGCGATGGCTGCGCCCGAACCGTTTCTCGCCGCCATGGGGCAAATCGTGAGCGACGAAGCGAGCGACAGGCTCGCCCGCTCGCAGATCCTCGCCTTACCCGACGAGCCTGTGCTGAGCGAGGGACTTCCCGTAATCGATCTCGACGGACACATGGCGGCTCGCAACTTCCTGCGCCGCGCGATCGCTTCGCGGCACCGGACAGCGCTCTTCGACTGCTATCAGCGCAACCGGGAAACGGGAGACTACCTGCCCGATATGGCCGGCATCGGCAGGCGGCGCCTCAGGAACGCGGCGCTCGACCTCCTCATGTCGCTCGAGGAGCCCGAAATTTCGGTGCTGTGCCTCACTCAGCTCAAGGAGGCTCAGAACATGACCGACATGTTCGAAGCCCTTTGCATGCTGACCCATGTCGATTGCCCGCATCGGCGGGAAGGCATCGACTGGTTCTATGCGCGCTGGAGGGACAACTCGACCGTCATCGACAAATGGTTCAACGCTCAGGCGCTGTCGCGCATGCCGGGCGTGATCGACGAGATCGTGGCGCTCGAGAAGCATCCGGATTTCGACATCAACAATTTCGCCCGCGGCATGCTGTTTTACGGCGGCTTCTTTCGCCAGAATCGCGTAGCGTTTCACGACCGCAGCGGCAAGGGCTATGAATTTTTAGCTGACCGCCTCCTGATGATCGACAGACTAGGCCGCTCAGGCAGCCACTATATCATGCCGCAAATCAATCAATGGCGGCGCTACGATCCGGTGCGGCAGGCGCTGATGCGCCGCGCCCTCGAGCGCGTGGCGAATACGGAAGGCATCTCCAAAGGGCTTCGGGAAAACGTGGCCCGCGCGCTTCAATGAGGACACCATGAAATCGCTTGTCGAAATCTCCGGCAAAGTCCGCAGCGGCGAATGGAAGGCGGCGAAGATGGTCGAGGACTGCTTTGCCGCTATCGAATCGCGCAACGGGCCTCTCAACGCGTTCATCATGCTCGACCGTGCCGCAGCGGAACGCATGGCAGACGAGATCGACGCGAAAGTCGCGCGAGGCGAGGACCCGGGACCGCTCGCAGGCGTGCCGTTCGGCGTGAAGGACCTCGAGGACCTGATCGGCTTTCCGACGACGCAGGGCTGCTATTTCCTGAAGAACACGCCGCCGAAAACCACGGAATCCCCACATGTGGAAAGGCTCAGAGCTGCAGGCGCCATTCCCGTCGGCAAGACTGCGACGGCCGAGTTTGGAATGGACGGCGCGGTTTCTACTTATGCCTGGGGTGTCACGCGCAATCCCTGGAATCCCCAAAAGACACCCGGCGGCAGCAGCGGCGGCTCCTCATCGGCGGTGGCCGCGGGTATGGTGCCGTTCGCGACGGCGACCGACGGCGGCGGCTCGATCCGGCAGCCGGCCGCCTATACGAACCTTATCGGCCTCAAGCCGAGCCACGGCCGGATCGCCAAGACAAACGGCTTCGCGAATTTTTCCGTACACGGAACGGTGACGCGGTCGGTGGCCGAGACAGCCCGCTATCTGGACGTTGCGGCTGGACCCGATGATCGCGACCGTCAATCGCTGCCGCAGGTGCCCTACCGCTACGAAGCGATCATCGAAACGCTCGACGTCTCGGGATTGTGCGTTTTGTTCACGCCGGATTGCGGTTACGCGGTGGTGGAACCGGAGGTCGTGGAGCTTGCGGAACGAGCTGCGGAGAAATTGATTGCTGCCGCGCATCTGGTGCGAAAAAGCGGCGTGTTCCATCCCCGGAACATTCACCGCGATTGGGGCGCGGTCATGCTGGGTACGCTGGAGGACGACTTCATTCGGGACGGCTATCTCCCCGACGGATATGACAAGCTTTCGGAGCAGACAAAGTTTCTTTTGCAGCGCGTTCGCGCACGCCGTGCTGAAATCGACGTGAAGAAGTCCTGGAAGAATATCGAAACGCTCACCTATCAAGTAGCGGACTTCTTCAAGGAGCACGACTTGCTGATGTCGCCGGCGACGGCGTGCAGACCTTACGATGCGCATCTGACATCGCCCCAGATCATCGACGGGCGGGACGCGAGCGAAACGGGCGTGGAGCCGTTCGGAATGCTCGCCAATGCCTGCTGGAACCCGTCAATCTCGATTCCCGCAGGCTTCACAAGCGACGGCCTGCCTGTCGGCCTTCAGGTGACCGCGCGCCGCCATCGCGACGACATCCTCCTGCGGCTGGCGCGGCTCTACGAACAGGCTTATCCGTGGAGCTATCCTTGGGATTGATCGCGACATCGGCGAAACGAACGAGTGCTGTTCCGACGACGGGCGAACCGATTTCTGTGCATCGCCGTTTTCTGCGTTTCGCCTGAATGGCAGTTCGTCCTGTCGGCGCGGCGCGCCGATCTCGGTCTCTCGAGGGCGCTGACTGCACGATGCGCGCTGAAGGCAGCCCAGAATGCGGGCAGATAGTGCTCGCAAACGAGACACCGCTCGCGCGCGACCCTTGGTTCGCGCACCGCTACAGCGAATGTGCTTCGATCTTGAATCCCATCAATATCGAGGAAAGCGTGGCGCAGAAGGCTGGCCTCTCCGGATGCATCGTGCACGGCACAGCCCTCTGGGGGCTGGCAGGTAGGCGCTCAGCGAGGTCTATTCTGTGGGCGACTTGCGCAAGCTCGTTTCGCTCCAGAGCCGCTTCTCCGCGATGGTTCTAGCCGGCACCCGGTGGTTCTCGGTCACGCACATCACAGGCCGCGACGGCGCCGTCGCGTTTATCGTCCGCAACATGCACGGCCGGAACGCGATTTCCGAAGGCGTCGCTGTTTTTCAGCAACACTAGTCCCCGTTTCTCGCGCCGGACGGGGCTCTGCGCGAAATAAACACTGTTGACATCACAGAAATGCGAACGATAGGATTTCGATACTGGGGAAAAGGCGGGCCGAGTCTGCCGCCTTAGGGGGTGATCGTGCGCAACTCTTTTGCACTGAAAACATTTCTCTACGCGTCCGCCGCGACGGTCATGGTCGCGACGGCCGGAACGGCAGTGGCTGATGAAACCGGGATCGAAACGATCACGGTGACCGCCGAGCGCAGGTCAGAACCGCTCTTCGATGTTCCCGCGACGATCACGGCGATCTCCGGGGAATACCTAAAGGACATGGGCTACACCGACATGAAGTCGGTCGTGCAATTGGTCCCGAATGCGGTTCTGCCCGACGATCCGGAGAATTTCGAGACCTACATCAACATCCGCGGCGTCCATCAGGCGGACATCAACGCCGAACCGAATTTCGGCCTTTATCGGAACGGTATGTTCGCGGGCGGTGAGCGGGCGAATCTTGGCGCGCAGATCGACGTTGATCGCGTCGAAGTCCTGAGCGGGCCGCAATCGGGTCTCTACGGACGCGACGCAGTCGGCGGCGTGGTCGACGTTATCTACAAGACGGCGGAACTGGGCAGCATGGGCGGCTACGCGCTCGCGAGTTACGGCCGGTGGCAGCGCAGCGAATTGCAAGGTGCCATTAATATTCCGCTGACCGACAATTTCGCGGTACGCCTGACCGGCTGGTGGATCAATCAAAACCAGGGGCAGCTCTACAACGAATACCTGCACGAATACATCGATGTCGATCGCGATCGCGGCGGCCGCATCAGCGCGCTATGGCAACCGCTCAGCGATCTGTCGATCACGTGGTTGGGCGAATTCCAGGACAAGCACGGTCCTTCCTTTGAGGGCTACATCCCGAAGACTTTCGGCGCGGCATTTGGCACGACCTGTTGCGGACTGCTTACGCAGCCTCCGCAGACCATGACAACGATCATGAACGACACGCCGAGCAACGAACACTGGCAGCAGCTCTACCTGTCGCAGGATGTGAACTACGACACGAAGAGTTGGGCCGGCACGCTCGAGCTGAAGTCGGCTTATCGTGATTATCACCTCGCCCTGCAGGAAGACTGGGATCACACGGCGATCCCACCCACGGCCGGGCCGATGGTCACCCAGCAGATCCAGTATCGCAACGAGGGCATGCACAATTTCTACAGCGAACTCGTTTGGACATCGCCCGACAACCAGCGGCTCACCTGGCTCGCGGGTGTCGACTATTTCGACGAGACATTCCATTTTACCAGGATTTTTGCAGGATCCGTCGATTTCAACTACCTGAACAATGCGTCCCCGTTTGGGGCGAGCTACACCTACGGCAACTTGCTCTGCTCCTTCCTCATGCCGGGATTTAATGGGGGCTTTTATGGAGGGTGCGACGGCGACCCGTCTGCAGGTCTGCCAGGCTTGCCGGGCGCGGCGCCTGGCGGTACCTACCCGTACAATTTATTCCCGAATATTGGGGTTCAGAGCGGCGCCAACGCGTTCGGAGCTCCTGGAAGCGGCATCGGCACGCAATCCTATTCGGCTTTTGGCTCGTCGACCTATCATTTCACCGACGACCTTAGTCTCCGCTTCGATCTTCGCTGGGACCAGACCAAAAAATCTCTCTACTATATTCAGGGACCGGTTCCGGGTTATGGCGCGACACCGGTCGGCTCGTCTTATCTAATTCCGCTCTTTGCCGGAATCTTCGACCCCTATACGTCGCAGCAGACCGACACATATGCAAACCTCGCACCCAGCGTAACGCTCCAGTACAAGTTCAGCGACACAGCCAACGTTTATGCGACCTATGCTACGGGCTTTCGCGCCGGCAGCTTCAACCTCGGCACGTCCACGCCGGCTTTCCTGCCTTACAAACCGGAGACAGACGCGAACTACGAAATCGGTACCAAGACGATCTGGGACGACGGAAAGCTCGCGATCAATGGCGACATCTTCTACATGACGCAGAGCAATCTCGTGGAGCCGGAGAGTGACCCGACCGAGCCTCCTGCTCTCTTCCTCTACTATCTTGGAAACGTGGGCGACGCGCGGACCTATGGCGCAGAATTGACGACGGCGTTCCAGGCGGACTCGTGGCTCACCCTCGGCGCAAGTGCCGGCTGGCTCGACGACAAATTCACGAAGGGCATCGCGCAGGGCTATTCTGTCGTTGGTCAAGAGGTCCCGCTGACACGCCACTGGACGTTCAATCTCAATGCCGACGTGAACTATCCG
>Ga0335069_10004917_pt1 | contig 19702 bp, 20 predicted proteins | sample Lox_Sample_11_FD_206714 | JGI IMG/M metagenome (GOLD analysis project Ga0335069, IMG submission 206714) | Soil microbial communities from Loxahatchee National Wildlife Refuge, Florida, United States - Lox_Sample_1.1 | ecosystem: Environmental > Terrestrial > Soil > Wetlands | place: USA... | reverse complement strand
TTTCACCCGGTCCTCAACATGGCGCAGACGATCGTCGACGCGACCGACCCGGTGAACTACGCGCGGTTCATCTTCCAGTCGCCGCGCCCCGGCTTCGCCCCGAAGAGCATCCTGCAGACCGAGGGCGTGAACCCCGACGGCACGGGAGACACGTACGCCCCACCGCTCGGTATCGAGATTCATTCGGTGGCGCTGGGGCTGCCACGAGAGACGCCCGGCGTGCACACGATCGTGCAGGCGGCCTGGGGCGACCTCGGTGACGTGACCGTCCCGTCGGGCGGGCTGCAGGGCAACCTGGCAGGAGGGATGGCAAGCGGCGTCCTCGGTCAGTTCGTCCCCGCGCCGAACGACGACGGGCACTTCGTGGCGTTCGACGTCCCCGCGGCTCACGCGCAGGTGGGGCAGTTCTGCCAGAACCTCGCGGAGGATCCGAAGGGGCGTGTCCCACCCCTGCAGTGACCCTCGGTTCCGGCAGGCGCCTGCGTTGCATACCCGGCGCCGGGGAGGTCACTGCATGAGAATTGGCGGTCTGATTCGTTGCTTCGCGCTCGCTGGCGCCCTCGTCGCGTGCGCTCACCACGAGCCCGCGGGCGCGACGGCGCCGCAGGGTTACTCGCCCATCGCGTCGCTGCGCGGCGGCGCCGGGACGTGTCCGCTCGCGAAGCTGCAGGGGGTACACGCGACCTTGGGCGACATCCACAAGGGCGTCGCCATCACGTTCACCGCCCCGGCGAGCGAGGTCGACAAGCTTCGGGAGAACGTGAAGGCGATGGTCGACGCGAACGACAAGCAAGGCGACGCCTTTGCGGCGTGCCCGTGCGGCGCCGCCGTCCCGTCGCTCGGCGCCACCGAGATGCAGCGCGTGAAGGCCGATGCCAGCGTCGAGGAGATCCCGAACGGCGCCATCCTGCGGCTCACCGCGAAGCATGGCGGCGACGTCCACATGCTGAGGAGCAACGTCATGAGCAGCGTGGACGCGCTCAACTACACCTGCCTGGCCAACCCGGCGTTGGAACAGCAGCACTAGGCGCGCAGGCGGTAACCGATCCCCGGCTCGGTCAGGAGATACTTCGGCCGGGCCGGGTCGAGCTCCAGCTTGTGGCGCAGCTGCGTCATGTAGACGCGCAGGTACTGCATCTGGTGCGCGTGACCGGGACCCCACACCTGGTCGAGCAGCTGCCGGTGTGTCATCACCATGCCGGCGTGCTTCGAGAGCGTCGTCAGCAACTTGTACTCGATGGGGGTGAGGTGCACCTCGTCGCCGCGGCAGCGCACGACGCGCCTGACGAGGTCGATCTCGACGTCGTCCCCGATGCGCACGACGCCGCTCGGCGCCTCGTGGGAACGCGCCGCGTGGCGCAGGGCGACGCGCAGGCGCGCCATGAGCTCGGCGGCGCCGAAGGGCTTCGTGAGGTAGTCGTCCGCCCCGCCGTCGAGCGCGCGCACCTTGCTCTCCTCCTGGCCGCGCGCCGAGATGACGAGGATGGGCGTCGCGCTCCACTCGCGGATGCGCTCCGTGACCTTCGAGCCGTCCATGTCCGGCAGCCCCAGGTCGAGCAGGATGGCGTCGGGCGTGTGCTCGGCGGCGCGGCGTATCCCTTCGTCTCCGGTCGCGGCCTCGACGACGCGATAGTCGTGCGACTCGAGCGCGATGCGGACGAACTTGCGCATCTGCGGCTCGTCTTCGACCACGAGGACCAAGGGCTTCGTCTCGGTCATTGGGCGTGGCTTTCTTCGTGCTCCGGCAGCTCGAGCCGGCTCGGAGCGACCTTCTCGAGCGGAAGCGTAAAGCGGAAGACGGCGCCGCCGCCCGGGCGATCTTCCACCCAGATGCGCCCGCCGTGGGCCGACACGATGCCGCGGCAGATGGTGAGCCCGAGGCCGACGCCGCCGCCTTCGCCCTCGCGTGCGCGGTAGAACTTCTCGAAGACGCGTTCGCGGTCGTGCACGTCGACGCCGGGGCCGCGATCAGCCACCTCGATCTCGGCCTCGTCGCCCTTCGCGCGAGCCGACACATCGATGGGCGAGCCTGCCGGTGTGTACTTCGTCGCGTTCTCGAGCAGGTTGATGAGCACCTGCTCGATGAGCGCCGAGTCGAACGGCACGAGGGGCATGTCGAGCGGGATGTTCGCGTGCACCTCGCGCCCGTGGAAGCGATCCTCCATGCGACCGAGCGCGGCGCCGACCACCTCCTCCACCGGCTGCGGCTCCTTCTGCACGCGCAAGGCGCCGGCTTCGAGGCGCGTCATGTCGAGCAGGTTGCGGACGAGCCGGTTGAGCCGCAGCGACTCTTCGTGCGCCGTCTGCAGCAGCTCGCGCCGCACCTTGGGGTCCTTCGGGCCATGCTCGTCGAGCAGCGAGCTCGTGGCTCCCTGGACGACCGCGAGCGGCGTGCGCAGGTCGTGCGAGACCGAGGACAGCAGCGAGTTGCGGAGCTGCTCGGTCTCCACCCGCAGCCGCGCCTTGCGCGCCTCCTCGACGAGCTCGGTGCGTTCGATGGCCGAGCCGACCAGTCCCGCGAAGGTATCGATGAGCTGCCGCTCGTCGGGGTCGTCGAGGCGCGTCGCCGGCGATGGATAGATGGCGAGCACGCCCACGCGCCCGCGCGCACCCTTGAGCGGCAGGAAGAGGGCGCGCGCCGAGGGAAGCGTGTCGGTGCCCACGCCGGCGGGACGCTGGTGCAGCCACGCCCACTCGGCGACGCCGAGGTCCTTGTCGGCCGGGTCGAAGGTCCCAGGCTCGACGAACGCGGGCTCGAGCATGCCGTGCGCTCCGGGGGTGAGCACGGCGATGCGTGCGCCGCCGAAGACGTCGCGGATGTGGCGCTCGGCGACCTCGATGAGCCGCTGGCGCCCGTGCGCGACGCCGAGCTCGCGGCTCAGGGCGTAGAGGCTCGCGGTGCGCCGCTCGCTGTTGCGCGCGCTGTCGGCCTGGTCGCGGACTCGCTTCGTGAGGTGGCTGATGACGAGCGCGACGACGAACATGACCACGAACGTCACGATGTGCCGCAGGTCGGTCACCGCGAAGCTGAAGTAGGGCGGCACGAAGAAGAAGTCGAAGGCGATGACGCTCAGCACCGCCGCGAGGAGCGACGGCATGTATCCGAAGCGCATCGAGACGACGAGCACGCCCAGCAGGAACACCATGACGACGTCCGGCAGCTGATCGTGGCCGAAGAAGTACCAGTTGATCGCTGTGGAGGCGGCGACGACGACGAACGCGGCGGCGGCTCCCGCGAGCTCGATGGGTGGTGTCCGCTGCTCCAGGGCGGGTAGCTTGCGCGGAGGCGTCGAGCCACCATCGGGCTCCTGGCCGGAGATGACGTAGACGTCGATCTCGCGGCTCAGTCGAACCACGTCGTCGAGAAACGACGGGCGCACGATGTCGCGCCAGCGCGAGTGCGTCGGCTTGCCGACGACGATCTTGGTCACGTTGCGCTTGCGCGCGTAGTTCACCGTCTCGGAGGCGGCGTCCTCGCCGCGCAGGGTGACCGGCTCGCCGCCCAGAGACTCGACGAGGCGCATGTGCTGGGCGAGGCGCTCGCGGTCGGTGGACGACATGCGCAGCGAGGCCGGGGTCTCGACGTACACGCCCACGAGCTCGGCGTGCAGGCTCGTCGCCATGCGCCTGGCCGCGCGCACGAGCCGCGCCGAGTGAGGGCTCGGCGAGATGCACACGAGAATTCGCTCTCCCGCGTGCCAAGACTCCTCGATGCCGTGCGCGATCTTGTACCCGCGCATCTTGGCCTCGACTCGCTCGGCGGTGCGGCGCAGCGCAAGCTCGCGCAGCGCGATGAGGTTGCCCTCCTTGAAGAAGTTGTCGATTGCGCGGGCCGCCTGGTGCGGCACGTACACCTTGCCCTCGTGCAGGCGCTCGAGCAGCTCGTCCACCGGCAGGTCGACGACGCGCACCTCGTAGGCCGTGTCGAAGACGGCGTCCGGCACCGTTTCGCGCACGACGACGCCCGTGATCTGCGCGACCACGTCGTTGAGGCTCTCGAGGTGCTGCACGTTCATCGTCGAGAAGACGTCGATCCCGGTGTCGAGCAGCTCCTGCACGTCCTGCCATCGCTTGAGGTGGCGCGAGCCCGGGGCGTTGGTGTGCGCGAGCTCGTCGACGAGGAGGAGCTGCGGCTTGCGCGCGATGGCTGCGTCGAGGTCGAACTCCTCGAGGGTGATGCCGCGGTGCTCCACCTTGCGCCGCGGCAGGAGCTCGAGACCGATGAGCAGGGAGGCCGTGTCGTAGCGCCCATGCGTCTCGGCGATGCCGACGACGACGTCGCGCTTCTGGTCCTCGGCTTCGAGGCGCGCCGCCTCGAGCATCGTGTACGTCTTGCCGACCCCCGGCGCGTATCCGAAGAAGATGGTCAGCTTGCCGCGGGCAGACTCCCGCTCCTCTTCGCGGACGCGCGCGAGAAGCTCGTCGGGGTCGGGCCGGCGCAAGGCCATGCGCCTAATGTAGTGCTTATCTGGCTGTCTGGGCGTCGAGGGCCAGGTTCAGCTCCAGCACATTGACCGTCGGCTCGCCGAGGAACCCCAGCTGGCGGCCCTGGGTGTGCTCGTCGACGAGCTGGCGTACCCGCGCCTCGTCCAGATGCCGTGCCTGGGCCACGCGATGCACCTGGTACGCGGCGGCCTCCGGGGAGATGTCGGGATCCAGGCCGCTGCCCGAGGACGTCACGAGGTCGATCGGAATGGGCTGGGTGTTAGCGGGATCTGCGGCGTGGAGCGCGTCGATGCGTCCCTTCACCTCGTCGACGAGCGCGGGGTTGGTGGGCCCCAGGTTGGACCCCGTGGAGGCCGCGCCGTTGTACGCGAGCGGCTTGCCGTTCGAGTCGGCCGTCGCCGAGAGGCGCCCCCAGAAGTACCCGGGGTCGTCGAAGGGCTGGCCGACGAGGCTCGAGCCGATGGCCCTGCCGTCTTTCTCGACGATGCTGCCGTTGGCCTGGTGCGGGAACGCGGCCTGCGCGATGCCGGTCACGAGCAGCGGGTAGGCGAACCCCGTGATGACCGTGAGGGCAATGAGCGAGACGACTGCGGCACGAAGCTGGGCGAGCATGGCGGGGATTCCTAGGTGAGGTGCAGCACGACGAGGAGCATGTCGATGGCCTTGATACCCACGAAGGGCGCGATGATGCCGCCGACGCCGTAGATGAGAAGGTGATCGCGCAGCAGGCGCGATGCGCCGACCGCGCGGTACTTGATGCCGCGCAGGGCCAGCGGGATGAGGGCGACGATGACGAGCGCGTTGAAGATGACGGCGCTCATGATGGCGCTGGTGGGGGTGGCCAGGTGCATGACGTTCAACCCGCCGAGGACGGGGTACGTCGTCGCGAACGCCGCCGGGATGATCGCGAAGTACTTGGCGACGTCGTTGGCGATGCTGAACGTCGTGAGTGCACCGCGCGTCATCAGGAGCTGCTTGCCGATCTCGACCACCTCGATGAGCTTCGTCGGGTTCGAGTCGAGGTCGACCATGTTGCCGGCCTCCTTGGCAGCCTGCGTACCGCTGTTCATCGCGACGGCGACGTCGGCCTGCGCGAGCGCGGGCGCGTCGTTCGTGCCGTCGCCAGTCATCGCCACGAGCTTGCCGCCCTTCTGGTGATCCCGGATGAGCGCGAGCTTCGTCTCCGGCGTCGCCTGCGCGAGGTAGTCGTCGACGCCCGCCTCGGCGGCTATGGCGGCGGCCGTCAGCGGGTTGTCGCCCGTGATCATGACGGTCTTGATGCCCATGCGACGGAGCTCGGCGAACCGCTCCTTGATGCCGCCCTTGACGATGTCCTTGAGCTGCACGACGCCGAGCACCTTGGAGCCCTCGGCGACGATGAGCGGGGTGCCGCCGGTCTTGGAGATGCGCTCGACGTTGACGCGCACGTCGGGAGGGAAGGCGCCGCCCTTGCTCTGCACGTAGGCCTCGATCGCGTCGGCCGCGCCCTTGCGGATCTCGCGCCCCTCGAGGTCGACGCCGCTCATGCGCGAGTGGGCCGTGAAGGGGACGAAGGTCGCCTTGAGCCCGTGCACGTCGCGCTCGCGGATGCCGTACTGCTCCTTGGCGAGCACCACGATGCTGCGGCCCTCGGGCGTCTCGTCGGCGAGAGAGCTGAGCTGCGCTGCGTCGGCGAGCAGCTCCTTGTCGATGCCGGGCGCCGGGAGGAACGTCGTCGCCTGGCGGTTGCCGAGGGTGATCGTGCCCGTCTTGTCGAGCAGGAGCACGTCGACGTCGCCGGCCGCCTCCACGGCGCGCCCGCTCGTCGCGATGATGTTCGCCTGGATCATGCGGTCCATGCCGGCGATGCCGATGGCCGAGAGAAGACCGCCGATGGTCGTGGGGATGAGGCACACGAGCAGCGCCACGAGCACGGTGAGGGTCACCGGCGTGCCCTGTCCTGCCGCCCCGACGCTGTAGATGGAGTAGGGGAGGAGGGTGACCGTCGCGAGCAGGAAGATGATGGTCAGCGCGGCGAGCAGGATGTCGAGCGCGATCTCGTTCGGCGTCTTCTGCCGCTTCGCGCCCTCGACCATCGCGATCATGCGGTCGAGGAAGGTCTCCCCGGGGTTCGCCGTGATGCGGCAGATGAGCCAGTCGGAGAGCACGCGCGTTCCGCCGGTGACGGCGCTGCGGTCGCCGCCGCTCTCACGGATGACCGGGGCGCTCTCCCCCGTGATGGCGCTCTCGTCGACCGAGGCGACGCCCTCGACGATCTCGCCGTCGCAGGGGACGAAGTCGCCCGCCTCGACGAGGACGAGGTCGCCCTTGCGCAGCTGCGACGCGGTGACGGGGCTCGGAGCGGCATCGCGCCGCGGCGCCGAGATCTGCTTGGCCTGGATGTCCTTGCGCGCCTTGCGCAGCGAGTCGGCCTGCGCCTTTCCTCGTCCCTCGGCCATGGCCTCGGCGAAGTTGGCGAAGAGCACGGTGAACCAGAGCCAGAGGGACACAGCGAGGATGAATCCTGCCGGCGCCTCTCCGTGCCCCACGATTGCCTGCACGAAGAGCGCGCTCGTGAGGACGCTCCCGACCTCGACGACGAACATGACGGGGTTGCGCACCTGATGGCGCGGGTCGAGCTTGCGGAACGAGTCCACGATGGCTCGGCGGACGATGGCCGGCTCGAAGAGCGGCCGCGCTTGACCGCGCAGGCGGTGCTTGCCGTGCTCGACGTGGCCGTGCACGACGCCCGGCGGCTGGAGCTGCGGCGCCGAGGGCGACTCCGCGGAACGGAACGACGGGACGCTCGGCGGGGCGCCCACGGTTCCTGACTTGGCGACGAGCTTGTTCGCTTCCATGGATGTTCCTCAGGCCTTCAGGAGCAGCTGCTCGACGAAGGGTCCGAGCGCGAGGGCGGGGATGAAGGTGAGAGCGCCCACGATGATGATGACGCCCACGAGCATCGCGACGAAAAGCGGCGTGTGCGTCGGCAAGGTGCCGGCGCTCGTCGGTACGATCTTCTTGGCACCGAGCGCGCCCGCGAGGGCGAGCACCGGAACCTTGATGAAGAAGCGCCCGAAGTACATCGCGAGGCCGAGGGTCGTGTTGTAGAAGGGCGAGTTCGCGCTGATCCCGCCGAAGGCGCTGCCGTTGTTCCCCGTCGCCGACGAGAAGGCGTAGAGGATCTCGCTGAAGCCGTGCGCGCCGGGGTTGAGCGGGCCCTTCTTGCCCGCCTCGGTGACGACCGCGATCGCCGTGAAGACGAGGATCGACGTCGCCGGGACGAGGATGGCGAGCGACGCCATCTTCATCTCCTTCGCCTCGATCTTCTTGCCGATGTACTCGGGCGTGCGTCCGACCATCAGCCCCGCGACGAAGACCGCGACGACGGCGAACATCAGCATGCCGTACATGCCGGCGCCGACGCCGCCGAAGATGATCTCGCCGAGCTCGATGAGGAAGAGCGGGACGAACCCTCCCATCGGCATGTACGAATCGTGCATCGCGTTCACGGCGCCGCACGAGACGCCCGTCGTCGCCGTCGTGTAGAGCGCGGACGCCGAGATGCCGAAGCGCACCTCCTTGCCCTCCATGTTGGGGCCGACGGTGCCGAGCGCGTGCAGGAGCGGGTTGCCCGCGTCCTCGGCCCTCACGCACAGGTAGAGGAGCGGCAGGAACACGGCGAACATCGCGGCGAGCACGGCCCAGCCTTGCCGCGTGTCCTTCACCATCTTGCCGAACGTGTAGGTGAGCGCCGCGGGGAGGACGAGCAGCGCGTACATGTTGAAGAAGTTGCTGAGCGGCGTCGCGTTCTCGAGCGGGTGCGCCGCGTTGACGTTGAAGAAGCCGCCGCCGTTCGTGCCGAGCTGCTTGATGGCTTCCTGAGAGGCGACCGGCCCGACCGCGAGCACCTGGTCGGTGATCGTGTTGCCCGCCGCGTCCTTCGTCGCCTGGAGCAGCGCCACGTGGTGCGCGGCCGAGAAGGTCTGCACGACACCCTGCGAGACGAACACGAGCGCCACGATGATCGAGAGCGGCAGCAGGATGTAGAGGGTGCTCCGCGTCAGATCGACCCAGAAGTTGCCGAGCGTGGAGCTCGTCTTGCGCGAGATGCCGCGGATGAGTGCGACCATGACGGCCATGCCCGACGCCGCGCAGACGAAATTCTGCACGGCCAGGGCGGCCATCTGCGTGAAGTAGCTCAGGGTCGTCTCGCCGCCGTAGCTCTGCCAGTTCGTGTTGGTCACGAAGCTGATGGCGGTGTTCCACGAAAGGTCCGGCGACACGGCGCCCATGCCGTCCGGGTTGAGCGGCAGCTGCGCCTGCAGGCGCTGGATCGCGTAGACGACGAGGACGCCGACGACGTTGAAGAGGAGCATCGCCCCCGCGTACGTCGTCCACTTCATCTCGCGCTTCTCGCGATCGAGCGGCACGCCGCAAGCGCGGTACACGAGGCGCTCGAGCCAGCCGAGCGCCCTGTCGAGGCCGATCGGCTCCTCTTCGTAGACGCGCGCCATGTACAGGCCGAGCGGCTTCACCGCTGCCACGATGGCGACGAGGAAGACGAGGATCTGCACCCAGCCCTGCCAGCTCACGACAACGACTCCGGCCTGAGCAGCGCCACGAACAGGTACACGAGCAGCCCCAGGGAGACTGCTCCACCAACGACGTAGAGGATGGGCATGGCGACTCCCTCAGACGCGCTCGCAGAGGCGCACGAGCCCCCACGACAGCGCCAGCAGACCCGCAGTGAGAGCGATGTAGACGAGGTCCATCATGAGAAACGGCTCCAGGCATTGACGAGCGAGCTCGTCATGGCGACGACGACGATCAACGCCGCGCACCCCTCGAGGTCGAGTCCTCGCACCGAGCACACGACCACGCGCAGCAGCGACCAGCCGACGAGGAAGAGCTTCGTCAGCGCCTGGGCCCCTCGGAGCGCGTCATCCCGCTCCCGGAGCGGCGAAGCCGCGGGGTCGTGGGACGTACGGTAGGGATGTGACGAAGCCATGGCAGACGCTCCAGCATGGTCCAGATCGCGAAGGCCGAACGTAGGCCGTGCGTCATCAAGAGGTCGTAAAACCGGACCTCCGGCGCATAAAGAATTCGTTAATGGGCGCTGGTCATGCTTCACGCGGAAGACGCAGAGCAATCGTCGTTCCGCTCGAGACCGGGTCGGTGTCGCTCTTCACGTCCACGTTTCCACCGTGCGCGACCAGCACGTCCTTGATGAGCATGAGGGCGAGGCCGGTTCCGTGCGTCACGCCTGCGCCGCGGCGAAAAAGATTCGTGGCCTTTTCGGGCGGAATTCCGGGCCCGTCGTCCTCGACCGCGACGGTGACCGTGTCGGGCTCTACGGTGATACGGACGACGATGGTCCCCCCCGGCCGCCGCAGCGTCCCGTGGCGCACGTACCGGAGCGCGTTGCCCACGAGCGTGGCCACCGCCCATGCGATCTTCTCGGCGTCCACGCGCACGAGCGGCAGATCCGGAGGCGCCTCGATCTGGAGCGCGACGTCGCGCGCCATGGCTTGCGCTCGAAGAACCTCCAGGGTCCCCTGCAGAAGCGCGCGCAGATCGGTCGGGGTCCGATTGAGGGGGATGGCGTCCGTCATCGACACCATGTGAGGATACGACGGTGTTCGCCGACTGGCCCGACGCGCGCGATCAGGCGCACCCGTGTCGGCCGACCGTGTCGTGCACGGCTGACATCGTGGCGCCGGGGTTGCTCGAGGTCGAAGCGGGTGTGCTCTACTCGAGCGTCGCCAGCGGCGCGGCGCACGTGCTCTCGTTCCCGTTGCTCCTCAAGCAGACGTTCACGCCGCTCGTTCAGCTCCAGGTGGGCTCCAACGGGTACACGCTCGTCGATACGACGCCGTCGGTCCGCTACTTCGACAACGTCTACTTCGGCCCAAAGCTGCACTTCCTCGACCAGGGAGACTTGTGGCCCTCGCTCGCGCTCTCGGCACAACTGAGCTTGCCGACGTTCGCGGCGACGGGGTATGCGCGCGACGACGACGTGTTCGTCACCGGATATGCCAGCAAGGACATCGGCTTCCTGCACGTCGACTGGAACGTGGGCGCCCTCTTCTGGCACGTCGACGCGTCGACCTCGACGCAGGTGTTCTCGGCCCTCGCGCTGTCGCCGTCGCTGCCAGCGCCGTTCGGCGCCGCCGTCGAGGGCTACTGGTTCTCCGATGCGTCGCCCGTGGCGCCGCGCGACGGCGGCATCCGCGTCGCGGGCAACGTGTCTGCTCGCTCGTGGCTCGTGTTCGACCTCGGAGGCGACGTGGGCTTTTTCCCCTCGACGCGCGCGTATAGCCTCTTCGGCGGCTTGACCCTGATCCCTGTGGCCTTCCGATGAACGACAAACCCCGCGAACCGCAGCGGACGCATCCGCAGATCGTCACGGTCGTCGGTGACAGCACGCCGCCCCCCGGCAAGCGCGCGAAGACACTAGGGGACTTCGTCTTCGGACGCCGCCTGGCTTCCGACGAGGAAGGGGAGCAGCAGATCGGCCCGCTCGCGGGCGTGCCCGTGCTTGGTCTCGACGCGCTGTCGTCGGCTGCCTACGGACCCGAGGCCGCCCTCACGCTGCTCCTTCCGCTCGGCGCGCTGGGGCTCGCATACGTCGTTCCCATCAGCGCAATCATCCTGGGGGTCTTGCTGGTCGTGTACTTCTCGTACCGGCAGACGATCGCGGCCTATCCGGGGGGCGGCGGCTCGTACACGGTGGCAAAGGACAACCTGGGCCGCCAGTGGGCGCTCGTGTCGGGCGCCGCGCTCGCGCTCGACTACATCCTCAACGTCGCCGTGGGTATATCGGCAGGCGTGGGCGCGCTGGTCTCCGCGGCGCCTGGTCTGCTGCCGTTCACGCTCCCGGTCTGCCTCGCGATCCTGCTTCTCTTGACCTTCGTCAACCTGCGCGGGACGCGAGAGTCGGGCATCACGTTCCTCCTGCCGACCTATCTCTTCGTGGGCACGCTCGGCATCGTCATCGTCGTCGGAACGGTCAAGGCGATCCTCAGCGGCGGCCACCCGGCGCCGGTCGCTTCCATCCCGACATTGCCGGCGTCGACGGAAACGGTCAGCCTGTGGATCCTCATGCGCGCCTTCGCCAGTGGGTGCACGGCGATGACCGGCGTCGAGGCCGTGAGCAACGGCGTGCCCGTGTTCAGGCCGCCGACGGTCAAGAATGCCGAGAGGACGCTGACGATCATCATCGCCATTCTCGTCGCCCTCCTCGCCGGCATCGCCGGCCTCTCGCGTCTGTACGGCGTCGGCGCCACTCCACCCGGAGAAGCGGGGTACCAGAGCATCCTTTCGCAGCTCGCGGGCGCCGTGATCGGTCGCGGCCCGCTCTACTACGTCACCATGGCCTCGGTCGTGTCGGTGCTCGCGCTCTCGGCGAACACGAGCTTCGCCGGCTTCCCGCGCCTGTGTCGCGTGCTCGCGCTCGACCGGTTTCTGCCGGATACCTTCGCGGTGCGCGGACGCCGGCTTGCGTTCTCGTACGGCGTGATCGTCCTGGCGCTGGTGTCGGGGCTGCTGCTCATCGTGTTCGGCGGCATCACCGACAGGCTCATCCCTCTCTTCGCAATCGGGGCCTTCCTCGCGTTCACGCTGTCTCAGGCAGGGATGGTCCAGCACTGGCGGCGGGTCGGCGGGCCAGCCAAGCACCGCTCGCTCTGGATCAACGCTGTCGGCGCCGTGGCCACGGGCATCACACTCGTCGTCGTCGTCGTGTCGAAGTTCGCCGAGGGCGCATGGATCGCGGTGCTCGTCGTCCCGCTCCTCGTGTTCATGTTCTGGCGGATCAACCGCCACTACGGCGTGGTCGCCCGGCAGGTGGCCGAGGAGCAGCCGCTGTCGCTCGCCGAGACGCACGACCCCATCGTGGTCGTGCCCGTGCAATCGTGGAGCAAGCTCACGGCACGAGGGCTCCGCTTCGCCCTCGAGCTCTCCGAGGATGTACGCGCCGTGCACATCCTCACGCAGGACAGCATGATCACCGAGCTCACGCCGATGTGGGACGAGCTCGTGGGCGCGCCGGCGCGCGCGGCGGGTCTCGCCGTGCCGCAGCTCGTCCTGCGCAAGTCGACGTACCGGCAGTTCTTCGCGCCGCTCGTGAGGTACGTCGAGACCCTGAGGGACCGCCACCCGGACCGCGACGTCATCGTGATCGTCCCCGATCTCGTCGTGCGGCACTGGTATCACCGGTTCCTGCACAACAACCGGGGCACCGTGCTGCGCGCCCTGCTCAGGCTGCGCGGCGGTCCGCGCGTCGTCGTGGTCAACACGCCCTTCTACATCGAGGACTGACGCTCGCTCAGCGGACGGCGTCCTTCGCGTGCCGCAGGGGCGGAAATGCCACGATGTCGATCGTCGTGCTCGCGATTCCGATGCCGGCCTCGTCGAGTCCCCGCAGGATGTCGCGTGAGATGCGATCCTTGAGCTCGCGCGTGGAACGATCGTACGAGAGGAAGCGGAGGCTGAGCTCGAGCCAGTTGTCGGTGATGCGGTAGAAGACGCGCGGCGCGAACGTCTCGAGATCGACGTTGTACTCCTCGGTCATGCGGCGGCGGTGCGGCTCGGCGTCGCGCTGGATGTCGGCGGTCGCACGCTGGGCTGCCTCGAGCATCACGGTCTCGGCATGGCGCCGGTCGGACGCGTAGGTGATGGGTACCTGGATTTCGTCCCAGAGAAACGGGAACTCGCGCGTCGCGTTGTAGATGGGCTCCTCGAAGATCTTGTCGTTCGTCACGGTCACGATGCGGCCGGTGTACTGCCGGCCGCGCACCCACACCGCGCTGGCGCCGTCCACGGGATCACCCATCTCCATGAGCGTCGTCTTGAGGAAGCCGAGCGAGATGACGTCGCCCCGCACGCCGCCCATCGTGATGCGCTCGCCGATGGTGAAGACGCGGCTCCGGATGATCACGAAGTAGCCGGCGAGCGACGTGACCACCTTCTGCAGCGCGAACGCCAGCCCGGCCGAGATCAGGCCGATGCCCGTCGCGAGGCGCGTCGGGTCGTCGAACCATATGGAGAGCAGCCCGAGCAGGAAGAGCGCCGCGGTGACGAGGTTCACCACCTGACGCACCCAGAACGACCGCCGCTCGCGCGGCCGGCGGCGCCCCGAGGCACGCACGACCCACTCGAGCAACGAGCGGATGACCACGATCGCGAGCGCGAAGGCCAGCGTGAGGATCGCTTTGCGCAGCGTCTCGGTCGAAACACCGAGGAGCCTGACGCCGAAGAGCTGGTACGGGGTCTCGTTCACGGCCCCGCGATGGTATTACTTCAGCGCGTCAGCTGCGCTCGCGTCTCGCGCTGGTTCGCTGCCAGGTACGCGTTGGCGCGGATCAAGATCTCCTGCGCGTCGTCGGTGCTCTCGCCGCGCACCGAGACGTCGAAGGCGTCGCGCGCTGGCTGGGCGTCGATGTCGACCATCCTGCCCGGTAGCCAGAACGGGTCGTTTGCCAGCCTGTCGGCGGACGCGTGTTGGAGCATGCGCCGCGCGCCGTGGCACTCGAGCGCCCTGTCGAGCCACTGGGCAGTGACACCCTGTGCCGCGCGGATCCGGATCTGCGCGCCATACAAGCGCGACTCGGATCCGGACTTGGCACCGGGCGCGCTCGTGTAGAGGGGCTCCACGGACTCGACGGCGTCGCCGCTCACCACTGCGCGCAGCCGCGATTCGTCGACGTCGGGGCCGCACCGCGTCCGCTCCAGCGAGGCTGCCTTGTCGGACGCCGTCTGCGGGGGCGGCGGATTGAGGTCGTCGAGCGTGCAACCCGTCGTTGCGGCGCTCGCCACGAACGCCAGAACACCGGCCATCATCGTCTTGCGTGCGAACTGATTCATCGTCGACTCCTGAAGCGCCCAACGTAGGGATGAGCGCATCAAGAAGTCGTTAATTCGGAAACCGACCCGGTCGGTTCGCCTTGCTCGTGCCGAGTGCAGCCATCTAGCGTCGGCCTCGGAGGGCAGAGGCGATGCAGATCGATTCGAGCATGCAGGGATGGGGGCGGGTTTTGCCTTTCGAGCTCCGGCGGGCCGTCATTCAGCCCATACCCATCGGCAGCGCCCGTGTCTTTGTGACGGTCGACGGGCAGCCATACGCCGGTTTCCTCACGCGTGCGAGCGCAGAGGATGCGATTCGCCTCTGGATGGGCGAGGTCAATGGCATCGGCATCCCCGTGCCGCCGGAGCAGCGCAGCGCTTGCGGATGGCACGCCGCACGAGGGCACGTGCTCGAAGTCGTCGAGCGCTGATCCTATGGCCGCTTTTCCGTGGACTGCCCGTTCCTCGCGAGCGTGAGCGCCGTGCTGATGTCCTTCATGACGCCCTGCTCGTTGGGCCCGGGGAGTCTCGGATCGTCCATGACGACGACGGTCACGCGCGTCCTGCCGGGACCCGCAGGCGGCTCTCGGGTAGGCTCCCTCTGATTGCCGCTGCCGATCATTGCCGCCGAGACCGCAGTCGTCGCCGATGCGAGCGCAGCCAAGCCGATCGACGTCCGTGAACCTCCGTTCGCCGAGTACGACTACGCGTGGATGAATGGGAGCAATCCGCAGCCCTCGTCGCTGCTCGTGATGGGGCCGGTGACCTGGTCGCTCTACGTCGACACGTACTACGCGTGGCAGTTCTGGCGGCCGGCCGATCACACGATCTTCCCGACGACGACGGCGCCGCGCCACGACGAGATATCGCTGAACCTCGCGCACGTGGGCATCGACGTCACCGGGCTCGATGGGCCCATCGGGCGCCTCTACCTGCAGTACGGGTCGATCGTCGAGACCATCGCGGGGCAGGACACGACGACGACGCGGGGGTTCTTCTTGACGAACCGCCTGCTCCAGTACGTCGAGCAAGCCGCCGCCGGCTGGCACTTCCATTGGATGCACGGAGCGAACGCCGAGCTCGGGATCTTCCCCTCGTACATCGGGCTCGAGAGCTACCTGCCCGAGGAGAACTGGTCGTACACGCACGCCTTCATCTCGGACGCGACGCCCTATTACTTCTTCGGCTTCCGCGGGCAGCTCTTTCCGTCACAGCGTCTGAAGGTGGAGCTCTGGGCCGTCAATGGCTGGCAGACCTTCGGCCAGTGGCACGAGGGCAAGTCGGGTGGGTACCTCTGGAACTGGCGACCGAACCGGTGGCTCTCGCTCGTCAACTCGTTCTACGCAGGGCAGGAGGCGAAGGACGATCCCGACTCGGTGCGCCTCTACACGGACAACAACGTACAGGTGCGCTACTTCCAGCGCGAGCGCGGCTTCCTGCGATCGATGGCCGTCTCGCTCGTTGGGGACGTCGGCTACGAGCACCGGGGCAACGCCCCGTCGGGCGCGATGGGCGGCATGTCGCTCGCGCACCGGTGGGAGTGGACCGACCGCTGGAAGAGCAGCTTGCGCGGCGACCTGATGTTCGACGAGACGCAGGCCATCTCGCCCAAGTTCCCGGTCGGCTCGGCTTATCCCTGGCTGGGCACGAACCCGTTCGTCGCCGCGGGCATGACGGCGACGCTCGATTACTGGCCGAGCCCGTGGCTGGTCACGAGGCTCGAGTTCGCGCACCGGATCGCCAACCAGCCGCTCTTCAGCGGGCCCCGAGGGATCACCGGGCCCGACGGGCAGCTCCCGACTTCCCCTGCCGCCGCCGCGTCCTTCACGCCCGACCTGCGCCGCATCGACGACCGCATCCTGTTCAACGTGACTCTTCGGCTCTGACCTCCGTAGCGCTCACCAGCGCGGGAGGTTGGCGAGGAGACTGCGCCTCACGGCCGCTGGATCGCGGAACGGGAAGCGATCGACGCCGAGAACGAGCAGCCGTCCGTCGATCGCCACTGCGACGACGTCGTCTCCACGTACGTACACGTCCCGCGCGAGCGGTATGGGACGAGCCGGGCCGATCAGAGGTGCCAGGAGCCACCCGCCGCGCGTTACCACCACCTGACGGAGCGCCAGCAGCCGAACGCCGATCGCGACCAAGAGGCCTACGAGGTAGAGCGCGACGAGGCGGCGCAGGTCGGTTGGTTGATGCAGGACCTGCCTCCAGAGGAACGCCGCGCAGGAGGCCACGCAGAACAGCGATGCGAGCCGCGAGAGCGCTCTTACCCGTCGCATGCCGCCGAGGTACACGAGCGGTTGCCGAATCCGAACGTCGGTGTCCGCCTGCCGAGCCATCCGGGTTGCCGACGACGGTAGGCACAAGTCGGATCAAGGCGGGGTTAAGACGCAGTCAGAACGCATCAGAGAATCGTTAATTCGGCAACGGAACGGGTCGCTGCGCGCCGGAGGTCTCGGCTAGGCTCGCCTGCCGAGGAGAACCGAAGTGTCATCGCCGCTCCTGCAATCGCAGCTGCTCCACGCGCGCTCGAACGTGAACCTGTGGAAGATCCCGCTCGCGCTGTCGCTCGGGGGCGTGGCGCTCTTCGGGCTCACGATGGTCCCCGACGTGCTCGACGCGCTCGGGCTCATCCACCTGCCCGCGTGGTTCACGATGGGGAGCATCGACGACGCGCGCGCGATCCTCAGCGCGATGCTCGGATGCGTCAGCACGGTGCTCGCGCTGATCTTCTCCGTCGCGCTGCTCGTGCTGTCGATGGTTGCGACGCTCTTCGGGCCGCGTCTTCTCTACCGCTTCCTCCATGACTGGGTGACGCAGGTGACGATCGGCCTCTTCATGGCGACGTTCGTCTACCTGTGTCTCGTCTTCCTCGTCACCCACCAGGACCCGCACACGACATTCATCCCGCAGGTCTCGCTCATCACCGCGTGGCTGCTCGTCGTCGCAAGCTTCTCCTTCCTCGTCGTCTACAGTCACCGGATCGCGGCGTCGATCCAGAACCCGGACCTCGTGGCGCGAATCGTGGACGACATCCGCCCCGTGGTCCTCTTGCCCGAGCGAGGAGCAGGTGAGACTCCGGCGGAGGATGTGCTCGAGCGGCAAGCTGTCGGCGGCGTCGCGGTCACCTGTCCCGCGAGCGGCTACGTTCAGGAGGTCGACCACGCGCGGATCGTCGCACAGGCGTCTGCGGCAGACGCCGTGGTGCACGTGCTCTTCCGGCCGGGTCAGTTCGTCCTGCGGGGCGAACGCCTGGCGAGCATCTGTTCGGCGGGTCGCGGCGCCGATCTCGAGAAACGCATCCTGTCAGGCGTGGCGATCGGCCGACACCGCAACATCCGGCAGGATCCGGAGTTCGGGATCGCGCAGATGGTCGAGATCGCCCTGCGCGCGTTGAGCCCGGCCGTGAACGACACGTTCACCGGCGTCGCGTGCGTGGACTGGTTGGGCGATGCGCTTCTCGTCACTGCCGACGCTCCGGCGCACCACGGCTGCTGGTTCGACCGGAACGGCAAGCTGCGGCTGCACGTGCGCCCGCTGCGCATCGAGCGCCTGGTGCGGCTCGCGTTCGATCAGATTCGCCAGGCGGCTGCCGACAATCCTGCGGTCCTCATCCGCATGCTCGACGTGATTCGTCGCGTTGCCCCTCGGATGCCGACCGACGCCGCGCGCGAGGCATTGCGTGCCGAGGCCGACGCGATTCGCGAGGCGTCCGTGGCCAAAGTCCCCATCCAGCTCGATCGGAAAGACGTGGAAGCCGCGTGGCAGAAGGCTAGCGAAGCGCTGGCCGCGTGATGCGAGACAAGTCGACGATCGCTTCGGCCTGCTGGTAGCGGGCGGCCTCTCCGTCGACGAACTCGAGCGCGGCTGCGAGCGTGGAGAAGATGCCGCCGAGGGCACACCCGTGCGTCTCTTCCATCACGAGCCACGCGCGTCCGCTCCGGCGGATGCGAAACGAGACCGTGTCGGCGGTGTTCATGAGTGATTCGAACCCTTTCTCGCCGTTCAGGCGGCCGCGCCCCGAGCCACGGAACGTGAGCTGCGCCTGTCGGTCAGCCAGGCGAGGCGAAGTCGCGCGTCGACAGCGTGGCGTTCGAGCACTGCATCGAGCACGCGATGAGGCTCGTGAGCGCGATGCCGGGGACGCGCGTCGTACCGGGCGATGCGCGAGACTTCGAGCATGCTCGTCGCCACGATCACGGAGTCGGACTCGACGAGCCCACCGATAACGTGCGGGTCGCGCGTGATGAACGGCGGCTCCTCGGGGATCTCGCAGTACGGCTCCGTCGTACGCAGGAGGTGGCCGAGCTCGTCCACGTGGCGCTCGTGCTCGGCGAGGAACGCGCCGAAGCGTCCGATGTCTTCGCGTCGGTCGAGCCGTAGGATGGCGAGCTTGGTCGCCCAGGATGCGTCGCGCTCGTAGCCGATCCACTGCAGGAGCTCGAGTGCGGCGCCGGCAAACTCTGGAACCTTTTCCATGCCCGGGACTCTATTCACGCGCGGATCAAGGGGGCATTAAGACGGACCGCATCGACATCAAGGAAGCGTCAACGGCATGACGAGGTCGACGGTGCCTCCGTCGTGGCGTATTGAGGAGGCGTGGCTCGACCGATCCTCACGCTCGTGCTCGGGGGGTGCCTCGCGGGTTGCTCAGGCGTGCCCTTCCTGGTGCCGGACACTCGCACTCCCGCGGATTACGCGCGCGCGGTCGAGCCGAAGTGCAAGGACTTCGGCGAAGCCGCCGCCGCGCCGATGCTCGCTCCGAGTGCGATAGACACCGTCGAGCCGGCGTACTCCTACGTGCAGTCCGGGCCGGCGGATCGACAGGCGCACTTGCGAGGTGCACGCATCCGCATCAAGCCGCTCCCCGGGTTCTCGAAGGAGACCATCGCGCGCAGCGTCGAGTGCCACGAGGCGCGCGTCCTTCTCGGTCAGGGAACGTCGCTCCCCGACGACCCCTACGTGATGCCACGTCACTGGCTCGACATCGACGTCGAGTCGGAGGGCGACGGCTTCGCGGTCCTCGTGAGAACCGACGAAATGGACACGGCGCGTGAGTTGCTCGCGAGAGCGCAGCGCTACGCATCTGCGCCAGCGCGCTGACGTTTCCAATTTCCCACTGACGTTTCTGGGACGTTTCGTGCAATACGAAACATCGATGACACAGAGCGTCATGTTTACTCCGCCCCGATGAAACGCCACGGAGCATCGAGGGTCCGGTCCCGCACAGAACGCAATTCGTGCGTCCTTATGAGTTCTTTATCTGGGGGGGCACCGTCTTTACGCCCCTTTGATCCGGGGGTGTCTATCTTGCACGACCACCCGGGGGTCAGGAAAACCGCCATGTCCATCACGACGGCTCGTTTGATCTCGCTCGGTGCGATCGGGTGCATTCTCCTCGCTCCGGCCATTGCTCGCGCGCAAGGAG
>Ga0335069_10004916_pt1 | contig 19705 bp, 27 predicted proteins | sample Lox_Sample_11_FD_206714 | JGI IMG/M metagenome (GOLD analysis project Ga0335069, IMG submission 206714) | Soil microbial communities from Loxahatchee National Wildlife Refuge, Florida, United States - Lox_Sample_1.1 | ecosystem: Environmental > Terrestrial > Soil > Wetlands | place: USA... | reverse complement strand
TGGAACGCTGACCCCGCAACGCGCGGCGATCATCTGATTGGCTATGCCCTCGGCTGACATCAGCACGATCTGCGCGCGCCGCACCAGCGAGTGCGGCAAGCTGCGCGACCGCGCAATCGCGCCCAATGGTTCAGCCTCCGCCGCACTGATTCTTACCGCCGCATTCGGCCTGCCCATGGAGCTTGATTGTACGCGACCGAACTCAACAATTAAATAAGTTATTTACGGGACACCACACTAGACGCATTCAGAGCAGATCTCGCGGCTGCCACGAGATCTGCTTCCAGCTGAGTGCTTACAGCGGGATATCTTCGAGCATGGTGACGGTGATCGTTTCGTAGGGCGGATTGGCGTTATTGCGTATCCCCTCCACCAGCGCGACTAATTCGGGGTCCGACTGACCCTTGGCCCATGCCGCAATATCGGCCCACTCGGCGACGACGTAGATGTGCGTCGGATCGCCCACACGGACACGGCTGGCACGAACGTGCGCGCCGAGGCGGTCACCGATCTTCTTCAACATCTTTGCTGCCTCGATGACGTCGTTAAAACGTCCGGGCTTAACCCAGAAATCGACAACCAAACGGGCTGCTGGCATGGTCTTTCCTCCTCACTAAGATTTCGGCTTGCACGTTGATACAGCGCCACCTTTCATCCCTGGGCTTTAGCCGCGGCGGCCTTCACTCCCTCCCACGCCATGATTGGTCGCAGGCGGGTGTCACTGACTAAGCCTGCGTTGTAAAGTTCCATAATTGCCGGCATGGTTTGATTTAAATTGGGTTTTCCATCGAGGCCCAAGGGCCGGCCACCAGCCGCGCTGTGGGCGTACCGCCGGCTTTCACTACTTGGTCGACTCTCTCCATAACCTGCGCGCGTTTCTCTGGCGTCGAGACGTCTACTCGGACTTCGACTAAATACAAAGACATAGCTGCCTCCTTGTCTGCGGGTGAACTAAACCAATTCTGGAATACCGCCGTTCACGTCAGTGTGCCCATTTGCTGTGCAATCGGGGCTTCTGTCTTAGCTTGACGTGCCACTGGCTACTATGACCACCGAAGCTTGTCATTCAGCTGTTCTCGAACAACTTTCCGCTCCACGACCGCGTGGCCAGATCAATCTCCCCCTCAGAGACGAGGTTTTCGCGTCGATTGGTTTGGCGAACCGGAAGCGGAACAAGTTTCGTGAAGCGAGGAGATCCGGGTCGCAGCTGTCGCTGGTCTACCATCCGGTAGTGAGAGCGAATGAATGTTCCCCACAAGCCGCAGTGCTCTCAGCCATGCCATCGAACCTGCCGAGCGTAGCAACGTGTTTGTCAACGTGGGGGCGTATGCGAGGTGCGCATCACGATCTAATGCACGCGCTTGCGACGGATCTCGTCGCTCAGGGCTTCGTTCTTCTACTAATCGGGAAAGCTCCGAATCATAGCCAGTCGTCGACCGCTGCTCGATATGCAAATCTGGACTTTGATCCAGTCCATCATGAGCTGGAGCACAATATCGGCGATGGCTTGAGCCACTGCTAAATAAGAGGCTGGCGAGGTTTCCAATGGTGATCACTGAGTTCGCAGAACTACATCGCGTCGTCCGCGACGTCACCGTGACCGAAGCAGCATTGCGGGCGCACGCTGCATTGCCGGTGCACGATCCCTCTATTCGATCGAGCCGTGGCCTTGAAGAAGGACAGCCGCTACGCGAGTTCAAGCTCCTTCCCGGCGTCAAATATCGCTTCGATGTCGATGGCTTCGGCCAAGGCTTGCATGCTGCCTTGAAAGACGCCGTAGCCGGCTACACGATGCGCCTGCGACATAACGGCAAGACCATCTATACGCTGGAGTGGAACTGGGCCCTCACGCCGACTGACGGCAACGAAGGCTGGACACCTGATGTCCGAATGCACATCGCGAGCTGCAGCAAGCTGGTCACAGCGATCGCTATGACGCGGCTGCTGGGCCATAATCACATGGCCTTCAACACCCGCATTATCAATTGGCTGCCCGATTACTGGATAAAAGGGCCAGGCATCGATCAGATTACGTTTCGCGACCTGCTGACCCATCGCTCTGGCTTCAATACCGGTGGCTCCGATTCCAGTTTTGCGGTTATGAAAGCCCAGGTGGCCGCCGGAGTGACGACGCGCGGCCAGTATCATTACGAAAACATGAACTTCGGTCTCTGCCGCATTCTGCTGTCAACGATCAACGGCAATATCGCGCCTGGGACGACTTTCAATATTCCGCCGTTACCCAACTCGGACGATCTGATCTGGGACTTCGTTACGGTCAATGGCTACGTGAATTACATTCAGGAGTATTTGTTTCAACCGGCAGCTGTGGCCGGGCCAACCCTCGACCATCCTAACCCAGATGCGCTTGCGTACACCTTCCCGGTCAGTGGTAGCGGCTGGAACTCCGGTAATCTCGCTTATATGACAGGCGGCGCTGGGTGGCACATGTCGGTTGATGATCTCCTTAATGTGATGGGCACAGCTCGTCGCAAGGGCTCGATCATCAGGCCGGAGCGTGCGCGCAAGATGCTGGTGAACGGATTTGGGGTCGACCTCATTCAGAACACACCACTGGGTACTCTTTACAACAAAAACGGTTTTTGGATGGATGGGGCCGGCCATGTCGAACAGAGCCTCGCCTACTTCCTGCCGCGCCGGATGGAGATGGTCGTGCTGGCGAATTCACCGATCGGCTCGCCGCCGCAATTCTTCCGCGACCTTGTGACGAATCTCTACATGGCCAATATCAAACCGGCATGAGCACGCTGGCGGTGAAATTGGGAATATACGCCCTTCTGCAGCAATGTGAACGGCTGTCAAGCCCATCTTGGATATGGTGTGGGTGGGTCGATAATCCCTCAAGCGATAGGGTCCCACCTCCAGGCGGGTGCAACGCAGAGGAAAAGCGATAGCGGGAAGACCCCGGACCATCGAAGTCTCTTGTCACGTGCAGCCGCTAAAGATGCCGCTTACGATGCGAGTGTAATCGCGTTCCGGGAAGAGGTGCTGGAGGGCGCGCTGCTAAAGGCTGAGGAAGTTAAGGAATGGATCAATCGCCAAGAGAGATCAGACGGCCCGGCAACGCATTGGATTCGGGACGTGCCAGTTCCTTCAAATCACAAGATTACGTGGCTGGAAAAAGAGCGCCGGTTTGGAATTAGCCCAGAGTTAGAGTTTCCCAGCATGGCGAGGGCTTTCGACTTTGGAATAACCGGTGCGGGAACGCAGTTGAAGACCCTCGCATACGTAGTCGCGGGCGAGCAGTGGGTGCGATATGTACCGACCGCTCATGGAGGCGTTCTGGATCGCCTCCGGGAGATAACGGAGAGGTTGGCCTGTCGGTACGAATGGGATCAAGCAAGTGGCACTTTGTTCATTTTAACGGGCGCGATCCCGGTAATTGAGCCCTTGTCTTCACAAATTGACGTGGCACACGACCGCTTCCGGCGCAGAGTTATAGAGCTCAGAGTTGACCCGGCCCTCTCTCCCGAACAAGTCGCAGCACACTATCGCAGGCTACGGCAGAAGATTATGCCGCGTCGCCGGGTTCGTGAACTAAGCGAAAAACACCTTCGCCTGGCTGCCTTAGAGGTTGAGCGTCCGGCCGACGAGAGTTGGTCAACCCGTATGAGTTCTTGGAACCAATCGTATCCGAGGTGGAAGTACCATCATCAGAGCAATTTCCGACGCGACGTCCTGAAAGCAAGGAGTGAATATTCGCCCCAAGTCTTACGCTCAAGAGTTTACTAACTGATGTTTCCGGCGGCACGCGCGGCGAACTATCTCAGGGGGCAGCACCTTCTGGAACAGAGGCCGGACCGAAAAGCGGTAAGGCGCGGAGGTAGCGATGAAGCATCGAGGAATATTCTTTCGTCCGAACCCAAAAGGCAATGAGAGATTTGGCGGAGGAATCCGCGGAGCTTGGTGGGTGTCTTATGTTTGCGCGTTTGGGCATCGACATAGGGAAAAGATTGGTTCGAAGTCGATGGCGCTCGAAGAACACGCAAGCCTTCGCCGCAAATCACGACGTGAAAGCTATTGCCCGAACCTTGCACGGGAAGCAGCGCGCGCAGCCATTGCTGCGCAGCCGCCACGGTTTGACGAAGCCGTCAACGAATATCTGGAATGGGCAACTGCCTCCAAGAGGAGCCACGTTACCGATTTGCAGCGGTTTAAGGCGCTGCTTCAGAAGTTCAAAGACAAGCGACTCGATCAGATTAGTCCGCAAATGGTCGAGCAATTTAAGTTAATTTAGATATGGCAAAGACGAGGGCAAAGGGAACCGTAAACCGGTATCTCGCCTTATTACGACACCTGTATAACCGGGCGATCAAAAAGGGCTACAAAGGAACCAACCCGGTTTCCGCGGTCGAGCTTTTTAAGGAGCAAAATCACCGAATCGAATGGATCGACCTCGAGGATGAACAAAAGCTGTTCCAGCAGATCCCTGAGCCGTACAAAAGCTTTTGTCAAATTGCACGCTATACCGGCTGCAGGCGTTCAGAGCTTCTATCAGCCCGATGGGATCAGGTTGATCGCGAAGCCGGTATTCTGGTTCTGCCGACGTCTAAGAATGGCGAGCCCAGGATCATCCAGCTATCGAGCCTGGTGCGAAGGGTGCTCGAGCGTTTGCCGCGCCGCATTGATGACCTCAGAATCTTCCCCCATTGCGGTAACGTGACGCACCGGTTTCCTGAATGGGTGAAAGCCGCGGGGCTTTCAGGAGCGATCACCCTGCACACTTTGCGACACTCCTTTGCCTCGAGACTCGTAATGGCCGGCGTTGATCTTCTTACCGTTCAGGAAATCGGGGGATGGAAGGGCTTAACAATGGTGCGAAGATATGCTCACCTAGCTCCAACGCATCGGCGCGAGGCGGTTGAAGCTTTGGCACGCGGGGAACGGATGCAGCGAAGTGGCGCCTCTAGTGGCACCGATTCACAAGCCGATGAGTTGTAAAAGCCGACTGGGCTCCGCTAAGTATTTGAATTCAGGGCGTTTTCACTAAGCACGCGAGAGTGGCGGAATGGCAGACGCGCCGGACTTAGGATCCGGTGCCGCAAGGCGTAGGGGTTCAAGTCCCCTCTCTCGCAAGTCCTTGTAACTGTTAGACTTTTTGCAAAAGAAAACCCGGGAGAGCAGTACTCGACCGGGTTTCTGACAGCCACTTTGACAGCCATCGGGTCAGGATCCGGCTAAATTCGCCTCCGCTTCGCCTCCAAGAATCGAGTCCATCTTGTCGGCCGCGTCGCGCATCATGGCCGGCGCGATGTGCGAGTAGATATCCGCCGTCACACTGATGGAGCTATGCCCTAGGAGCTCCATGATCGTGCGCAGAGGTACACCCTCAGCAATGAGAAGCGAGGCTGCTGAGTGACGGAGGTCATGAAAACGGCAGTCCGGCATTCCGGCTTTCGCGAGTAGATGCTTGAAATTCCTATGGAGCGATTTTCGTTCGATCGGTAAGCCGTCAGGCGTCGTGAATACCAAGTCAAGGTCATTCCAAGCAGGTCCTAGCGCCAGGCGCTCCGCTGCTTGACGCCGCCTATGAGCGAGCAGCGCTTTGACGACGCTCTTGGGCAGGGCCAAGGTTCGCCGGCTGCGATCGGTCTTGGGCTCAGCAAACTGAAACTCCCTTCCGATGCGTTGGAGGGTCTGGCTAATAGTCAGCGTCGGGCTTCCGCCTTCGAGCTCTCGAATATCACTCCATCGTAGGCCGAGGACTTCACCTTCTCGCATACCGAGCGAGAGAGCCAGCGTGTAGAGCGCAGCGAGCCGCTCACCGTCCGCAGCCTCGAGAACTCGACGCGCCTGCTCAGCAGATAACGTCGTCGTCCGGCGCCTCTCCAGCCGCGGAGGGTCGACAAGCGCGGCCGAGTTTCGACCAATCAGATTCCACTTCATCGCAGCGTTGAGGGCCCGACGAAGGACCGTGCGCATGTGGCGGACCGTCTGAGGCGCACGTCCGCTCTTCAACTTCGACGCGAGGAACGCCTGGACGTGTTGTGGAGTGAGTTGCTGAAGGGGAATGCGGCCGAGGTCCGGGATGAGATGGACTCGACTGAGTAACGAATAGCTTTCAAAGGTTCTCGGCCGGACGGAGGGTCGTACATGATGCTCGAGCCAGTAGGTGAGGAACTGCTCGAGGGTTTGGCGATCGTTCGTTACCGGGAGCCCCTGGTCGCGTTCTCGGAGGGCCTTCGTAAGCTGATCGGCGACCTCCTTACGCGTCAAGCCATAGAAACTCTTCCGGGTCCGCCGCTGCCCGCCGACGCGCGGGAGGCTTATCGTTGCGCACCATCGAGTATCGGATCGCTGATAGATACTACCTTCGCCCGAACCGCGTTTTTTTGACACGTCAATCAATCTCCTTCGAGTGATTATCAGATCTGCGTCGCTGCACTTTCTTCGCCCGCGCCTCTCTGGTATCGGGATCGCCGGGTGAATGCCTTGTAATCCAAGTCTTATAGGCCTGATGGCGCCGCTCGCTTCGTTCTTCCCGCGGGATGGCGAAGTATCGAGCCCTTTTCACCCGCACCCCGCAGTCACGAGAGCAGTAAAGCCCGCGCTTCCGCTTTAGGAATGGGCGACCACAATCGGGAGCGGCACAAAGCCTTAAGCGCTGCCTCGCCTCAGACGAAACCACGATTTCTCGACTAGCGAATATGGTCAGGGCTTGAAACGAGCCTCTGTGGTAACCACGTCCTAATGGTCCGCCCACAACAAAGATCGTCTGATATTCCTCACCCTTACTTCTTCCAGTCAAAAAGTCGCTGAGCGCCAAGTGCATTTTCGCAACGTGCTCAATGAGGAGATCCGGGTTTTGAACGCTTGGGTGTGTAACTGCGACCCCCCTAATTCCCAAGCGAACTCTTAGGAACGCATCTAATTCCTCGGCGCGTCGAATGGCGCCTCGCAAGTCGCTTGGTGTTGGCTTCCGAATGTAATCGATTAGCCAATCGAGCTGCAGGGCAATAGTTCGACCCACGCGTCTTTCGGCCGCTCTGATCCGCTTCAGTTGAAGTTCTCTCTCCGCCTGAGGAGAGCTCTCCCAACCTAAAGATTTAGCGAGCTTGGCGTGGGTCTCAGTCTCTATGGTTTCGCTCATCACGCGTGTCCTGAAAGATGGAAGCAAATATTTGATTTCTCTCATCGTATGATGAACGGATTCACAACGCAAGGACGCGGGTGTACTCTCTCGTACATTCATGGAATGGAGGCCAAAATATGCTCGACACGGAATCGGCGCCGAGCCCGCTGGGCAGCGCATTGCTCTTTACAGTAGAGGCAGCGGCGCGTGCTCTGGGGATTTCGAGGACGCATGTCTATAACGCACTACAGCGCGGCAGCCTGCGATCCGTTGCTATAGGACGGTCGCGGCGGATTCCCCGCGAAGAAATTGAACGGGTCGCGCGCGAGGGTCTGCAGTGAGCGCTCGCCTACTCATCGTTGTGGACGCCACCGGCGAGGTGCGGGCCCAACAGGTCGCTGACTCGGAGGCTGGCGGTTTCCAAGCTGAGCGCCTGGCGCAGCTCTTAGCGCCAGAGATCGCGCGTCTGCGGGACCTCGTTGCGAGCGCCCTCGCCGATCGCAAGCCGGACAACGAGCGGCACGCGGCATGAGTCGATATCGCTTGGTTTCGGTCCGGATGTGGGGCGACGCGAAATTTTGCGAGCTCTCGGCGCCAGAGCCGAACGGTCAGACCCTCTGGTTCTATCTCCTGACAGGAGAGCATACGACCGCGATCCCCGGTGTCGTACGTGCCGGCGAGGCTGCTCTCGCGGAATCGCTCGGCTGGCCAGTCCCTGCCTTTCGCAAAGCCTTTTCTGAGATCTACTCGAAAGGCATGGCCCGGCCGGATTGGTCGAGGCGGCTGGTCTTCCTGCCCAAAGCGCTGGTTCACAACCGGCCGCAGTCGCCTAACGTGGTGATCGCTTGGCGCAAAGCATTCGAGGAGCTACCGGACTGCCCGTTAAAGATCGAGATCGGCAAGTGCATCAAAGCCTATCTCGAAGGCTTCGGCGAAGCCTATCAGAAAGCCTTTGACGTAGCCTTTCAGGAAACCATCGTCGATACAGAAACAGAAACAAGAACAGGATCAAGAACAGAAGATCTAAACGCTCGCAAGGCTCGCTCCAAACCGTACTTCGAGACTTGGTTTAAAGAGCAGTTCAAACCAGCCTATCCGAAGGCAAGAAGAGTTCAGGACAAAACAGCCCTCGGGGAGCTTCGCAAGCATAAGCCTGATCCAGACCTATGTGCAGAGATACTCGCACGCTTGGAGCACTGGAAACTAAGCGCCGACTGGACGAAGGACGCTGGCCAGTTCATTCCGGGCATGGGTAAGTTTTTCAGTGACGGTTACTGGCAGCGCGATCCGGTCGAACCCTTTCATCTCAACGGCAACGGCAGGTCTCCGGCGCAGACGATTCGCCCTGCCGAGGACTACTTGAGCCGCATTTCGTGAACAGCAACGACGAAAACCTTCGGCGCCTCTCGCCGCAAAACGTGGAGGCCGAGCAGGCCGTGATCGGCGCTGTGCTGATTGATAATCGCCAATTCGAGCCTGTCGCCGAACTGCTGCAGGCCGAAGACTTCTATCGCGAAGCGCATCGCGTTCTGTGGCGAGGGATCGAAGCCCTTGCCGCCGCGAAGCGACCGATCGACGCAATCACGCTGACCGAAGCAATTCGGCCGCACCTTGAAGCCATCGGCGGCCCAGGATACATCGCCGAGCTTGTCGGCGATACGCTCACGCCCCCACTCGCCGTTGACTACGCGCGCATGGTGCGCGAGAAAGCCATCCAGCGCGGGATCGCTACTTTCGGCGCCGAACTATCGAGTCGCGCCTACGAATCACCCTCCCAGTGGTCGCCAGATTACACGGAGGAAATGCTAGCGAGCGCTGAATATGACCTCGCCGCGCTGACAGCCCGTATCGAGCGGAAGCCTGAGCCCCGGAAAGCAGAGACTCTCGCGACAGTTCTGTATCGGCTGGAGCATCGCATCGAAACTGCAGTGCCGACTGGCTTCGATACGCTGGATCGTATCTTCGGGGGATTCGGCATCGGGCACTTGACCATCCTGGCGGCGCGCACCTCGAGAGGTAAGACCGCATTCGCGCTGAACGTCGCGATCAACACGGCGCGAGCCGGTTACGCGACCCTCTTCTTTGCGCTGGAACAGCCTGCCGATGAGCTATGGTCTCGCGCCATCGCCTGCGTTGCCCGTGTCGATATGTTTGCTGCGCGGCTACGAGGGCTCCGCGATGGCGAACGCGAAGAAGTTGAAGCTGCGCGGGCCCAGCTCCAAGAGCTTCCGCTGGAAATTCTCTACCGGCCAGCGATGCGCCCGCGTGATCTCCGGCTGGAGTGTCGGCGGGTCTCTCGTGAGATGGGTCAGCCCAAGCTTGTCGTTGTCGACTACCTCGGACTTATGCGGGGATCTCACCGCGAGCGAGAGCGCTGGCGTGAGATGCAGGAAATCGTGTTTGCGCTGAAGGAGATTGCGGGTGAGCTCGGGATTCCGATTCTGCTTCTCTCGCAGCTCAATCGCGACGCCGATGAGAAAGTTCCTCCATCATTGTCGAATCTCCGCGACACGGGGGCAGCCGAGGAACACTCCTCGAACGTCCTGATGCTCTGGCAACCTCCCCAACCTGCCCGGGAAGCGAACGCTGCTCCAGTTTACGGCGACTGGGAAGGCATCGAGGTTATCGTTGCGAAGCAGCGAAACGGCCCAGCCGGTTACCATCAGCCGATGGAATTCCGCAAAGACTGGGGAGCTTTCCGGTGCCGATAACGCGGGAAGAGATCCTCGCCGCGATTAGGGGAATACGCAATCGTAGCGCGCGGGTGAGTGCCTACACTCAGGTCGAGCTCGTTAATCGCATGAATGCAGGCAATCCCTACGCTGGGATCGCTGCCCTCCGACGTCTCGATCGAAAACGGTTTCGGGAGCTCGTCGACGGCGACCGACTGATCGAGATTCTACGCAAGGGGCTGCTCCGATGAGCCGAAAGCCCTCGCAGCAACGACAATCCGGCCTCAACGCGAAACAGATGGCGTTCGTCGCCGAGTACCTCAGGGATTTCAACGGCACTCAGAGCGCAATCCGGGCCGGTTACTCTCCCAGGACGGCGCGCTCTCAAGCTGCTGACCTCCTGACGAAACCGAACATTGCGAAGGCTATCGCAGAGGCTCAAAGGAAGGCTTTGGAGAAGGCTCAGGCGACCGTCGAGCGCACGATCGCGGAATACAGCCGAGTAGCCTATCTCGACCCGGCTGCGTTCTTCGATGCGTGTGGCAACCTATTGCCGATTACCGAGATGCCTGAGGATGCACGCCGGGCGATTGCCGGCATCGAAGTAACCGAGCTGTTCGAGGGTAGCGGCGATGAACGGGCTCACGTGGGCAGGCTGCACAAGATACGCATCGCGTCGAAAATTGCCGCCCTTGATAGCCTCGCGAAGCACCTCGGGATGTTCATCGAGCGTATTGCAGGCGCCGAGGGCGAGCCGCCGACTCAGGTCAACGTGATTAGGTACAGCGATGCGTGAAATCAGGCTTGAAGTCGGTCAACTCGAGAAGGCCACCCTCCGCATAGTGAGAAACAAGGCGCTTCGGATTTTGCTGATTCGGATAAAAATCTCTCTCTCCCTCAGGGTAAAAATGGCGTCGTGTTCTTTATCTGATGTCAACACTTGAACATGCTGCATCGGGACTAATTGAGTGTTAGGAGTAGAGTGAGAACCCGCGCAACCGACCACCAGGAGAATGAAGGTGACGGTAGAGGGCGATCAGAGGGGGACGTTACATAAAGAGCTCGCGTTAGATCTCTGTGGCGCCGCCGCTCGGTCGCTGTTACAGTACCTTACTCGTTAGAGCTACTGATACATTGCCACCATTAGGTCCGTAGCTGAATGGGTAACTCAAGGTCCCGTTGATCACTTGTCCTGTTGCCGTACTGCCATCTGGTGCAGCTTCGACCTGCACCGTGCAGCTCTTGCCGTGTTTGAGGATTGAGCCCGCGCAGCCATCGTTTGCGATCGCAAACTCCGCGCTGAGGGTAGGCTCAGCGGGCCCGGGCGTTATTGGAACTACACTATGATTCGTAATCTTAATCGTCTTTGCCGGTCCGATTCCGTTAGGTGCAGCACCCTTCAGTGTCGCGGATTTCGGCGCGGTTAGTGCGGCGGCGATGGAATTGCCGAGCATGGAGTTGACCACCGTTTGCCCATTGTAGTGGACTATCAGACTTCCGGTCTCCGTCCCGTCTGCAAGTGTCGGCGCGAAAGTTACACCCACTTTGCAGGTCGCCTTCGGCTTGATTTTTTGACCGGAGCAACCATCTGAGCCCACCTTAAAGGAACTCGATGAAGATGAGCCCATACTCACAGCCAGGATATTCGCTATAACTGTGCCCTGATTCGTCGCCATCAGCGTCGCTGACTTGCTCCCCGTCGCGGTAACAGTGCCAAAGATGTTGCTCGGTTGCTTAACTGTTAGGCTGGTCGTCGCAGTTCCGGCAGTGACGATACAGTCGTTAGCGGTGTTCGAAAACTCGGCTTGAACGAGATAGGTAACTCCGTCACTGCCCACCACGCTGCCGTCCTTCGAAATTCCGGTAACAGGATCCACACAGATATCTCCGATTTCGAGGCTGGATAGAGTGTACCAGGCCAGAGGAGGAGCGAAGTCGGTCGCGAGTCCTACCTCTGGGTCGGTGATTGTCTCGACCATCTCATGTGAAGCGGTCGAAGTCACACTTTCGAAAGTAAGCGGCTCTGAGCCGCAAATCAGGTGGCAACCAGAACCCGTCTGGTAGTCGGGGTGGGCGCCATAGTAGATCTCCTGGCCGCCGACGTTAGCAATTGTCGAATGATAGGCGCAGAAAGGCTTCGCACCGCCGCAGGAGGTGTAGTCGCCGACCGTTATAGTCATACCGTGAGGAAAGAAGATAGCGTAGTAGGTATTAATATTGCCGTTGGCATCCGTCGTAGGAACCGGAAGATTACCTCCGATTATTTGATTGGCGAGCTCAATCTGGATCGCGTTGTCGTCTATGGGATTTGCGGTGTTGCTCGGCGTGATTACATATTGCCCGACGAAGTTGCCGTGCCCGATCATCTGATTTGTGCCTTGCGATCCGCCAACATCCAGGATGTCGGTGTTGTACTCGGTCAGCCAATCAACATATGCGCTGTTGAGTATCGCCTGATAGAAAGTCGCCATGCTCGGACTTGAAGTATTTTTGACTTCGGCTAAAAACTGACCGTCACTCGATCCGATACCTCCCATGCCCCATAGTACTTCTACCACCTGCATATTTGAGACCACACGGCCGCCGTAATAGGACAAGATACTGAGGGGGGAAACCGAAAAGGATGACTGCTCAGGCGTGTTTGACGAAGACGGACCGCCCGCCGCTGCTCTAATTTGCAGTGGAACTATCGGTTGAGCAGATGCATTCGCACCAAGCGTCAAGGCAGAGAGGAGCAAAGAAACTAGTGCAGATGCCAGACGCAATGCAGACGTTTGGAATGTAAGTCGTTTCCGGTTTTTCATAAGGTGGCTCCTAGCTGGATAAGCAGGTAACGTCTCGGGTTTGAACTCTGCTGGCTTGAGCTGTTCTGAGATTGCACCTAAAGTCCCGTCGGAGCTACGGAGACCCTCCAAACTACCCTTAGCGCGGCTGATTAACCCCACTCCTTACGACACGCCGACACAGAGACGCCACCAGCTGGATAGGCCGAAAGCATTTCCGCGCGCTCGATTACACAAACATGGTGCGTCATTGGCTTGCTGATGAAGATCGGACCGTGCTGAATCCAAGCGACGAAGACCCAACCAAGTAGATGATGCATAGCGCTTCCTCTTTTCTGTCGGTGCTCGGGCTGGTACTTCTAACCTCGGCTCCGGCTTCTTGCCGTGCCGTTGTCTTGTCGACTGATTCGCAAGACTCGACGTTAAGCGGAATAGCACGAAGAAGGCGAGAACTGCAATTAAAAGTAACCAAGGGCAGGTAGCAGGTAACCCGAATAGAAGGAGGACGTCCGTCGGAAGTTATCGCAATTACATGTTAGGGTTTGCAGCAGAGAATTTTTAAGCTCCATACAAAGGTAATCGAGCCACGGGAAGCACCGTAGCGGCGGTTGCGCAGCGCCATCGTGAGGGCGTCCAGGGCGATCCCGCGTTCCAGGTGTTCGCTCATGGCCCAGCCAACGACGCGGCGCGAGAACAGGTCCAGTATCACCGCTAGGTACAACCAGCCTTCCAGCGTCCACAGATAGGTAATGTCCGCGCGCGGAGTCTGCTGTCACGTCGTTCTCTTTCGAAACGCGAGCTTGGGGTTCTGGCCGCCGTAAGGCGCGAGCTCGAAAGCGCGGCGGCCATTAGAGCCGCGATCGATGATCATCCAAAGCCGCCAGATGAAGAGCAGGTTACCTCGCTCGCGGTTCCCGGCCCGCCTAGGGCCTAATGTGCGGCGATAGCGCGAGGCAACCTGCCATCAGCCAACTTTCGTTTAGCATGTCAGAAGGCGCGCTGTCACGGATGGTCTGAGCCGTCTACCCGATGAAACTCAGCGTGCCACATGCGAACGCTCCGCATCCCTCCTATAGCTATCGCCTGCCGAGCCTGAACCATCAATAGATCCCGTCCGAGCGACGTCGCCAGTTCTTCGTCGATGAGTTGCTGACGGGAACGGATCGGCACTAAGAAGAGCAGGCGCTCAGTTACGTCCAACGGGACAAAGGTCCGCGCATGGATTTGGGTCGGCGTTTCCTCGTAGACCTTCGACTCGATTCCTTGAGTGTCGATAGTCGCGGTCGTGAGCCCGAGCCCAAGATGCAGTGCCACGTTCTTTATCCAATCGCCCACGTCGAAGGAGATCTGAGCTTCGGGCACTTCAATGGCGTGCTCACGATAGCAGAAGATGATCTCGCCAGGACTGCCGACGGTTGCGCCTCCGAACGATGAGACTACGGAATCGAATTTCTGCGGATTCCCTTTCCAACAGCCGATGAAGACCGAGGGAATCTCTGGTTGCGCAATCGGTGGTGAGATCGGCGGAAATTCTGGACCGGCTAGCTTGGGTAGTTCAAGGGTCTGATTGCCGTTGTGAGGGGTTATCGACGTTGACACGTCCGTTTGAGGGTTGGGGCTTGCCTGCCCCATAAGACAGGCGGCGCTGGCGAGCAAGACTATTCGTGCAATAGCTTGTCGGATTCTCATACATCTCTCATTTCTCCAGAACGCCGGTGATGTAGCAGTCAGTCGGGTTCGCGAGCGGTGCACAATCCGAAGATGGAGCGCATGAGATCGTCGAGCTTGCCGGCAGGGCAATGCCAGGCGTGAAGCTGGCCGTGAACTGCTCGGACGCCCGGTTAGGAAAGACAGTCCTGATCGGACCGAAATTGCTGGCAGCGAACGACAGGTTGCTGCACACCCCAGCGTCCCCGGTTGCGGCGGTCCCTATTCGAGTCAGGATGAAATGCCCGGTCGCGGGCGTGGTGTAGATCGTCGCTGGGCCGTTCGACACACTCGAATTTGAGGCGCTCACGATCTTTCCGCTCAGGCCGTTCTTGAAGTTCATGCCGACGGCAGCGGATACTGCGACCACCTACCTACCACCGGCACTGACGCGTGCGCTTGACGCACTCGATACAGCTTGGCGCCTTCGCTTTGGGAAGTCCCAAAACCTGCTCGTTATGCCAAGCGCTGAAGCTCTAGCCTCCCTCGAACGAGATTGTGCCGCACGACAGGATTTCGCTGACCGTGCATTAGCTTTGGCTGACGTCTTGAGCGCTCTGCAGGCTGGACGGCTTCTCGATCTCGACACCCGAGAAAGAACGGCGGGGAGTCTCAACCAATTTGCCGCTGTCCTCCGAAAAGAAATCCCGGAATCACAGCGGCTTCCTCAAGCCCTTGACGCCATCGAAATCCTTCAAGCCGCGAACAGCCTCCGCTCTGGAGTTGCGCACGGCGGTTACAAGGCGCGCGCGGCAAGTATTAGAGCTGAGATCGCGCTCGGCATAACTTTCGATTCTTGGCGGATGGCGTGGAACCGATCCGTTCACGAGTGGCGGACGCGTTGAGCGCGATAATCGCGGCCCTACGCAGCTAAGCCGCCACAAAACTCCGCTTCGGCGTCGTCGATACGAAACTAAATCAACTAATCCAGCAGCCCGGCGAGCAGCCGGGCCCGTCGTTCTTCACGCTGTTGACCAACGGCGACGCAATATCCGCAACTAACCAATCCTCTGGCGCGGGTCGCAGCATTGAGCGCAGCGCAGACTCCGGTGTCTCCGCCTTCAGCCATTCATCGAAGCGCGACTCTTCGAGAACGACAGGCATGCGATTGTGTATCGGTGCTATCAAAGCATTAGGGCTGGTGGTCAGCACGACAAACGACTGGACGAAGCCGCCATCCTTCTGCTCCTGCATCTTCCACATCCCTGCCAGGATGACGAGCCCGTGGTCGGGTCGATGGAACCAATGGGGCTGCCGGGCTTCCTTCGGTCCGGTCCACTCGTAAAAGCCATCGGTGATAACGCCGCATCGTGGCGCCTTGGCCGGGAACCTTTGGGATCTCCAGTTGATCACGAGTCCGCGTCGGTTTTTGGGTGTCGTGCCCCAGGTCATCGGCGAGATGTGACGCTCGCCCTTATCAAGCGTGAGTATCGGCAAGATATCGGTCGGCGCGACGTTGTAGCGGGGCTGGTAAATCGGCATACCGCGATAGTTCATCGGCTCCACGTTCAGCTCGGTCGCGATCGACTCGAAGTTCGGCCGCGTCAGGGTGACTCGCCCGCACATCGCGTTACTGACCGAGCATCGCGAGGGTGTTGCGGAGAGGGGCGCTTGGGATCTGAATCAGACCCGAAAAGGGATGGTCGAGCTCTAGAATCAGGAATAAGGCGAGGGCAGCCGAGAACGAAACCACGAGCAGCGAGCCTACGGCGGTGAGGTTGCGGGGTGCAAATAGCCCGAAAGCGACGAGCAGGGTGCTGAGCCAGAAAACGAGGACGACCAGAAACGGAGTTGAGATAGACGTCTCGTTCTGTTCAAATAAGAGCAGCCGCGTTTGCCCGACGCTGATTACCAGCGACTCGGCTGTTGTTTGGAGCGCTCGCTGAGCGTCCGAATGCGGCGACAGTGCCTGTATCTGGTCGAACAGGACCTCTCCGCCAATCCGGTAATTACTTGCCTCGAAGGTAGCATTCTTCGTCCATTTAAAATTAATAACTTAGAGCTACCGGCGACAGGGTCGTGATCTTTGCCCGCGACCGCCCCGGTCTTTCAGTGTCCACTTTTTGCCCACTTTTTTCGCGTTCCCTGCAAAGCAGGTCTCGCACCACGCTGTCCATTGCCGTCGTCCGCGTGGCGCGGAACCAGTGTGAATAAACGTTCAGCGTGATAGCCGGCGAGCTATGCCCGAGGATGGATTGTACCTCCGTGACCGGACTACCCTTGGCTATTAACGCCGATGCGAAGGAGTGGCGAAGGCTGTGCATATTAACCGTGCGCAGTCCGGCCTCGCCGGAGCGCGGGCCATAAGCCCCGTCGCAGTGCGATCGAGCGACGCAGAGGTTTGCCGTCGAGGTTGGGAAAGACGAGATCGTGTTGGGACGTCGGGCAAGCGGTTTGCCAGCGCTTAAGAATAGCGGCCAGCTCGCTCGGAATGTTCACCATACGGAGACCGGCCTTCGTTTTTGGTGGATAGAATCGAGGTCGGATCTCCTCGCCCTTAACGCGTGCCCATGACAGGCTACGGCGCACATAGATTTTAGGATCGCCTCCGACGAGCTCACAGTCACCCCAGCGCAGAGCGAGGGCCTCACCGGACCGCAGCCCGGTGGCGGCCAGAAAAGTTAACAGCGTCCGATAGAGGCCCGGTTCGGCGTGCGTGAGCATGAGGTTGATTTCGTTGGGCGCGAGAACCGTCTCCGGCGTGGCCTGGTCGGCGTCGGCCGCGACGCCGCGGCCAGGACTAACCTCCCGTTCACCTGCGTAGGCACGCTCGACCCTGTCCACCGGATTGGTGGCGCACAGTCCCCGGCGCATGGCCATTTTGAAGACGCCGCCGATCATTCGGATGACCCCGTTGATTGTGACGGGCGAACGACCGAGTTGGCGCATGTCGTCGCGGAGCTGCTCAATCCCGGAAACGGAGATTTGATCGAGGTGGAGGGGTCCGAAGTGCGGCAGCAGGTATTTTTCGAGACGGCTGTGCAGAGTCTCGGTGTAACTCGGCCTGCGGTCGCTCTTGGACTGGACCCATTCGCGGGCCATCGCGCGGAACGTCGGAATTTGCGTGTGGTCGAGATATTCGCCGCGCGTGACCTTTACGGAGGTCTGCGCGAGATGCTTCTCAGCCGCTTTCTTAGTCGGAAAATCAAGCCGCTTGCGTGGTCCCCTGGTTCCGAGAGGGCGGTAGTCAAGCCGCCAGGCGCAGTCGCAACTCTGGCCGTTGCACCCGTTCTGATGGTGCCGTTTGATAGAAGCCATACCGCCCTCACCTCTTTCTGGTCCCCGGCGGCGCTTTTTTGAAGGAGTCTGGCGTTCGCTTCCGTGATCGCCATCTCACCACGCTCCTAGCGGACCACAGTGTTCGAAGTTACACCGATCACTTTCGCAAGGGCAGCTTGCGTCTGACGTTGCTCCGTAGTTCTCGGCCAGCCACGAATAGTGAAGCCGCAACCCGGATAGTTACGCGGCTTCGATGGCGCGTTCCGCCAAAAAGCGCTCTACTTCTTCTATTCTGAAGCGCACGTAATGACCGAGCTTGAACGAAGGTAGATTGCCGAGACGGGCCTGCTCCCTAATCCACGATTGCAAGACGCCAAAGAACTTGGCGAGTTGGGGCGCGCTCAGAAGGGCGCTGCCTAAGGTCTTGCAGTCGCCGTGAGCGATGCGCTCGCTGAGCATCAGCGCGACCAGGGTGCCTTCGAGTGTCTTGAGCGCTGCGAGGCGCGAGGCAAGCTCAGTCAAGAGTCCGGGCACGGACTCGCGAACCATTCCCCTTGTCAGCGAGGGATCAGCCAGAAGCTCCTCGATAGTTACGGGCGACAGCGATGCCCGCGGCGTGACTGGATGCGGCGCTTGATACGACATGACAACTCCGACTCACACACGCATTCCACACCTCCACAGCAGACTCTGTCGGGGGCAATAAGACACGCGCGGCCCGGATTCTCGGGATAGCGCGGCGTAGTATTTACAACCTGCTCGAACGCCACAACGGCCAGGCGGCAACCGGCCATCCCAATGACAAGCGTCACCGCAATCGTTGAGATGGCACGTGAAGACGAGACTTTGCCTCGCTCAGCGCGGGGCCTGGCGAGCAGGGCATAAGAGAAAAAAAGACCGCTTCGACTAGGCGGAAGCTGATCGGGAGTTCCGCCTAAACTCCGCCACCGGAGTCTGCCTAAGACTCCAGCCGGAAACGAACTTCACGGTTTAGAGCAACTGAGTTTTATTCAGGAGGTCGACGGTTCGATCCCGTTCAGCTGCACCAATCAAATCAAGCACTTTTTGCGTTGGGACACGCCTATTTAGTTGTTCGCGGAGATGCTGGCTTGAATCATCTGTGCGAGTTCGCTAGTGACGGTGTTTATCGGCTCCACGCTCTTTTGCGCGCGACTCAAAATTAGTCCGCCCTCAAGCGACGCAAGAACTAACGTAGCGATGCCTTTTGCGCGCGCCTCGCTAAGTCCCGCGCGGTTTAAATGTTGAACCAGTACCTCTAGCCAGGTTTGGAAGCCCTGTCTGCAGGCCTCGCGAACCGAGGGTCGATCGCTCGCGACTTCGAGCGTGACGGCCGCTATCGGACAGCCCTCGCGGAAGCCGGACGCCCGCAGATTCTCCGCTATGTGCGCAAAGAACATCTGGAGCGTTTCCAGTGGATCGCTCTGAGCGCTGAAAAGCGCGGACATTATTTGCCCCTGTTCGCCGGCCACGTACTGCAAAGTTTCGATTGCCAACTGGTCTTTGCCGCCCGGGAAGTGATGGTACAGAGAACCCTTCGGGGTGCGGCTGCGGCGCAAGATTTGGTCAAGTCCGGTGGCATGGAATCCTTGCGAACGGAACAGTTTGCCGGCCGTGTCGAGAAGCCGCGTGCGAGTTTTGCGCGTTTTAGTGGATCGTTTTGTCATCTTTTCTCTCGACGTCTGCGGTTGACAAATAGACCGGTCTACATAAGATCTGCAACGCCCTGTACTGATATTATAATACAGGGGCCGGGAACACCCCACATCGTCTTGGACGATTTGACGATCGGATCCGCTTGTGAGGGATGCCTGCGAAAAGGAGTCTGAATACGAGCAAACCATCCAAAACCGCAGTGATGATGACCTTGGTGTTGGCGGGCGTCGCCGCGGCCGGGGCGACTTGGTGGCTTGTGAGCCGAGGCCCTCATCGGCAAGATCTCGTGCTCTACGGCAATGTCGATTTGCGACAGGTCAACCTCGCTTTCAACAACAACGAGCGAGTCGCCGTGGTTCTAGTGCAGGAAGGAGACCGCGTAAAGCGCGGCCAAGTCCTGGCGCGCCTGAATACGAGCCGTCTGGAACCGCAGGTCGCACAGGCCGAGGCATCAGCCGCGGCACAGCGGGAGGCCGTCGAAAGACTGCACAATGGCAGCCGCCCGCAAGAGATCGCGGAAGCTCGGGCGAATGTCGAGTCGGCCCAGGCGGACGCTA
>Ga0335069_10004915_pt1 | contig 19708 bp, 13 predicted proteins | sample Lox_Sample_11_FD_206714 | JGI IMG/M metagenome (GOLD analysis project Ga0335069, IMG submission 206714) | Soil microbial communities from Loxahatchee National Wildlife Refuge, Florida, United States - Lox_Sample_1.1 | ecosystem: Environmental > Terrestrial > Soil > Wetlands | place: USA... | reverse complement strand
TACGAATTTTCCTTCAGCTTCAGGGCACCTTCGAGCGCCACCGGGAAGTTCGTCCCGCGCCCGAGGTAGAGCGCGTTGGTCGTGTCCTTGAAGACGTTCGCGATTTCCTGGATGTTCTCGGTGTTCTTCAGGATGACGCGCACCTTGTCGGGCAACGACGCAATCTCCTGGGCCAGGATGCGGCCATCCGCCTCCGACATCCCGCGGGCCCGGGCGACCATCAGCGTGATGAGCGCCAGAACGGTAAGCTGGGATGTGAATGCCTTCGTCGACGCCACGCCGATTTCGGGTCCCGCATGAACGTACACGCCGCCGTGCGTTTCGCGCGCGATCGAACTGCCGACCACGTTCACGATCCCCAGCACGGTGGCATGCCGCGCCTTCGCCTCACGCGCTGCAGCAAGCGTGTCGGCCGTCTCGCCGCTCTGGCTGATGAGGAATATTATGTCGTCGCTCCGGATGATGGGGTTCCGGTAGCGGAACTCCGACGCGTACTCGACCTCGGTGGGCATCTTCGCGATCTGCTCGAGCATGTACTTCCCCACCAGCCCCGCGTGCCACGAGGTTCCGCAGGCGATGATGACGAACCGCCGGGCGCACAGCAGCTTGTCCATCACATCGCGCAGTCCCCCCAGCACCACGTTCCCCTGGTCCACCAGGAGCCGCCCGCGCATGGCGTTGGTGATCGTTTCGGGCTGCTCGTTGATCTCCTTCAGCATGAAGTGATCGTAGCCCCCCCGCTCGATCTGGGAGAGCTGCAGCGTCACTTCCTTCACTTCCTTTGTCACGGACACATCATCGATCGTGATCGTCCGGAACCCCTCCCGTGTGACCACCGCGATCTCGCCGTCGTCCAGGTAGACGACGTTGCGCGTGTGGTCCACGATCGCCGAGGCGTCGGAGGCGACAAAATTCTCCCCCTCACCGACACCGAGGATCAGCGGGCTTCCCTTGCGGGCGGCAATCAGCTTGTCCGGCTCGTGCACGGAGAGAACGACAAGCCCGTACGTCCCGTCGACCTCGGCCAACGCATGGCGGACGGCGGCCGTCAGGTCCTTCGTCTCCTCGTACATCACACCGATCAGGTGTGCAAGGACTTCCGTGTCCGTGCCTCCGGTGAACGTGTGGCCGTCACGGACCAGCTTGGTCTTGATTGCGGCGTAGTTCTCGATGATGCCGTTGTGGATGACGGCAATTTCTTTCTTTGCGTCCCAGTGGGGATGGGCGTTCGTGTCATTGGGTTCCCCGTGCGTGGCCCAACGGGTGTGCCCCATTCCGATGCCGCTCGATAGCCCTCCGTTTGAGGAACGGATGGCCTCGGCCAGATCGGATACCTTGCCCGCCTTCTTCTGCACATGGAAAACGCCGCCTTTGATCAGCGCCAGCCCGGCAGAATCATACCCCCTGTACTCCAGACGCCGAAGGCCTTCGAGAAGTATAGGAACGCAGTTCTTCTCCCCTATGTAGCCGACAATGCCGCACATTGAGGCCACCTGTTGAAAAATGATACGATTGGTAGAATACGGATTTAGCGTAACATAATCAACGAATGGGGCTCAGCCTATGCGGCCGATCACTGCCATCATTCTGCCTGATTTCATGCCGTCCCTCCTGTGGGAGTGGAAGAGCTCGGGCTCGGAGATCGTACAGTGGGGGCTCAGTTCGATGTTCGCGGGGCGCAGGCCGGCCTCGATGAGTTGCGAACGGTTTGCCTCCTTGAGATCCAGGCAGACCCCTCCCTCCTGTTCCTGCCGGAACCGGGGTGCAAACCGCTCCGCAACCTCAGGGCCGACAACATAGCAGCAGACTGAGGCTGAGGGACCTATCGAAGCAAGGAGACTTCCAGGATCGCTTCCAAATGCCGCATTCATTGTGCGAATGGCGGTTTGAGCGATCCCGGCTGCAGTACCGCGCCAGCCGGCATGTACAGCCCCCACCACACCGCGGTCGGGGTCGTGGAGGAGTATCGGCACACAATCGGCGACAGAAACGCTCAGAAAGAGACCAGGCCGTGAGGTGAGGAGTCCGTCGGTCTCGGGGTATTCTCCCGGTTGATCGACAACTCTGACAGTGGATCCGTGCACCTGGCCGGGGACTGCCAGACGGTCCAGGGAGATGCCGAGCGGCAGGAAGAACAACTCCCTGTTCTTCCTCACGTTCGAAGGGTCATCTCCCACTTTGTACGAGAGATTGAGACCAAGGGGATCCGGGCTGACGCCCCCCCGACGTGTGCTGAAGGCAGCCACGAGGCCGCCATGGAAGATCGAAGGTTGGATCGAGGTCATGCGCGCGAAGTCTCCGATTCATCCGCGCCCGGAAGCCAGATGCGGACAGTCGTCCCTTCCCCCAGGCTGCTGGTCAGCGTCACGGTGCCGTGAAGGTCTTCGACCGTCTTTTTTACGATCGCAAGACCAAGTCCCATTCCATCGGTCTTCGTCGAAAAGTTCGGCATGAACAGCTTGTCGATCATCTCCTCCGGGACACCTTTCCCGTGGTCAATCACCGCGACGGCGACTCCCCCCCGTTCGGCCGTCCCGGTGATCTGAATCGAGCCGGAACCTTCCATCGCCTGGATGCCGTTGCGGATGATATTGATCAGCGCCCTGCGCAGTTCCTCCCTGTCGGCAACGATCTGCGGCAGGCCCTTCTCAACGCGCACGTCGAACACAACGGACGACTCCTGGTCGAACAGGCGTACCGCTTCGTCGACAATCGAGCGGACGTCCTGCCGGTCGAGATTCCGCCTCGGCATCCTCGCGAAATGAGAAAACTCCGACGCAATTCTGCTCAGCGTGTCGATCTGTTCGATGATGGTCCGGGTCACGCTGTCGAGAATTGTGCCGAATTCTGCCGCCCCGTCCGCATACGTGCGGCGCAAGTGCTGGATGGACAGGCGCATCGGCGTGAGGGGATTCTTGATCTCATGCGCCACCTGTTTCGCCATTTCCTTCCAGGCAAGCTCCCGTTCATAGCGGACCATTTCCTCGCGGCTCCGCCGGAGGTCACGCGTCATCCCCTCAAATGACCGGATCAGCTCGCTGATCTCCCCTTCCGCACCCGCGTGGGGGACGTGCACGTCCAGCTCGCCGCGGGCCACACTACGTGTCGCCTCCGTCAGACGCTGGAGTGGGGCCGCGATGCGCCCGGCGAACGCGGCCGCAAAGGCAATGACCATCAGCAGAACGACCGCGTATGTCGCCAGGAGCAGCGCGTTGCGGCGGGCAGCCTGTTCCTCGCTCTCTTCCGGCCGGAAAAGCGTCGGCACGGACACGACACCGATGATGTTCTGGTTCGCGTCGAGGACCGGCCTGTAGCCCACGCTGTACTCGACGGAGCCGACCTTCTCCGTCTGCACAACGAAACGCCGGCCGCCGAGCACGATCTTCGCATAGATGTTCCCGCTCAGACGCGAGTCGAGGATCCCCACGTCGTAGAGCGTCGGTCTGCTGCTGACGCGGAGCTGGTTGTCAATGTAGATGTTGAAATCGGTGCCGATGTCGGAGGCCAGCTCTTCAGCTTTCAGCGGGGTTTCCGGGAATGCGGGGACGGTCACCCCCTGTTCCGGGTGATCCGTGATATTGTAGATCACCCCCTGCGTTTCCTCATCGAGCCGGTTCTCAAGCGTTTCAAGCTGCTGATCCCCCTCGTACACGCGGGCGTAGAAGGCGACAAATGTGAGGGGAACGATGGCAGTGACAAACAAGGCCAGGAGCAGCCGGTCGCGGAACCTCAGGCGGTAGTGAACCCCGCGCCGCCACCGGGCGATGCGCCACAGGAGGGCCAGCGCGAGCGCAACAATTGCGAACGCGGCGACCATTTTCACTATCCCGACGATGTGCCAGGTCGCCCCGAGCTCCTTGAGGCCGAGCGAGACAATATCCGTGGGGCCGCGCCGGACGAAATACGATTCATAGAGGTCGCCGTCGATGTCATCCGTCGTCCAGAGCGCGGTGCGTGCCGTGTCCGCAAATGCCTCGGCCACATGCTCGGGGAGCGGCCGGGCGACGGGAAGCTGCGGGTTGTTCGACGTCAGGAGAACGCCGTCCCGGTATTCCGACAGCGTGACACGACGGTAAAAGGACTCGATGCGGGCTTCCGACGAGCCGCGGAGAATGGCGGGTGTCTCCCCCCTGAACAGCGCCTGCTGGCCCGCGGCCACAACGACGCGCGCGTGCCCGAGAAGCGTGCTGTCAGCCCCCAGGATCGGCATGGCCCCCGCATACACCTTGAGCGCATTCACCCCGGTGCCGACTTCCCTCACACGGATGATCGTCCCCGGCCCCATCGGGAGTCCCGTATCGGCCTCGGTCATCGCGGCAATCGACGACCCGATAACGAACCGGCTCGCCTGGCGCCCGTCCGGGTCGATCACCGTAAATATGGCATCGTACCCCTGAGAGCAGGCCAGGCTGGAAGACCAGCGCTCGAAGGCGATGCCGGCGACGTCGCTTGCGTCTCCTTCGGAGAGCCGCTCGCGGTAGTCATCCGACGCAAACCCCTGCAGCCCTTCGTCGACCACGTGCTGGAGCCACTCGTCCACAGGCTTGAGAACCTCGGTGGCAAACACCTCAACCCGCCCCCGGTCCTTCTCGTGAACAAACCCATCGAGCAGAGGATAGAGCATCACGACGGACCCGGCCACAATCACGAGAATGTGTGCATGGCGGCGCGCCGTACGGAGAGCGGGATCGAGCTGGAGGTACCGGGAAGCGGCAAACAGGACGGCGCCGCCGAAGGCCAACCGGTACGCGAGCGACGTGATCGGTGTATCCGACACGACACCGAACGCAACGGCCGCCACGACGAAGACCGCGCTGAGCGCCAGCCATCCGGTTGCGCGAATGCGCCCCTCGGGACCGGCCGCGACCGCGCCGCAGGCACCCGCGGCGAGGGCAACCGCCGCGAGAAGAGCGCAGAACCCGAGGAGGAGGAAGTCGAACACCATGAAGATGAGGCCGGGCGGAGGAAGCAGCACCCGGGCGTCGAAATACGTCAGCGCGGAATCGAACACGCCGCTCCTGATCGCGGCGGCATAGCCCCGCAGGATCCAGAAGAGGAGCACCACGCCCGCCAGCCCGGCAGTGATGCGGGCCGGCAGCGGAAGCCGCCGGGGTGAATCGCCGCGCGGCGTTCCGAGCGGGAGGCGGGCGATCAGCAGTGTGTTGATCGTGACGGCGACCGATGTCAGCGTGAGCTCACCGATCGACTTGGCGATCCCGAAACCGAATTTCGATGCGAAGAGAGCGGGATCGAAAATCCCGCCGGAGAAGAACCCCGAAGGGATGTCCAGCAGGAGAAGTCCGTACCGCACCGCCCAGACGAGCGCGGTGATCAGGACGCTCTTCAGGAGAACCGACCTGATGGCTCCAACGGGACGGGCGACGGCCCAGCATGCAAACAGCATGAGCAGCACGGTCAGTACGGCGTCGATCTTCCTGAACACAAGTCCGAGAGAGTCGAAGAAGGCCGCCGGGACCGGCCGAAGAACACTCACGGTGCCAAGTGTGGTGCTGTCCAGCCCGTACATCGGACCGGAGAAGAACCGGGTGTCGTTGACGGTTTCGCCTTCGCCGGCAAATGAGAACTCCACGGTCGTGCCGAGCTCCCGGGAGAGGATCTCATCAAGCGCTTCCGCCCTGAGAAGGGGATTGTTCAGAGGAGCACGCGAGTCCACCGTGCGCCGGATAACGCCCACGCCGCGCACGGTGTCAGCCACACGGATCGGCACCCCGATTGTCAGTACAGAGGAGACGGGCGTCGGCACGACGTACGAGAACGTGCGCCCGGCAAGCGCGCGCGCAAGGTCCCCGGGCGTCACAGTTCCCCCCGGTCCCTCCCAGGCGGCAAGCTCACCCCTGCCATCGTAGAGGTCGATGCCCACATCTTCCGCCCTGCTGACCTGAGACAGCCGCTCGAACAGGAGCGTCCGGTCGGTCACCCTGTTCAGCAGGTAGGACTGCACTTCCGGCGAGGCGGCAACCCCCTCGACCAGACGGCGGAGCGACTCCTGTTCCTCCGTGAAACGCCTCGTAACGACCGTGAGCTGATCCCTGCACATGTCGTCGCTGATCTTGTCCCACCGGCGCTCATATGAAGACACCAGGAGAACGTTGACGGTGCGGGAGATGCCGAGCAGGACGAGGAGTGCCGCGACGATGACCGCGGCGAGCGGAATCCTGAGCCGTGTCAGCGTCGCATGGACGAAGGGAAGGGACCCGCGCACGGGTGTCAGTAGATATTGATGTGTGTGATCACCCAGTGCTCACCCGCGCAGGCGAGCGCAACGTACACCTGCACATGCTGTCGCGTGCCGCGGTACGTGTACCCCGCGCTCCCTGTCGCGTAGGGGGTGCTCTCGGACTCGCCGTACGTGGTGAACGTGAATGTCAGCGGCTTCCGCACACGCAGGAAGTTCTCGATGAGGTAGTAGGCCTGGTTGGCGCTGTAGAGACCGGTCTCCCCGCCGCGCACAGTGACGCGGACCTGGCTGTGGAAGTGTGAGGAGAAGAGAGAGACGTTCGCCTCGGTGATCCCCTGCTGTACATCCGCGAAGACGGCGCGGATCTCCGCTTTCCCGGACTGTTCTGTCCGGGGGGAGGGAAGGTTCTCCATGCCTGCCAGGACGATCGGCAGCAACAGGAGGCAGCGCGCCAGGGTGGCCAGAAGGGTCATGGAGTGGGCTCAGGGATGCAAAGTAAACCGCCCCCGGCTGAAAGTCAAACAACCGGGGACGTTACCGGGAAAAATAGGGGCCTGCGGGAGGGCCGGAGGCATTGTCTTTCAAGAACTTCTCCGCCGCCTCCCGGGAGAGGTGGGAGTGCCAGACCCAGCTGAACATGGCGTGCTTTTCCCAGAGCGCGTCGACCTTGAGGAGATACATGTCGCCGCTCACCGTCCAGACGACGTACGCGTGGCCGGCCACCAGGAGCGCCCCGTGGTCGTCAGTCCATCCCGACGGTTTGATCATCCGTATGGACCGGATGTCCGTGCGCGGCCCGAGGTCCTTGATCTGCGTGTCCTCGGGAACGAGAAAGTAGTATCTGCCGTCCTGATTGAAGGAGAGGTAGACATCGACCGTGGAGTCCTCGCACGAAATGACGTGCCGCGCCGCAAAACTGTAGCCCGCCAGGGGGGCGTCGTCCATGCAGTCATCGAGCTTCACCGTCACTCCCCTCTCTGCCGGAGGCTCAGGTGCGGGATCCGGACCCGCATACGGGACATACGGTGACGTGACGTACTCGGGGGGTGCGATGATTACCGGGGGCCACACAACGTCGACAGGGCGGGTGACCGCAACGGGCCCGGCGCCGAATGGGCCGGCAAACCTTGACCCCCGGAATCCCGGCGCGTCATGGAACCTGCCGGAGGCGGACCGGCCTCCGCCGCCATGATGCGATTGTGAAACGGCACCCGCAGAAGGAAGAAGCATCGCGCAGAGGAGCGCTGCGCAGGCAGTATGTCGGATCATTGCCCCTCCGTGTCGTCAGAAGAGGAGACAATGAAGGAGGGTGCCGCCACGTCCAGCCACCATCGAACCGGCCGTGAGGCACCGCATCCTTCATTGCTTCACGTTCTGCGCCCGGCCATCTCCCCAGATCCTCTCACCCCGGGCGCAGGCACTATAAAAACCCCTCAGTTGCTCCTGTGCGGCGTTGCCGCCGGACGGGAGTTGACGCCGCCCACCACGGCGCGTTTCAACAGGGGGTTCGATTTCTGCAGCTGGTACGCCCAGTCGAACACCACGCGGCCCGAAGAGATCCCGGACACCCGGAATTTCGCATAATGATCGTCCCAGGTCCACACCACATACGTGTGACCAACAGTGAGCTGGACATCGTGCGTCGGCGACCACCCCGACGAGGGCGCCTGGCTGATGTCCAGAATCGACTGGGTTGGCCCCATGTCCTGAATATCGCTGTCGGTGTTGACGTCCATGTAGCTCACGCCGTTGTAGTACTCGTACCACATGTCGGCGGTCTTGTCGGCATACGGGACGATGGCGTATGACGAAAATGCATACCCCGCGGTCACGGGGGTCGTACGGTAGTCGCTGAGCGTCACCCCGTACCCTTCAGGCCGCGGGATGTCATATGCAACGTCCTTGCTCAGGTCGCTCTCGTTTCCCGCATAGTCGTATGCGGTCACGGCATAGTAGTATGTTGTGCCGTTCACTGCGCCCCTGTCCACATATGACGTGCCCGTCGTGGAGCCGATCCACTGGTATTTTCCCTGGTATGACGCACCGACATACACGTTGTATCCTGCGATGTCGGATTCCGGATTGGCATTCCAGAAAAGCTCAATGTTGTTGTCCCCGGTCTGTGTTCTCAGGCCGGTCGGCGGACTCGGGGGACCGTACTCCGGATGGTCAAACGGCCTGTGGCAGCCGGCCATCATCAGTACAGTCACTGCAGCTATCGTCACCGAGGTTTTCATATTCGCGTCCGGGGGATGTTCTGCCAAGTATTCCGGCATAACGCAAACAACGTGCCACGGCAGGACATGCGAAAAACGGGCTGAAGAAGCGGAGGGTATGCGGTATCAGGGAACCTGTCTGTCTCCTATCAAGGGCAGGTGTCCACGAATGAGGACGCGGGGGGAGTATTGTTCAGACCCAGTACGCAGCGCCGTTGTTGATGACACCGACAGGCTTCCCGGTGAGCCTGCGCCCGCCAAAGGGGGAGTTCTTCGACTTCGACTTGAATGCCTGGACGTCCACGATCCACTCAGCCGCGGGGTCGAAGATCGTCAGGTTTGCAGGCTGGCCTTCGGCGATTCGGATTTCCGGCAGATTGAGGATCCGGCGGGGATTCGTAGACATTTTCTCAACCAGCGATGAGAGGCTCAGCACGCCCGTCAGCACAAGCTCGGTCATCGCGAGCCCGAGAGCCGTCTCCAGCCCCACGATACCGAAGGGGGCTGTCTGGTATTCAACCTGTTTCTCGTCGTACGAGTGGGGGGCATGATCCGTTGCAATCGCGTCTATCGTGCCGTCGCGAAGCGCCTTCCTGATCGCTTCGACGTCCGATTTCGATCTGAGGGGAGGGTTCATCTTGGTGTTCGTGTCGAACCCCATGACTGCCTCATCGGTAAGCGTAAAATGATGAGGGGTCACCTCGCACGTCACATGGAGTCCCTCTGCCTTTGCCGCCCGGACCATCGCTGCCGCGCCCGCTGTGCTCATGTGCGCCAGGTGGTACCGGGACCCGGTGTATCGCGCGATGTGAATGTCCCGCGCCACGACGATGTCCTCCGCGGCCGGCGGCATGCCGGGAATGCCGAGCCGTGTGGCCACCACCCCCTCATTCATCGCTCCCCCCTTTGTCATCGGCATATCCTGCGCATGCTGAATCACCGGGCGGTCGTACATCGCTGCGTATTCCATCGCCCGGCGCATGATCTCCGCATCGTAGACCGGATCGCCGTCGTCGCTGAATGCGACCGCCCCTGCCGTCGCAAGCTCGGCCAGCGGGGCCAGGTGCTCCCCTTTCCTCTCCTTCGTCACTGCCGCAACGGGGTAGACGTCGACAAGGCCGTCGAGCGCAGCCCGCGCCCGTTCCTTGATCAAACGGACGACGGACTCGTCGTCGATCGGCGGGTTCGTGTTCGGCATGCAGCAGACCGCGGTGAATCCCCCGGCCGCCGCGGCCGTGCAGCCGGTCAGGATCGTCTCTTTGTACTCAAATCCGGGTTCCCGCAAATGGACGTGCATGTCGATGAACCCGGGAGCGGCGACCTTGCCCCGGAGCTCGATCACCTGCGCTTCGGAGACTGTGAGCCCCCGCCCGATCCGCGCGATCTTGCCGTCGGCGATGTGGATATCGGTTTCCTCGTCCCGGCGCGTGAGGGGATCGACCAGCCTGCAGTTCTTGAGGAGATAGTGCATTGTCGTGTGTGTCCTTCGTGTCGTCAGTTACGGGCGCTGAGCAGGTACAGGACGGCCATACGGACCGCCACGCCGTTCAGCACCTGCTGCAGTATCACCGAGTGTTCGCTGTCGGCGACTTCCGCGGAGATCTCGACGTCCCTGTTGATCGGCCCCGGGTGCAGGATGGTGATTGCCCGCCCCGCCTTCTCGAGGCGCTGTCGCGTAATGCCGTAGTAGTTGTGGTACTCCCGGAGCGTCGGGAACAGCCGTCCCGCGTCGCGCTCAAGCTGAATCCGGAGCACGTTGAGCGCGTCCACCGTCGGGAGAACATCGTCGATGTGGTGGTACACCTCGACCCCGAGTTCCGCCGCCTCCCGGGGGATCATCGTGGCCGGCCCGCACACCGACACGCGGGCACCCATCGTGATCAGCCCGTAGATGTTCGAGCGTGCCACACGGCTGTGCGAGATGTCGCCGACGATGCAGACATGGAGCCCCTCGATCCGCCCCAGCCGCTCACGGATCGTGTACATGTCCAGGAGCGCCTGCGTGGGATGCTCGTGCCCCCCGTCCCCCGCGTTGATGACATTCGCCTCGATAACCCGGGAAAGGTAGTGCGGCGCGCCCGCGGCGGAGTGGCGCATCACCACCATATCCACCTTCATCGCCTCGATGTTGCGTGCCGTGTCCTTCAGCGTCTCCCCCTTGCTCACGCTGCTCCCCGTCGCCTGGAAGCCGAGCACGTCGGCGGAGAGCCGCCGCTCCGCCAGCTCGAACGAGAGCCGCGTCCGTGTCGAGTTCTCAAAGAACATATTGGCAATCGTCTTCCCCTGGAGGGGCGGCACTTTCTTGATCGGCCGGTCGAGCACCTCGCGGAACGACACCGCAGTATCCAGGATGAGCTGAATGTCCTCGCGGCTCATACCGTCGAGCCCGAGCATGTGCCTGCTGTGCAGTGGCATGACGCTTTCCTTCCCTGTTCTGCGTTCTTCAGTCCGGCAGCTCCGGGTGCATGAGGAGCACCGCGTCTTCGCCGTCGACCTCCCTGACGTGCACGCGGATCGATTCCCCCGAGCTCGTGGGCACGTTCTTCCCGACGTAGTCCGCGCGGATCGGCAACTGGCGGTGCCCCCGGTCGACGAGCACGGCGAGCTGGATCGACTTCGGCCTGCCCAGGTCGATCAGCTCGTCGAGCGCGGCGCGGATCGTCCGGCCGGTGTAGAGGACGTCATCGATCAGGACCACGTTCTTGCCGCTGATGTCGAACATGATGTCCGTCCCCTTGAGCTGGGGCTGCTCGAGCTTGTTGATGAGATCATCGCGGTAGAGCGTGATGTCGAGCGAGCCGATGGGAAGCGTCAGCTTCTCCACTTCCTCGATCTTCTTCGCAATCCGGCGGGCAATGAACTCCCCGCGGGTCCGGATGCCGACGATGACGATGCTCTCCGCCCCCTTGTTTTTCTCCAGAATCTCGTGCGCGAGGCGCGTGATTGTGCGCTCAAATCCCGCCTCGTCGATGATTTGCGCCTTGAGCTTTCTCATGGATTGGCCGTCCTGCTGGTGGGGAGAAAACCGGGAAGACATAAAAAAACCTCCATGTCCCGCGCGGGGCATGGAGGTTCAGACCAAACTTCGACTCGTACCACCTTGTGCTCCCTTTCGGCCTCTCAGGGCCGGTTTAAAGGGTGGAAGGATACCGGATACCACCGGGGCCCGTCCAGCGACCCCACATTCGTGCAGAACTTCTGCGGCACAGTGTCGGAAAATTCCCCCGGAAAGTCAAGTGACCGGAGATCCCGACCCGGCCTCTCATCATCGCGCGGGCAGCGACGCGATCAGGCGTCCGACATGGTGGATCTCCTGAGTGACGGGCTCCCACACGGCATTGACGACATCCGATGCTCCGACAGGCATGGCAGCAGCGGAGGCGCGCTGTTTGTTCACGCGTACAGTCACCTCGATCCCGTCGTCCAGCACGTCCAGGGACGCTGCAGACACAGGGCGGTCGAATACGGCCGCGCTCCGCCGGTCCCGCATGAAATCGCTGCGCCTCGCCCCGGCTCCCGGCGCGCTCATGGGCCCCGGAGACGCTACGCGAACGGTGCGGCCGGCGCTCTCGTCCATCAGGTTCAGAAGCTCCGCAAGGCTCTGCCGCGCGACGCTGTCATCGCGCAACGGCACCGCGCGCTCACGATCTTCCCGCCGAAACGAACGGAGGCAAAGGACAAACGTGGCCGCAAGAACCACCGCACCCAGGATGTCGAGAATCAGCCGGTACTCCATACGCGCCTCGTGTGCAGGAATGTCCAGTGGCAAAGGGTGATGCTTCTCCGGACGGCACATCGAACAATGATGCTTCGGAAGAAATTTCCATGACCGGAGATCGGAGGAACGAAAGTTCGTCTACAGGGATGCGTTTGAATACCGTGGCCGGGGGAAGCGGGTAAGAACTTCAAACGCAGAGATGATCAGCATGCAGATTCTGACAACCAACTACCTACATGCGACACAGTACCATGATAATCGAATCGGTTGAAGAATCCTGTGACTCCCGGCATACAAATCCGGTGGGAAGTATGTCTCATGATCGGAAACAGAGGGAGTGAACTGCACGGAAACGGCAAGGCTTTACTTCAGAAGGACCATCTTCACCGTCTTCACATAGCCGCCCGTCTGAAGCCGACAGTAGTAGACACCGCTGGCAAGTCCACCTGCATCAAGAATCACGGTGTGTTCGCCCGGCTCCTGCGCTCCATCGACAAGGGTGGCCACCTGCTGCCCGAGTGTGTTCACTACGGCCAACGTCACGTGTGCACGCCGGGGAAGAGCATACCGGATCGATGTGGACGGATTGAAAGGATTCGGGTAGTTCTGAGAAAGCACGCATGTCGGGGGAACATCCGGTGCGCCCGTGGTCACCGGGACCGGAAAGCCATCGGCGAGGTACTTCGCATACACCAGCGCCCTGTCATTCTCGGAATTGTATGCCGCCAGTTTTATGTCGTCCCATATCAATGCGCCTTCCGGCAGCCCGTCGATTGCGGATATCATCACCGACTGACTGAAATTCTCCGTCAGGTCAGTGAATTTCGAGATGCCCGCACCTCGTTTCCAGGCCGTGTCAGTCTTCATGCCGTCGACGATTCCCGGAAGCGTCGTCGGATCATAGTCACCGTAAATGTACCTGCCGCTCGTGATCGACGGTGCAACCGGGAAACGCGGGTCACCCCAGAGATGCTGATTCCACACGGCCATGGAATCGACCACAGCCGCGTCGGCGATTCCCCGTGTCACGGTTCCCGGATCATATGTGCTGGTCCGTTTTTCTTTGAATCCACCGGCCCCGCCGCCATAGGCGTAAAACAGATTCTGCGTGCGATGATTCATCCACACACACGGGATATTCCTGAGAGGAACAGGCTCAATCCTCCGCCCAATGTACGCGGGAAGGGCATTCAGACACGGGAGCGTGTATTTGGTCGAATGATAGTAGCCGTTCACAAGGAGCGGATCGTAGTAGTTGATGTTGTCCGATACGAAGACCCGCAGCTTCTCCAGGTTCAAGAGGGGCGACAAATGCACAGGGTCCAGCATATACTTCGGCTGGACGATCAGGCCGTTTGTCACATTGTTCGTGTCGATGTTTATCGTGCTTATGAGCTCCCCGTCGGGATCACGGCCGCTTCCTGCGCAGAGGCTGTCTTCGCCAGTCCAATTCTGGTTGATGAATATGTTGCTTGTGACAAACAACAGCCTGTGGTACGGCGAGAAGAGCCAGGATTTCGAGTTGTTGACGAACGTGTTGTGGTTGATGTACGTGAAGTCCGTCAACTGCCGGTCCTGAAAGAACGTGATCCCTCCGGTCGTCACGGTGCAATTCTCCACCCAGAGTGTGTCGATGGGGTGCTTGCACTGAAATATGCGGGACCCGCTTCTCTGGTGCGGGTTGAACATGTTCCGGAAATAGGAATTGGTGAACCTGAACTTCGCCCCGAACGGCCATCCCCCGATCGCCCCCGGTTCATCACTGCAGTCAAAGAGATCGATGTTGGAGAATTCGAAGAGACAGTTGTGAACGGTCAGCGATTGCGGCACACTGTCCGCGGTGCCGCAGTAGAAGAGCTCCCTGTTCTGCCAGCCATCCAGCGCCATCGTCTGGTAGTGCACATTCTCGAGCCGGATGCTGCCGTAGACCAGATTTGTCCCGTTGCGGTGGATGACAACATGACGACACCGGGAGCCAGCGATGAGAATCACCGGCTTCGTTGTGCCGTACGGAGAAGGGATGCCCACGATCGTGAGCGTTCCGTACACATTGTGCACGTTGATCGGTGCAATCTGGAAATAGCATTGTCCCTCATTCAGCGCGTAGACGCGGTTGGGATTCGCCCGTGCGCCCGTTCCGGTCGTATCGCCGTTGATCGTCGACTCAAGCAGCCCGGCATGGCAGCGGCACGTGATGCTGTCTCCCGGAATCCGGATTGTATCCTGATTTGCGGGTACCTGGGACCGCGTGGGGCAGGTCAGACCTGCTGAGAGCGCTGCGAGAAGCAGGAAACGAAGATGTGCCACGTCCTTCACCATCGACGAGGCAAGCGTGGTGCTCGGTCTTGGGGGGAAGTGAAGAGTGCGCTTGCCGTGCGGATCAGCCGACAGCACAGTTTCTGCAGGACACGATCAAATGTACCGCCCTCACCGGCCGAAAACAAGGATCACCGTCACAATGGCGACTGTCGACGCATCGGTGCGGCGAAAAACCTGTCAATCGGTCAGGAAGGGTGATGCGGGCGGAAAGGACGAGAGACTATGGAGATCGGGGGGGAGGGCTCTATATGCCGGAGGAGCTCACTGAGCTCCTCCTGATCGCAGGTCATTCTGAAACGGGTGTGTTTCGGACAGCGCAAAGCGGTGATATTCATGTGGACGCTGCTGGGGTCGAACCAGCGACCTTACGCGTGTGAGGCGTACGCTCTGAACCAACTGAGCTAAGCGTCCAAGAATACTGATTTCAACGAATGAAATATACGACAGAATTCTCTGGAACGCAATACTCGCCCTCAAGGGCTCCCCCGACCCACACCCCGTTATTTCAGCAAATATCATCGAACCAAGAGCAATCGCTGAGTCTCCACACGTTCATCCGCCCTAAGCCGGTAAAAGTAGACCCCGCTTGCCAGTCCCGTGCCATCGAACCGGACTTCATGAGATCCGGGATCCTGTATGGAGTTTACCAGAGTCGAGACACTCTGTCCCAACGAATTGAACACGGTCAGGGTCACACGAGACCTCGCCGGAAGTACGTAGCGAATCGTTGTCGCCGGGTTGAACGGGTTCGGGAAATTCTGACCCAGCTGAAACCCTTGGTGGGTGTTTGTGAATACGGGAGACTCAATTGAGGTTACTTCCGAGAGCGGGCGACGCCAAACTCCGCTGGGCCCTCCAAGGAAGAGGTTCTGGCCACGAACGGCAAATGCGTATCCCAAACCTCCCAGGCCAGTACCAAAATCCACCCAGTTCTTCCCGTTGTCGGCGGACACAATCACCCCTCTAAATGCTGTCGCCGCGAACAGGTGTTTCTCATTTACAAAAAGCGCCATGACCGGAAAATTCTGATAAGGGCGCCAATAGTCAAGCAACTTCGACACATACGCCCCACTGTTCGCGGAGAGAAGATATAGCCTGCTTTCAAGAGTCCCCACGTACAGGTTTGTGTCGTCCACAGCGAGTGCCGTTACTTTGCCACTCATCCCATAGGCGGCCGGCCAGGTTGCTCCGTTGTTCGTCCAAAGAAGAACGCCTTTGTCCGTGCCTACAAATAGATTCTTCCCTTTCACGGCTATACAACACACATTCTGGTTCGATAGGCTGGAATCGACCGCCGTCCATTCCATCCCGTTATTTGTTGAAAGAAACACTCCACCGCCATACGTTCCTGCAACAATGTCTGTATCCTTCACGGCAAGAGACCGGACCCTTCTATTCGTTAAGCCCGTATTGGCTTCAATCCACGTCGTCCCGTTATCGGTGGAACGGAAGCAACCGTCACCATCAGTCCCTGCAATCAGATTCCCTCGGCTAACAGCGAGAGAACGGGTATTGAATCTCGGCAATCCTGAATTGGACTCCATCCACACAACTCCGTCATTTGAACTTGCAAAGATGCCATTGTTCGTTGCCGCAAACAATCTCGAATCGTTCACGACAATAGACCAAACGGTAGCATTTCTTAAGCCGGAGTTGGCCGCTATCCAGCTTGTACCGCTATCCGTCGTAGTATACACACCGGTCAAGCTCGTCCCTGCAAAGAGGTTTGGGCCGCTCGCGGCCAGGCAATTGACAACTTCGCTCCTCAATCCGGAGTTGACCGCTGTCCAGCTTGTGCCGTCGTTCGAAGACAGAAACACTCCAGCACGGTCGGTACCAGCAAAGATATTCGTACCGCTCACAGCAAGAGACAAGACTTCGTACCCTGTGGAGCCGACCCTCTCCACCGTCCAGGTCTTACCGTTGTTTGTGAACCGAGCCATTCCACCAGAACCTGCAAACAGGTTGGCTCCGCTAATAGCGAGACACTCGACGTAAGGGAACGTCAACCCGGAATCAATCGACGCCCAGCTTGTCCCCATATTCGTAGAAAGAAACACTCCTGCCCCATACGTTCCTGCAAACACGCTAGTCCCGCTCACTGCAAAACATCGCACATCAGAGTTCGGCGGCAGGCCCGCATCTGCCGTGACCCAAGTTGCCCCATTGTTTGTTGAACGATATACTATTCCAGGGGCATCTGCAGTACCCATTCCAACCAAGAGGTTAGTGTCGCTGACAGCAAGAGCATAAACCGGAGCATATTCCGGCAACCCGGAATCGATGGCCGTCCAGGTCAACCCGTTGTCCGTTGATAGACATATCCCACGTCCCAAACTGCCCGCAGCAAACAGATCCGTGCCGTGTGCGGCAAAACAACTTACATAGAAATTTGTCAGGCCGGAATTGGCCTCCGTCCAGGTCGTCCCGCTATTTGTGGATCGAAACACACCCCCGCTGTATACTCCTGCGAACAGGGTCTTCCCACTCGCGAACAAGGATAGAACAGTTCCCCCCCCGGGGCCGTTGGTTTGTACCCACTGGGCGCGAGAATCGAGGGTGACAAGGATTGTGAGTACGAGACAAGCGAATGCGATGGGTGTTTTTCGAATGGGCTTCATATCCCCTCCAAGAGCCGACTTGCTGCAGTTGACGGGTCTACTTCAGAAGCACCAACCGTCTTGTCTGCGTGAAGCCCCCCGCCTGCAGCCTGTAAATGTAGACTCCACTCGCAAGGTTCGAACCGTCGAACTTGACCTCGCAGACTCCCGCATCCCTTTTCTCGTTCACAAGCACAGATACCTGCCGACCGAGGAGGTCATACACGCTCAAGTTCACCTGCGAGGCCCTCGGCAATTCGAATTTGATTGTGGTGCTCGGGTTGAAAGGATTGGGGAAGTTCTGGGACAAGTGGTATTCGTGTGGCAGTTCGCCTGATGGGGGTCCCACGGATGTAATCATTTCCGAGAGAGGTCGCCTCCAGACGCCGGCACCATATGTCCCGGCATAGAGATTCGGGCCGTCCACGAAGAGCGTCACAATGCTAGTGGTCGTCAATCCGGTACTGACCTCCGTCCATCTGGCGCCGCTATTGGTGGAGAGGAAGACTCCCTCAAACTCAACCCCTGCAAATATATTTCTCCCCGAAACTGCCAAGGCTTCGACAAACAATCCGGTGTTTGGGGGCAAGCCATCGTTGACTGGCATCCAGGTTGTGCCGCTATTCGTCGAAAGCCAGACACCGCTTCCATCGGTTCCGGCGAAGAGATTTGTGCCCAAGACTGCAAGGCTGTTGACCCACTGTGGCAACCTAACATCCGATGTACTCCAGGTTGTGCCGTTGTCGGTGGTGCGATAGAAATACTCGCCACCCGCGAATACAGTAGTGCCGGAAACAGCAAACGTACCGACAGAGAGCGTACTCGAAATGCAATTAACGCAATTATTCACCGGGACCCAGCTTGTGCCACTGTTGGTGGAGAGATAGACGCCGTCGTCAGCGGCGGCAAAGAGATTCGTACCCGACATTGCCAAGTCATAGACCGTGGGGTACCTCAAACCGACTCCCGAGCTTGTCCAGATTGCGCCGGCATCGCTAGATAAATAGATGCCGGCGCCGCCATTTGTCCCCGCGAAGAGACTTGCCCCGCAAACCAAAAGAGCATTAAACTCAGCGTTTGTCTGGCCCGTTTTGAGCGCTGTCCAGCTTCCTCCTCTGTTGGTAGAGCGAAAAACCCCGCCTGGACCAGTCCCAGCAAAAAGGTTCGTGTCAGACGATGCTAAAGACCTGACGAAAGGGGCAACTAACCCACTGCTCACGTCATTCCAGGTTGCGCCATTGTTCGTGGTAAGAAAGACGCCGCCTTGTGTCCCGGCTACGACGGCTGTGCCGGAGGCAGCGAGGCCATCGACCTTTGAGTTTCTCAATCCCGTGTTGACTGCACTCCAGCTTGCGCCGTTGTTTGTGGATAGAAAGATACCATCACCGAGTGTGCCGGCGAATAGACTCGTTCCGGAGACAGCAAAGGCCCGGACAGGGCTGGCCGCCAGTCCAGCTCCCGCGGTAATCCAGGTTGAGCCGTTATTTGTAGAAAGAAAGAGACCGCTCCCCGTGCTTACAAAGAGATTCGTGCCGGATGCCTCGAAAGTCACCACACTGCTCGAGTCCGTCAAGACGGTTCGAGCCCAACTTGTACCATTGTTGGTTGAAACATAAACTCCCCCGAGGTCTGACCCTGCAAACAGATTCGTGCCCGAAACTGCGATGGCATTGACGAAATGGTCTGTAAGGCCAGCATTGACTGTGGCCCATGTTGCACCACTATCGGTCGAAAGATAAACTCCGCCAGGAGAAGCCGCGGCAAAGAGATTCGTGCCTGAAACTGCAAGAGCACGAAGTTCGTTCACGGTCGAGACTTTTCTTCCAGAATTCCATGTTGTACCGCCATCGGTGGATAGATAAACGTGGGCACTGCCATAATACTCATTGGTCCCTGCAAAGAGATTCATTCCGGAGACGGCAAAACAGGTGGGTTCGTGGGTCAACGAGGTCCGGCTCCAGCTTTCCCCGCTATTTGTGGAAACAAAGAATCCCCCCCAATCCGTTACAATGAACAGATTGTTTCCACAGACAACAACGCTCGTTACACAAGGGGCGTAGGGGCCATTTGTTTGAACCCATTGAGCGCGACTCTCGGGGCTGCACAGAAGTGTGGGAACGAGAAAGAGGGCTGCGAGAGATGCCTCTCGAAAGGTCAGCATATCCCCTCCAGAAGCCTATCGGCTGCACACATGAGTTCCGGGGCGCTAACGGAATACGCCCCTTGAGGCGAGCTTGTCGCGAAGCGAAAAAGTCGCCACAATCCAAGAGGATTGTGCCGACTTTCCATGAACACAAATCCAAGGTATCGTCCAACGCATCAACTGTCAACGATTCCCGTCACACCTGAAGACAGCCCGGAATTAATCTGTCAATTGATCCGATTTGCATTAGTTCGTGGACACCTTTTCACATCCCAGCAGCAGGGTTACCGGCTCTTGACAAACCGGAACCAGACCCGGAGGTTTGCGGGGCGCTGATATGTGTCCTCTGACATCGGCCGCATGATGACCTCCTGGGGAGGCGACATTCCCCAGTGCCAGTACCGGAACCGCAGGTACGCTTCACCATCAAATGTGCCGGCCGGTCCGGACCCGTTCTGCGACAATGCCGGCTGAGTCATGTTCTCATCGATGATAATTGTGTGTCCCCAGCTT
>Ga0335069_10004913_pt1 | contig 19710 bp, 18 predicted proteins | sample Lox_Sample_11_FD_206714 | JGI IMG/M metagenome (GOLD analysis project Ga0335069, IMG submission 206714) | Soil microbial communities from Loxahatchee National Wildlife Refuge, Florida, United States - Lox_Sample_1.1 | ecosystem: Environmental > Terrestrial > Soil > Wetlands | place: USA... | reverse complement strand
ACAACGAGACCAACTACTGCCCGCGCTGTCAGACCGGGGGGCGCATCCTCTCGGACCGCTCGCTCGCGCGCCTCCTGAAGGAGGACTGGCCCCGCACGGTGGAGGAGATGGAGGCTCTCGAGGCCCGGCGGACGGGCCGCGGCTGAACTCCGACCGTCTCCGCCGGCGGGATCGACATCGAAGGGAAATCAGCTTCAGCGCGCATTTACATGCTTTACAGTAACGCGGCGCGTCTTTTTCCTTTCTTGACCGATCCCTCCCGCTGGGCTTTTCTGTCGATTTCCCGCCCCGAGACTGGAGCGCCCATGGCCACCGACTTCTCGCCCCCGAAGAACCTCGAGACCCCGAAGAAGAAGATCCGCAAGGAGGAGGCGCTCGCCTACCACTCCGTCTGGCGGCCGGGAAAGATCGAGGTCGTCCCGACGAAGCCCTGCGCGACCGCGCGCGATCTCTCGCTCGCCTACAGCCCCGGCGTCGCCGAGCCATGCCTGGAGATCGCCGAGAACGTCGACCTCTCCTACACGTACACGACGCGCGGCAACCTCGTCGCCGTCATCTCCAACGGAACGGCGGTGCTCGGCCTCGGCGACATCGGGCCCCATGCCGGCAAGCCCGTCATGGAGGGCAAGGGCGTCCTCTTCAAGAAGTTCGCGGACATCGATGTCTTCGACATCGAGGTGGACGCGAAGGAGATCGACAAGTTCTGCACCGTCGTGAAGGCCCTCGAGCCGACCTTCGGCGGCGTGAACCTCGAGGACGTGAAGGCGCCGGAGTGCTTCGTCATCGAGGAGCGGCTCAAGCGGGAGATGCAGATCCCCGTCTTCCACGACGATCAGCACGGCACCGCCATCATCTCCGGCGCGGCGCTGCTCAACGCGCTCGAGTTCGCCGGGAAGCCGATCGAGAAGGTGAGGGTCGTGGTCTCAGGCGCCGGCGCCTCGGCGATCGCCTGCACCAAGTTCTACCTCGCCCTCGGGGTCCGCCAGGCGAACGTCACGCTCGTCGACACGAAGGGCGTCGTCTACAAGGGCCGCACCGAGGGCATGAACGAGTGGAAGGCCCCGTTCGCGATCGAGACCCGCGCCCGCACGCTCGCCGACGCGATGCAAGGGGCGGACGTCTTCCTGGGCTGCTCGGCGAAGGGCCTCGTGACCCAGGACATGGTCCGGTCGATGGCGGCGAACCCCATCGTCTTCGCGCTCGCGAACCCGGACCCCGAGATCAGCTACCCCGACGCCGTCAGCGCCCGCGCCGACGTCATCATGGCGACCGGCCGCTCCGACTACCCGAACCAGGTGAACAACGTCCTCGGCTTCCCGTACATCTTCCGCGGCGCACTCGACGTCCGCGCAAAGGGGATCACCGAGGAGATGAAGATGGCGGCGGCGAAGGCGCTCGCCCAGCTCGCCCGCGAGGACGTGCCGGAGTCCGTCTCCCGCGCCTACGGAGGGGAGCGCTTCAGCTTCGGCCGCGAGTACATCATCCCGAAGCCCCTCGACCCCCGCGTGCTCCTCTGGGTGGCTCCGGCGGTCGCCAAGGCCGCCATGGACGGCGGCGTGGCGCGGCAGAAGATCGACCTCGAGGAGTACCGGGAACGGCTGCGCAAGCGTCAGAGCCGCGTCCACGGGGTCATGAGCCAGATCTACGCCAAGGCCCGCAAGAAGCTCGCCCGCATCGTCTTCCCCGAGGGCGACCGGGAGAAGATCCAGCACGCCGCGCAGATCCTCCGGGAGGAGGGGCTCGCCGAGCCCATCCTCCTCGGGCCGGTCCAGAAGATCCGCGCCGCCATCGAGGAGAAGCGGCTCGAGGGCCTCGACGGCGTCGCCATCGTCGACCCCGTCGACAGCCCCGAGTTCGACCGCTACGTCGCCCGGCTCTGGGAGGTCCGCGCGCGCAAGGGCATGACCTTCGAGGAGGCGCGGCGGCGGGTGCGAACGCGAAACTACTTCGGCGCGCTCATGGTCGAGCGCGGCGACGCTGACGGGATGGTGACCGGGCTCACCACCGGCTACCCGGACGGCATCCGCGCACCCCTCGAGGTCATCGGCACGCGCCAGGGGCGGCGCGCCGCCGGCGTCTACATCGTCGTCACGAAGAACGACTTCAAGTTCTTCGCCGACTGCACCGTGAACATCGACCCCGACCCCCAGGAGCTCGCCGAGATCGCGGTCACCACGGCCGACCTGGCCCGCTACTTCGAGGTGGCGCCCCGGGTGGCGATGCTCTCCTACTCGTCCTTCGGCGCCGCCAAGGGGGCGAGCCCGCAGAAGGTCCGCAAGGCGACGGAGATCGTCCGCCGCATCCGTCCCGACCTCGAGGTCGAGGGCGAGATCCAGGTGGCCATCGCCACCTCGGCCGAGGTCCGGGTACCGGAGTTCCCGTTCTCCTCGCTGAAGGAGGACGCGAACGTGTTCGTCTTCCCGAACCTGGACTCCGCCAACATCGCCTACCAGATGCTCGGGTCGCTCGGGGGCGCCGAGATCATCGGCCCGGTGCTGCTCGGGATGGACAAGCCCGTGAACGTGCTCCAGATGGGCACGGACGTGCAGTCGATCGTGAACCTCGCCGCGGTGACCGCGCTTCGCGCCCAGGGCGATCAGTTCGTCTTCTGACCGGGGCGCGGGCCCGGCCCTCCGCACGAGGGCGCCGCCTCCGCGTCCGGCGCCCCTTCACGGGGGCGCGGCGGGGCCATTCACGTCCCGACGCCCAGGCGGGGAAGCACCGCCGCCTGGAGGAGCACGTAGGCCCCGAGGAACAGGAGCGGCCCGAGCGCGCCGCTCACGGCGCGAGCTTGTCGAGCGCCCGGGCGAGGCGCTCCCGGACCTCGGCGGCGATGGGCCGGAGCGCCGGCTGCGCCGCTGCGATCGTGTCCATGGGATCCACCGCCGTCACCACCGCCTTGCCGTCGTCGCCCTCGAAGACCACCACGTTGCAGGGCAGCATCACCCCGATCTCGGGCACGGCCGAGAGCGCCCGGTGGGCGAGCGGGGGGTTGCAGGCCCCGAGGATCTCGTAGCGCCGGAAGTCGACCCCGAGCTTCTGCCGGAGCGTCTCCTTCACGTCGATCCGGGTGAGGATGCCGAAGCCCTCCGCCTTGAGCGCCTCCGCCACCTTGCCGAGCGCGTCGGCGTAGCCGAGCGCCGTCTTCCGCTGCATTCCGATGGGTGCCATGGTCTCCCTTTCCGACTGTAGAGCCCGGGGCGGCCGCGAGGATTCGGGGGGGGCCGGGCGTCAGGCTTCGAGGCCGTCCTGGCGGGTCACCCCCACCGCGAAGCCGCCCCTCTCCTCCTCTCGGGCATGGACGAGCCAGGGCCGGCAGCACACCGGGCAGTCCTCGGCGTAGGTCTGCTCCTCGCCGCCGGACGGGTCCACGAAGATCGTCACCCACTCCCCGCAGTAGGGGCACTGGACCTCGATGTCCATCCGCGCACGAGCTTAGACGGGGCCGCGCCGGGGACAAGGGCCCGCGGCATGCCCGCCCCGTCCGGGCGGGCCGGCGCCCGGGTCGCCGCCCGGGGCGGCGGCGGCTAGTATCTCGGGCGTGGCGGAGAAGAAGAAGCCCTTCCACAATCCGTTCGGAAAGCTGCGGGACATGCGCCCCGCGGCGAAGGCGCCTCCGCCTCCGCCGGCGGCGCCGCCCCCGCGCCGCGCCCCGGACCCGAGCGACGAGGAGCTCTGGGCCCAGGCGACCGCCGGCGCGCGCCCGGTCGCGGAGCGGGACAAGGTCGTCGCCGGGCGAACCCCCCGCCCCGGGCCCGCGGAGTTCTGGCACCCCGACCTCGACGCGCTCCGCGCGCTCGAGTCGCTGGTCTCGGGCGACGCGCCGTTCGACATCGCCGACTCGGACGAGTTCATCGAGGGGACCGTCTCGGGACTCGACCCCCAGGTGGTGAGAAAGCTCCGGCGGGGGGAGTTCTCCGTGCAGGGGCACCTCGACCTGCACGGCCTGAGTCGCGGGGAGGCGCGCGCGGCCGTCGAGGCCTTCCTCCGCGAGTCCCGGCAGAAGGGGAAGCGCTGCGTGCTCCTCGTCCACGGACGCGGCCTCCACTCCCGGGATCAGGTCCCCGTGCTGAAGGAGGCGCTCCGGAGCTGGCTCGCGACGGCGCGCTTCGGCCGCCACGTGCTCGCCTTCGCCACCGCCCGGCCCCAGGACGGCGGCGCCGGCGCGGTGTACGTGCTCTTGCGCCGGCTGGGGCGGTAGAGCCGACCGCCACCCGGTCTAGAGGTCGCGGGCGATGGCCCGCGCGGCCGCTGCGGGATCCCCACCCTCCCGGAGCGGCCTCCCCAGGACGACCATGTCAGCGCCCGCCTTCACGGCCTCGGCGGGGGTGGCGACGCGCGCCTGGTCCCCGCGCGCCGCGCCGGACGGACGGACCCCCGGGACGACGAGGAGGGGCTCCGCCCCGAGCTGCCGCCGGATGGCAGCCACCTCTCGCGGCGAGCAGACGAGCCCGGCCGCGCCCGCGCCCACGGCGAGGCGGGCGAGCCGGAGGACCGCCTCCTCGGCGGGACCGGCGAGCCCCACCCGCCCGAGCGCGGCGTCGTCGAGGCTCGTGAGGACTGTCACCGCGACGACCCGCAGCCGGCCCGCCGCCCCGCGCACCGCGGCCCGCACCATCTCCTCGCCGCCGGCCGCGTGCACCGTGAGCAGCGAGGCGCCGCTCGCGGCCGCGGCGCGCGCCGCGCCCTCCACCGTGTTGGGGATGTCGTGGAGCTTGAGATCCAGGAAGACCGGCCGCCCGAGCGCCCTCGCCTCGCGGACGGCCGACGGACCGTCGGCCGCGAAGAGCTCGAGGCCGACCTTCAGCCAGCCGACCTCCGGCGCCACGGCCCGGGCGAACGGCTCCGCCTCCCGCCAGGTCGGGAAGTCGAGCGCCGCGCAGATCCTCTCCCGGGGCTCCATCACGCCTTCCCCACCTGCATGCGCCCCACCTCGCGCAGCACCCGCTCCGCCACCTCGCGCGGCAGGCAGTTCTTCGCCTCGAAGAGCGCGAAGGCCAGGAAGGACTCGAGCGCCTCCAGCGCGCGCGCGCGGGCCGCCGCCCCCTCCCGTCCCCCCTCGGCGCGGACGTTCTGCAGGACGAGCGCCACGTCGAGGTCCCCGCCGCTCCCGAACCGGACGCCCTTGAAGATGAGGCGCTGGGCCGGTGGAAGGCGAGCGAAGAAGCTGTCGAGGCGGCGGGCCGCGTCGGGCTGGACGCGCGCGAGCTCCCGGTAGATGAACCGGAAGATGCGGCGGTAGGTGTCGAACGGGCCGCCCGCGCTCGCCGGCTCGGGCACGACGAGCACCGCCTCGTCGGGGGCCGGCGTCCGCGGCGGGATCGGGTCCACGAGCCCCCCGCGGGCGAGCGACGCGAGCGTCCGGAGCCCCTCGTAGAGCCCGAGCTGCGTCTCGTCGAAGAGCCGGCGGACCGTCCGGGTCCCGTCCACCGCGGCGAGCAGGCGCTGCTCGTGCTCCCCGAGGCCCGAGGCGACGCCCCCGGACCGGCGGACGCGCGCCTCGCGGTCTGGCACCACCGCGGCGATGCGCTCGGCCTCCTCGCGCCGTCGCATCCCCTCGAGGAGCAGGTCGCGCGTGCGCTCCGGCAGCTTCACCGAGTTCCGCTCGTCGGGCTGCCCCTCGACGAAGACGAAGTCCCCGTCCTCCTCGAGGAAGGCGTTCAGCACGATCTCCCGGACCTGCAGCGTCATCGCGGCGTAGAGCTGGCCGGAGTCGAGCAGCCCCTCGTCGACGAGGACCTGGCCGAGCGGCCGGCCGGCCTGGACGAGGCGGGAGCACCGCTCCAGGTCCTCGGGGCGCACGAGCCCGCTGCGCCACAGGACGGCGCCCAGGCGATCGGCGCGGTCGGACGACGAGGCGAACGTGACCTGCCCGTCCCGGAAGTTCACGGTCTTGCGGCGAAGCCCCTCCGGTGTCTCGGGGAGCGCGCCGGGGCCGCCCTCGACGCCGCCGAAGGAGAGCAGCAGCGTCCCCGTCTTGAGCGCCGTCGAGATGAAATGGAAGACCTCCGGGGCGGAGAGCGCCCGGAGCGAGCCGGCGAGGTAGCCCTGGCCGTCCTCCCGGGGTCGCTCCACGATCGCGAAGGAGCCCCGGACGACGTGGATCTCGACCGGATCGCCGTCGAGGCGGCCGAGCGCCGCGGCGTCGCGCTCCGGGAAGACCACCTGCCCGTCGGGTCCGATGGCGAGCTTGAGCCGCATGCCTGCCCCGCTAGGCGAGCTCCGCGGCGAGCAGCGCGCGCGCGCGCCCCTCGAGCTCCGCCAGGGGCACGAGCACCACCTCCTTGCCGCGGCGGAGCTTCCACTCCGCCTTGCCGTCGGCGAGCCCCTTCTTGCCGATGGCGACGCGGAGGGGGATCCCGATGAGGTCGGCATCCTTGAACTTCACGCCGGCGCGCTCGTCGCGGTCGTCGAAGAGGACCTCCATGCCCGCCCTCTCGAGCGCCGCGGCGGCGTCCTCCGCCGCGCGGGCGAGCTCGGGCTCCTTGCCGAGGGTGAGGACGGTCGCGTGGAAGGGGGCGATGGCGAACGGCCAGGCGATGCCGTCGGCGTCGTGGTGCAGCTCCACGGCGGCCGCCATGACCCGCTCGACGCCGATCCCGTAGCTCCCCATGACCAGCGGGGCCTCCTTGCCGTCGGCCGTGAGCACCCGCGCGTTCATCGACGCGGAGTACTTGGTCCCCAGCTTGAAGATGTGCCCGACCTCGAGCGCCTTGAAGACCTCCAGCTCGCCCTCGCAGCGCGGGCAGCGCTCGCCGGCCTTCACCTTGCGCAGGTCCGCGAACGTCGCCGCGGCGGGGATGTCCCTCGCGACCTCGACGCCCTCCAGGTGGAAGTCGTTCTCGTTCGCGCCGGTGACCATCCCGGCGGCGCCGCGGAGCGAGCCGTCCAGGTACACCGAGACCTTCGCGACGCCGACCGCCCCGAGCGACCCGGCGTCGGCGCCGAGCAGCGGGCGGATCTCCTCGGCGTGGGCGGGCCGGACCGTGCTCGCGCCCGTCGCCGTCTGGAGCTTCGCCTCGTTGAGCTCGTCGTCCCCGCGGACGACCGCCAGCACCGGACGCTCGTCGGCGACGTAGACGAGGGTCTTCAGCTGGCGCGCGGCGGGGCGCCCGTGCGGCGGGGCGGCGAGCGCGTCGATCGTCCGCACGCCGGGGGTCGGGAACCTCCGCGGGGCGGACAGCCGCTCGCCGGGGTCGACGGGGGCCTTCGGGCCGTGGCTCTGCGCGGTCTCGGTGTTCGCGGCGTAGCAGCACCGCGGGCACGCCGCCACGTCGTCCTCGCCGGCGTCGGTCCTGACCATGAACTCCTGGGAGGCGCTTCCCCCCATCGCGCCGGAGTGGGCCTCCACCGCCACGAATTCCAGGCCGCAGCGCGCGAAGATGCGCTCGTAGGCGCGCCGCTGATCCTCGTAGCTCTTGTCGAGCCCCGCCTGGTCCACGTCGAAGGAGTAGGCGTCCTTCATCGCGAACTGGCGAACGCGGAGCAGCCCCGACTTGGGCCTGGGCTCGTCCCGGAACTTGGTCTGGATCTGGTACCAGACCTGGGGCAGTTGCCGGTAGCTGCGAAGCTCGTCGCGGGCGAGCGCGGTGAAGATCTCCTCGTGGGTCATCCCCAGGCAGTAGTCCGCGCCCTTGCGGTCCTTCAGGCGGAACATGTTCTCGCCCATCACCTCCCAGCGGCCGCTCTCCCGCCAGATCTCCGCGGGGTGCAGCGCCGGCAGGTGGAACTCCTGGCCGCCCACGGCGTTCATCTCCTCGCGGACGATGCGCTCCACCTTGGCGAGCGATCGGCGGGCGAGCGGCAGGTGGTCGTAGATGCCGGCCCCGAGCTGGCGGATGAAGCCGGCGCGCACGAGCAGCTTGTGCGAGGCGACCTGGGCGTCGGCCGGTGCCTCCTTGAGGGTGGGGATGAAGAGCTGGCTGAAGCGGGCTGGGGCCATGGTGCGCGGGTTATACCCCAAGGGACGCCCGGGGTGCGCTCGGGGGCCGCGAGGCCTGCCGCTGCCCGCGGCCCGTCAGGCGACCGGCTGCGGGTGCTCCTCGGGCGCCGTTCCGTGGCGGATCACCCGGCTGTAGAGCGAGATGCTCGGGTCGGAGAGGAAGCGCCAGAGGAGCTTCGTCCACGAACGGTGGCTGTGCAGCCCGTCGTAGAGCTCGGGCGCCATCCGGTGGAGCGCCGGCAGCCGGCTCCAGGGCACCCGCATGAGGTCGTGGTGCTCGTTGTGGTAGCCGACGTTCAGCGCCACCGCGTTCGCCGCCCCGTAGTAGGAGAAGGTCTCCTGCCGCCCCGGGAAGGTGAGGTAGTGCTCCTGGATCCAGCGCGCCCCGAGAGGGTGCAGCCCGATGGCGAAGGCGCTCGAGAGGAAGAGGTAGAGGAGCGAGGTCCAGCCGGCGACGTGGACGACGGCCACGATGAAGAGGACCTGCACCGCCACGTTCACCACGTACCACGGCTCCCAGAGCTGGATGCGCTTCAAGCGCGTGGCGCGAAGCCCCTGGACGGCGAAGTAGAAGAGGAGCCACAGCGCCTTCCGCCAGCCGGAGTTCTTTACGAGCCTCGCCTCGGCCGGGCTCGGCAGGTCGGCGTCGATCTCCGGGTCGCCCTGCCAGGCGTGGTGCAAGAGGTGGTAGCGCCGGAAGGCGATGGCGCTCGGGAAGAGGATGGGGAGGTTCGCGACGATGCTCGTCGCCTTGTTCGCCCAAGGCGGCTGGAAGATGAGGTTGTGCGCCGCCTCGTGGATGAGCACCCACAGTGCGTGCACGGCCACCGCACCGACGAGGTAGGCGACGAGGAGCGCGAGCCAGGGGCTCGACCCGCGGAGCACCCAGGCGAGCCCGAGCTGCAGGGCGACGACGGCGAGGGCGATGGCGGCGGACCAGGGCTCGGGGCCCTGGAGATCCTTCGCCCCGGGGTGGGCGGCGAGGAGCTGCTTCGTCCGCTCGCGGTGGGGTTCGGGGCCGTCGTCGACGACGAAGTGGAGGGCGCTTTCGTTGGGCACGGCCCGGCATCCTAGGAGCCTTCGACCGGGGAGTCGACCCGAAATGCGGGTGGGGTCCTGGAAGCGCCGCGCACGTTCCGGCCCCGAAAAAGTGAAGGCCCCCGCGCGGTCGCGCAGGGGCCCCCGATGCTATGCGGCGTCGCTACTAGAAGTAGTACATGCCGTTGATGGCGTACTGGTTCGCGCGGACGGCGTACGTCTCGGTCACGTTGAGGCGGTTCGTCGTGAAGAAGTTCACCCACTCAAACGACCACGAGAACCCGCCGACCCGGTAGCGGAGCATCGCCGAGTTGTCGACGTTGCGCAGGCGGGCGTAGCCGTACTCCTGCGCCTCGACCCAGTTCACGAGCTGCGACGAGCCGATGAGGTACCAGAGCGAGAGGTCCTTCGTGAAGTTGAAGCCCACCTGGCCCGTCATGCCCCACCCGAAGAGGTCGGTGTACTGGCCGGCAAGCGGCTGCCCGGCGGGGGCGACTGCGTTGAACTGGACCAGGTTGCCGAGGAGGCCGCCCGTGTTCTTGCCGTACCAGGCGGTCCCGTAGAGGGTCACCGGGCCGAGGTTGAACTGGAGGCCGGCGCCGCCCGCGAGGACGGTCCGCTGCGTCGCCTTGCTGGCCGCCGAGGAGGAGTTCACCGTCTCGTTCGGGCCGTTCAGGTCGAGGTTGTTCCAGTGGCCGCAGAGCCAGAACTGGACGACCTTCGAGGTGAGCTTGTAGCGGGCCTCGACCATGGGAAGGCCCGAGGCGCTCGCGGCGTCGAAGTTGAAGGCGCCACCCGACTGCGCCGTGCCCGGGTTCCAGCCGCCGAAGGTCCAGGTCGCCTCCGCGATTTCGACCGCGAACTCGCTCTTCACGTCCGCCGAGCCGAACCGGAAGAAGGCGTAGAAGCCGGGCGACCTCCAGCCGATGTTGCCGCCGGCGTAGCCGAGCGGGAAGGCGATGTGCCCGTCGCTCACCGGGGCCGTCGCGAACATGAGGTGGTTCTGCTGGCCCATCCAGAGGGTCACGTTCTCCCAGGCGAGCTCGGCGTAGGCGAAGCGGAGCCGGGGCATCACCGACTGCTCGCCGAAGCCGTTGTAGGCGGCGGGAGCCACCGCGGCGGTCGTGGTGCAGGTGGCGTTCGTGCAGACTGTCGCCGGCGTGCCGACGCCGACCTGGTACGCGCCGAAGAAGTCGATCTCGACGACGCCCTTCGGGATCGCGCCCATCACCTCGGGGCCCTTCATCGAGAAGTTGAGGCGGGTCTGGCGGACGTCGCCGGAGAACACCGGCTTGTCCGTCACGTAGGTGGACTGCCCGGCCGCCGACGGGACGGCATACAGGGCCTGCCCGCCGCCGCTCAAGCCAGTCGGGCTATCCTGGATGTACAGCATGCCGCCGATGAAGCCGTGGAACCCGAACTCCCACGCCGGAGGCTTCGGCTCCTCCTTCACGACCACCGTCACGGACTCCAGCTTCTTCTCTTCGACGACGACGTTGGGGGTGGGCTGCGCGGTCTGGGCGCGAGCTGCACCGACCACAGAGAGTAGGAACAAACCAAAGAGAGCCTTGATTCTCACGTGTGTCCTCCGGTTCAAAGACTGAATCGAGGAAGCGACGCCTCTCGCCGGACCACTTCCCATCCGTGACGAGTGTGTGAGTTTCTCGCACTAACGGTTCGCCGGTCGCAAGTTGCATCGCGTCATTGCACCCTCCGGGGTCGGGCAACCCACCATTTCTCTTGATCTTCGTCAAGAACTGGCGGGTGATCCGGGCCGAACTGAAAGAATCGTTCGTCCTCGGTCTTCGCGGTCCGTCTCGCGAGCCGGCATTGGCCGCACCCGCGGTCAAGCGTCGCCCCTCGCAGCTACCCGCCCGGAATCCTTCGCATCTCTTGCCCCGGCTCCGGCCGTGGTGTACGACCCGAGGTCTCGACCCCGCGATTCCCCCGGAGGACACAATGCGCCTTGCTCTCCTCTCCCTCCTCGCCCCACTCGCGATCAGCGCCGGCAGCGCCCGCGCCGCGGAGACGGTCAAGATCGGCGGCGTCTTCTCGCTCACCGGCAACGCGGCCGCCTACGGCGCCCAGCAGAAGGCCGGCGTCCAGCTCGCCGTCGACGAGGTGAACAAGGGCGGGAAGCTCCCGGGCGTGACCCTCGAGCTGGTCCTCGACGACGACGGGACCTCGCGGGACCAGGGGATCACCGTCTTCCAGCGCCTCATCAACCGCGAGAAGGTGAGCGCGATCATCGGGCCCACGCTCTCGACGACCGCCACGGCCGCGGACCCCATCGCCCAGGCCTCCAAGGTTCCGGTGGTCGCCGTCTCGAACACGGCGCCGAAGGGGATCACGGACATCGGCGACTACGTCTGGCGCGTGTCGCTCACCGAGGCCCAGGTGATCCCGGCGGCGCTCGCCCTCGCGAGGCAGAAGCTCGGCTTCAAGACCGCGGCACTGCTCTACGGCAACGACGACGCCTTCACGAAGGCGGGATTCGACGTCATGGAGGCGGCGCTCAAGGCCTCCGGGGTCCAGATCCTGGGCATCCAGACCTTCGCCACGAGGGACCGGGACTTCAACGCACAGCTCACGGCGCTGAAGGACCTCAAGCCCGACATCCTTCTCGTGTCGGCGCTCGTGGAGCAGGCGGGCAGCATCGCCGTCGCCGCCCGCCAGCTCGGCTACACCGGCCCCATCATGGGCGGCAACGGCTTCAACAGCACGAAGTTCATCCAGCTCGCCGGCCCGGCCGCCGAGGGCGTGCTCGTGGGGACGGCCTGGAACCGGGCGAGCCAGGACCCCGTGAACCAGGCCTTCATCGCAGCCATGAAGGCCCGCGGCACGGACCCCGACCAGTTCGCCGCCCAGGCCTACACCGGCGTCCTCGTGATCGCCGACGCCATCCGGCAGGCGGGCCTGAAGGGCGGGCGGGACGACATCAAGGCCGGATTCGCGAAGGTGAAGGACCTTCCGACCCCCCTCGGCAAGTTCTCCTTCCTGCCCAACCGGGACGGCAACCACCCGGCGGCGGTCCAGGTCGTCCGGGGCGGCAAGTTCGAGATCCTCCAGTAGGGCGACCGGCGCGGCGTGGGCCAGCAGATCGTCAACGGCCTGTTCCTGGGCAGCATCTACGCGCTGTTCGCGCTCGGCTACACGCTGGTGTTCGGGGTGCTCGACATCCTGAACCTCGCGCACCAGGCGGTGTTCATGCTGTGCGCATACGTGGCGCTGCTGCTCGTCCTCCACCTGCACCTGCCCATGTTCGTCGCCTTCCCGATCTCCGTCGGGGTGGGAGGCCTGGTGGGGCTCGCGGTCGAGCGGCTCGCCTTCCGCCCGCTCCGGGGCCGCAGCGACTCCAACGTCACGGGGCTCATCAGCTCCATCGCGCTCGCCACCATCCTCGAGGCGCTCGCGCTGCAGCTCTTCGGACCGGACGTGGAGCGCTTCCCGTTCGGGATCGTCCCCGACCGGAGCCTCCACCTCGGGAACGCGGTGGTCTCCGAGCTGCAGCTCGTGATCATCGGCATCGCGCTGTCGATGCTCGCCGCCCTCACCTTCGTCCTCAAGCGGACCGCGCTCGGGAGGCGCATCCGGGCGGTGGCCGAGAGCCCCGTCGCCGCCCGCATCCTGGGGGTCGACGTGGACCGGGTCATCGCCGCCTCGTTCTTCGTGAGCTCCGCCCTCGGCGCGGCCGCGGGCGTCCTCTTCGGTCTCGCCTTCAACAGCGTCTCGCCGGACATGGGCCGGACGGTGGAGCTGAAGGGGCTCGCGGTCATCATCCTCGGCGGCATGGGGAGCATGCCCGGCGCGGCCATCGCCGGCTTCGCGCTCGGGCTCCTCGAGGTGTTCACCGTCGCGAAGCTCGGGTCCTCCTACCGGGACGCCGTGGCCTTCGGGGTCCTCTTCCTCGTGCTCGTCATCCGCCCCCGCGGGCTGCTCGGGGCGGCGGCTCTCCGGGAGGCCTGAGAGCGCGTGGGCGCCGATTCGCTGCGAGACCTCTGGCTCACCTACCAGTCGACGGTCGCCTTCATCGGGCTGAACGGCCTGCTCGCGCTCTCCGTCTACACGACCCTCTCGTGCGGACAGCTCTCGCTCGCCCAGGCCGGCTTCATGGCGCTCGGCTCCTACGCGGCCGCCGTCCTCACCCTGCACACCGCGGCTCCGTTCCCCGTCGTGCTCCTCGCCGGCGCGGTCGCGCCCGCGCTCGTCGCCGTCCCGCTCGGGCTGCCGGTGCTCCGCCTGAAGGGGGTCTTCCTCGCCATCGCCACCATCGGGTTCGGCGAGGTGGTGCGAATCTTCTTCGTGAACCTCGACTTCACGAACGGGGCGCTCGGCCTCGTCGCCATCCCACAGCGGACCGGGATCTGGATGATCTACCTGGCGCTCGCCGCGGCGCTCTTCGTCCTGTGGCGGATCCAGGGATCGCGCGCGGGCTACGCGCTCGAGGCCATCCGCGAGGACGAGCCGGCCGCGCGAACGATGGGCATCGACTCGTCCGCCTACAAGCTCTCGATGCTCGTGCTCGGGGCGGCGCTCGCGGGCCTCGCCGGCGCTCTCGACGCCCACCTGAACTTCATGGTCGCCCCGGCGAACTACGGCTTCGGCCGGGTCGTGGACATGCTCGTCTACGCGGTGGTGGGGGGCACGACGGTGTTCTACGGGCCCGTGCTCGGCGCGGCGTTCCTGACGCTGCTTCCCGAGGTGCTCCGGGAGCTGGGCAGCCACGTGGGGCTCCAGCCCGGGCCGCTCCGCCTCTTCGTGAACGGCCTCGTCCTCCTGCTCGTCATCCTCTTCCTCCCGAACGGCATCGCGTCCCTCCCGGCGCGGATCCGGCGGCGGCTCGCGGCGCGCCGGGCGGAGGCCGACCTTGCTTAGGCTCGGCGGCGTCGCGCGCACCTTCGGCGGGCTCCGTGCCGTGGACGGCGTCGACTTCGCCGTCGGCGAGGGAGAGGTCCACGGCCTCATCGGCCCGAACGGCGCGGGGAAGACGACGCTCCTGAACCTCGTCTCGGGGCTCATCCGCCCCTCGGGCGGCGAGATCTCGCTCGGCGGGCGGCGCATCGACCGCCTGCCGTCCCACCGGATCGCGGCGCTCGGGATCACCCGCACCTACCAGAACATCCGGCTGTTCCCCGCGCTGTCGGCGGTCGAGAACGTGCTCGTGGGATCGCACCTGCGCCGGTCGGACCCGCTGTGGAAGCGGATGCTGTTCCTGCCCGGGTACCGGCGAGAGGAGGCGGACGCGTTGCAGCGGGCGCTCGCGTTCCTCGCCCGGGTCGGAATGGAGGAGCGGGCCAGGGAGCGGGCGAGCAACCTCTCCTATGGCGAGCAGCGGCGGGTGGAGATCGCTCGCGCGCTCGCCTCTTCGCCCCGGGTGATCCTGCTCGACGAGCCGACCGCCGGGATGAACCCGACCGAGGTGAGCTCGATCGCCTCCTTGATCCGGGAGGTGACCCGCACCGGCCAGTCGGTCCTGCTCGTCGAGCACAACGTCAAGCTGGTGATGGACGTCTGCGACCGCATCACCGTCCTCAACTTCGGCAAGGTCATCGCCGACGGCACCCCCGCCGCCGTGGCCACCGACCCGGCGGTCATCGCCGCCTACCTGGGGAGCGAGGGATGAGCTCCCCCTGCACTCCACTGCTCGAGGTGCGCGACCTGCACGTGAGCTACGGCCACGTCCAGGCCGTCCGCGGCGTCTCCTTGAAGGTCGAGGCCGGCCAGACCGTCGCCCTCATCGGCCCGAACGGCGCGGGAAAGACGAGCACGCTCGCCGCCGTCGCCGGGCTCGTCTCTCCGCGGCGGGGCCACGTCCTCCTCGAGGGCGAGGAGGTCACCCGGCTGCCCGCCCACCGCGCGGTGTCGCGCGGCATCGTGCTCGTGCCGGAGGGCCGCGCCATCCTCGGGCGGATGACGATCGAGGAGAACCTGCTCATCGCCCTCGAGGGGCGACCGCCCCTCCCGGGCCGGACCGAGGTCCGGCAGATGATCGAGGCCCAGTACGAGCGCTTCCCCGTGCTCGGCGAGCGCCGGCGGCTCCTCGCCGGCTCCCTGTCGGGCGGAGAGCAGCAGATGCTCGCCATCGTCCGCGGCCTGCTGATGCGCCCGCGGATCCTCCTGCTCGACGAGCCCTCCATGGGGCTCGCCCCGCTCCTCGTCCAGCAGATCTTCGGCATCGTCGAGGCCATCCGGCGCGAGGGCGTGACCGTCCTGCTCGTCGAGCAGAACGCACGCCTCGCGCTGCGCGTCTCCGACCACGCCTACGTGCTCGAGCGCGGCCAGATCGCCCTGCAGGGCCCGGCGCGGGATCTCGCGGCCGACGTGCGGGTGCAGGCGGCCTACCTGGGCGGCGACGTGGAGGCGTGAGGCGCGCTACTTGGGCGCGCGCTCGCTCGAGATCCGGACGGCCTCGGCGACGAGCGCCTCCTCGAGGTCCTCCGCCTTCATCCGCTTCACGATCTGGCCGGCCTTGAAGAGCAGGCCCACGCCCCCGTGGCCGTAGGCCACGCCGACGTCCGCCGCCGAGGCCTCCCCCGGGCCGTTCACCTCGCAGCCCATGACGGCCACGCTGACCTCGCCCTTGAGCGTGGAGAGGCGCTGCTCGACCCGTTCGGCGATGGGGATCATGGCCACCGAGCAGCGCCCGCAGGTCGGGCACGCGGTGAGGCTCGCCCCGCCGAACTTGAGCCCGAGCGCCTTGAGCAGGCTGCGGGCGACCTTCACCTCCTCGACCGGGTCGGCGGCGAGCGACACGCGCAGCGTGTCCCCGATCCCGTCGGCGAGGAGGATGCCCAGCCCGGCCGCGCTCTTGATCGTGCCCGACAGGAGCGTGCCCGCCTCCGTGATCCCGAGGTGGAGGGGGTAGTCGAACTTCCGGGAGAAGAGCCGGTTCGCCGCCACCGTCATCCCGATGTCGTGCGCCTTGAGCGAGACCTTGATCTCCCGGTAGCCCTCGTCCTCGAGCAGCCGGATGTGGCGCTCGGCGCTCTCGACCATCCCCTCGGCCGTGGGCCATCCGTGGCGCGAGACGATGTCCTCCTCGAGCGAGCCGGCGTTCACGCCGATGCGGATGGGCACGGCTCTCTCGCGCGCGGCCTTCACCACCTCGCGGACGCGCTGCTGGCTCCCGATGTTGCCGGGGTTCAGGCGGATGCAGTGGATCCCCGCGTCCAGCGCCCGGAGCGCCAGGCGGTAGTCGAAGTGGATGTCGGCGACGAGCGGCACGGGCGAGCCGCGCACGATGGCGGGGAGTGCCGCCGCCGCCGCCTCGTCCGGGACGGCGAGCCGCACGATGTCCGCCCCGTGCTCCGCCAGCGCGGCGACCTGCGCGAGCGTCGCCGCGACGTCGGCCGTCTGCGTGGTGGTCATCGACTGGACGGCGATGGGTGCGCCGCCCCCGATGGCCACGGGCCCGACCCGAATCTGCCGCGTCTTCCGACGCTCGGCGATCGCCGAGATGCTGCCGTGGTCGTAGGCGCCCATGGGGAGAAGCCGGCGGCCCCATCCTTAGCGGGGAGCCGCCGGCCGCGCCAGGGAAGCTACTTCTGGGCGAGCTCGGCGTCGATGAGCTCTTTGAACGCCTCGAACGGCTGCGCTCCGTTGACGAGCATGCCGTTCACGAAGAAGGCCGGCGTCCCCGTCACCCCGAGGTCGGACCCGGCCTTGTGGTTCTCCTCGACGAGCTTCGCCTTCTCGCCGGAGTCGAGGCACTTGTCGAACTTCGCCTGGTCGAGCTTCAGTTCCTTCGCGTACGCCTTGAGCTCGGGTGCCTCCAGCGCGCGCTGGTTCGCGAAGAGCTTCGAGTGCATCTCCCAGTACTTGCCCTGGTCGCCCGCGCAGTGGGCGGCCTCGGCCGCCTTGGGGGCGTTCGGGTGCATGGGAAGGGGGAAGTCGCGGTAGACGAGCCGGACCTTGTCGGGGTAGGCGCGGAACACCTCGGCGACCGTCTGCTCTGCCCGCCCGCAGTAGGGGCACTCGAAGTCGGAGAACTCCACGATGACGATCGGAGCCTTGTCGGGGCCCCTCGCGGGTCCCTTCGCCTCCACCGTCTGGCGCGGCGGGTGGTAGGCGGCGAGGAGGATCTCCACCTTGGCGTCCGCCTTGAGCTTCTCGTAGTAGGCCTGCAGCGCCTGGCTCGCCTTCTGCTGCTTCAGGTAGCGGACGATGCTCTCCTTCACCTGGTCGAGGGGCGGGAGGTCGCGCCCCTGGGCCTTGGCGGAGTCGTAGAGTGCCTTCACCTCGGCCGCCGTCGGGTCCGCGATCTTGTCGATCACCTCGGCGCGCACGTAGTCGTCGAGGGACTTCCCCGCCGCCTTCGCCTTCGCCTCGACGAGGCGCTTGGCGATGAGCGCGTCGAGGCTCGCCCGCCGCAGCTGGTACAGCTGCTCCTGGTACTGCTGGTCGAGCTTCTTGAGCTCCGTCTTGGCGTACTCGTCGAGTTCCTTGTTGGTGACGACCTCGCCCCCGATCTTGGCGGCGGGGGCGTTCGGGTCGGGGGCCTGCACGGCCTCCGGCGCCTTCGCAGGCGCGGTGGAGGGCGAGGTGCAGGCGAGCGCTGCGACGCCCGCGAGCGCGGTGAAGAGGAGGTTCGAGGACATGGTGCTCCTGGTCGCGTGGAGTAGAGGCGGCGGGATTGTTGGAGATAACCCGCGAAAGGTCAACGCCATTCCGGAGGATCGGCGACCCGCTTCGTGCGAAGATCCGGGTCGCGCGGAGGTGGCCTTTGCCCGAGGACGCCTGGAACCCCGACCGGTACGCCCGCTTCCGTTCGGAGCGGTCCCGGCCCTTCCACGACCTGCTCGCGCTCGTCCGACCGCGGCCGGGCATGCGCGTCGCGGACCTCGGATGCGGATCCGGGGAGCTCACGGCGCTCGCCCACCGGGAGCTCGCGGCCCGCGAGACGGTGGGAATCGACTCCTCCGCGGCGATGCTCGAGAGGGCCGCGCCGCTCGCCGGCGGCGGCCTCACCTTCCGGCGCATGGACATCGCGGACTTCGCCCGCTGGGGCGAGGCGCCCTTCGACCTCGTCCTCTCGAACGCGGCGCTCCACTGGCTCCCCGATCACCCCGGGCTGCTCGGGTCGATCACGGCCGCCCTCGCGCCCGGTGGGCAGCTCGCGGTGCAGGTCCCGGCGAACCACGCCCACCCCTCCCACCGCCTCGCGCACGCGCTCGCCGCGGAGGAGCCCTTCGCCGCGGCGCTCGGCGGGTACGTGCGGGAGATCTCGGTGCTCGAGGCCCCCGACTACGCCGTGCTCCTGCACCGTCTGGGATACCGCGACGCGCAGGTCCGCCTGCAGGTCTACGTCCACGAGCTCGGCGGGGTGGAGGAGGTCGTCGAGTGGCTGCGCGGGACGCTCCTCACCGACTACGAGCGGCGCCTGCCCGGGGACCTCTGGGAGCGATATCTTTCCGCGTACCGCGAGCGGCTGGCGGGGCTCCTCGGCCCGGAGCGCCCGTACCTGTACACCTACCCCCGCATCCTCTTCTGCGGGTCGCTGCCGTAGGCGACGCCGCCGGCGCGAGGAGTCGGGTGGGCCCGGACCCGGGGGCAGCCGCACCCGGCTGCGGGGGCCGGCGCGTCGAGGCGAAGCGCCCCGAAACCGGGCACCTTCTCGGCGGGCGAGGTGGCACGGAGGCCGCAAGGAGAGAGAGCGTGCTGCTGCCCGTCGGCTCCCCCGAGCCCGAGGCGCTCCGGGACCTCGCCCCCTCCGAGATCACGGCTCGCCTCGGGCGTCTTTTTTCGTCCTCGGCGTACCGTCCCCCGATGCTTCCCACCGTTGCGCTCAAGGTGATGGAGCTCTCGCGCCGGCCGGACGTGGACTTCGACTCGGTGCTTTCCGTCCTCGAGGGCGACGGAATGCTCGCCGGCCGGGTGCTCGCCATCGCCCAGTCGGCGGCGTACTCGGGGCGGACGCCGGCCACGTCGCTTCGCCAGGCGCTCGTGCGGCTCGGCATCCGCACGCTCCGCAACGTGGTCCTCGAAGCCGCGCTCAACCTGCGCGTGTTCCGCGTCCCGGGCTTCGAGTCGACCATGGAGCGCCTGCGCCTGCACACGAGCTACGCCGCCCACTTCGCGGCGCTCGTGGCGAAGGGTGCCGGACTCGATCCCGAGGCCGCCTTCCTCTGCGGCCTGCTCCACGACGTCGGGATCGCGGCGGCCCTGACGGCCCTCTCCGACGACCTCCGGAACCGGCCGCTCCCGGCCGAGGACCTGGCGCTCGTCCTCGACGCCGTCCACGCCCAGGCCTCGGGCCTCCTCGTCGGCGTGTGGCAGCTCGCCCCGGAGGTGAAGGCCGTCGTCTCCCGCCACCACGACCTCCGGGCAGGGGGCGAGGTGAATCGCATGGTCGCGGCGCTCATCGTGGCCGAGCAGCTCGCCTACGAGAACGACGCCGGCATGGTCCCGGTGCGGTGGCCGGACGAGGGCGGCACCGAGCCGCTCCCGCCCCCGCCGGGCGCCTTCGACGCGAATCCCCAGGCCGTCGTGCAGGACGCTCGCCTGGCGCTCGGGATCGGCGCCGCGCGCCTCGAGAGCCTGCGCCAGGAGGCGCTCGAGCTGAAGCTCCGGACCGTGGAGGCCGCTCCCGCGGCCCCCGGCCCCGCGCCGGCGCCGCGCCCGAACCGCAGGTCCTAGGGGGTGTCCCTAATTAAGCCACGCCATGATGCAAGCGACGTGGACGACTGCGAGGAAGTTGCGAGCGCTCTTGTCATAGCGAGTTGCGACTGCAC
>Ga0335069_10004912_pt1 | contig 19710 bp, 27 predicted proteins | sample Lox_Sample_11_FD_206714 | JGI IMG/M metagenome (GOLD analysis project Ga0335069, IMG submission 206714) | Soil microbial communities from Loxahatchee National Wildlife Refuge, Florida, United States - Lox_Sample_1.1 | ecosystem: Environmental > Terrestrial > Soil > Wetlands | place: USA... | reverse complement strand
CGCACAGAGTACGTGAATCCGTCGTGCATCCCCACGAGTTCAGTCAGCTGCGTCCAGGTGGTCGGCAGAATGGAATGATGCCCGAAGCCGTCATCACCCAAGTCGGCCGACGCTTTGCCGATGGCCGGTCATTTTCCAAAGTCGAGTTCAAGCAGATCATATTTCCGGAACAGGATTTTGCGACCAGAGAAGAACTCCAGGCGGCGATGCGAGGATAAAAGATGAATGTGGATCCTAGCCAATGAGTGAAGCGAGTCTTGGACGCCGCGCAGAAAGGACGAGTCATGGGACGTCTCTTTGATGATGAACCAGATCGATCTCCGCGGTTTGATCCGTTCAATCCGTTTCGCGAAGAGATATCACTCCTCCGCAACGGTTATTTGATCGGGATGATCCTTGCTGTCCCATTCCTCATCGCGATTTGGCTGGTTGGTCAGATATTCCGTCTTCTCTTTTGGATGCTTGGAGCGCTGATAAGCAAGATGGTGGGACAAGGAAGTGCACCGCAATCTACTGACTCCTCACGGCTCGGCAGGAGCTTCGCCGACCCCGACTCTGATGAGTGACGAAAGACCTGAATCCGACGCCGAGGGGGACAGTTGTTTAAGAAGCGAAAGTCCCCGGAGCGTCCTTACGAAGCCCGGACCGATCGGCAGCACAAAAGTGTACAAGCGCGTACAAGCGCTTACCCTTATAAATGCCGAATCTGGCGATTTTTGGCGTGTGAAAAACTCTATAAAATGAGCTTCTTCGAGAATTCGCCCACCCACGAACGCGGCTTCGGAGGCCGACGCTCTATCCAATTGAGCTACCAGCGCGTTGGACTGAGAAGAGTTAATGTAGCGGGTTGGGGCGGGGAGGTCAAAGCGGCTCGCTTCGCATTGCCGGCGGGCGCCGCCTGAAGGCGGAACTCCAACTCACAGGATTCTGCACCAGAGGCATTTGAGGTAGGCGGATTCGGGGTGGTCGGACATGACGGGGTGGTCGTCGCCGGGGCCGGTGGCGCGGAGGATTTGGACGCGGCGGTTGGCGGAGCGGGGGGCGCCGCGGAGGACGGAGATGAATTCGTCGAGGGAGAGGAGGCCGGAGCAGGAGCAGGTGACGAGAAGGCCGCCGGGTTTGACGCAGGAGATGGCGAGTTTGTTGAGGTCGAAATATTTGGCGCGGCCTTCAGGGAATTCTTCCTGGGTGTGGATGAGCTTGGGGGGGTCGAGGACGATGATGTCGTATTGCTTCTGATTTTGAATGAGTTGGCGGAGGTAGGGGAAGGCGTCGGAGTGGGCGGTGTCGAAGGTTTTCTTGTCGACCTTGTTGAGGTTGGCGTTGCGCTGGGCGAGGGCGATGGCGTCTTCGTCGAGGTCGACGCAGGTGACGTGGTCGGCCTTGCCGAGGGTGGCGGCGTAGACGCCGAAGCCGCCGGAGTAGGAGCAGAGGTCGAGGACGTTTTTGCCTTCGGTGAATTCGGTGAGGTGGAGGCGGTTGTCGCGCTGGTCGGTGAAGAAGCCGGTCTTGTGGCCGTGGGTGAGGTCGATCTGGAAGCGGACGCCGTTCTCGGTGATGACGGTGGATTTGCGGTCGGCGGAGCGGTGTTTCTGGGCGCCGGTGGGGGCGTCCTGAGCGAGGACGAAGCCTTCGTTGTCCTGAACGCGCTGGTCGGCGCGGATAAGGACGTCTTTGACCTTGAGGAGTTTTTTGAGTTCGGCAGCGATGGTTTCGGCGCGGCGGAACATGGGGAAGTTGAAGAGTTCGATGACGGCGAAGTCGCCGAAGCGGTCGACGATGAGGCCGGGGAGGGCATCGCCTTCTGCGTGGACGACGCGGTAGGCGTTGGTGGTGGTGTCGAGGCCGAGCTGATTGACGCGGAGATCGACCGCGGCGGCGAGGCGCTGGGAGATGAGGGATTCGTCGACGGGGGAGGCATCGAAGGTGAGCATGCGGAGACCGATGGGGGCCTGGGTGGAGAGCATGCCGGTGCCGAACCGTGCGCCTTCGCGGTCGTATACAGCAACGAGGTCGCCGTTTCTGGCTTCCGGGGAGATGCGGCCGATCATTTTGCGGAAGATGGAAGGGTGGAAGATGGCGTTGCGGAGCTGGACCCAGGGGAGCGGGCCGGAGTGTTTGATGGGGGTCATGCGGCCGAGGGATTCTTCGGGGTCGGGGCGTTGGGGGGGGCGCATCGGCGAGCGCGGGGCGGAGGGGCGGAAGGGAGGACGTGGGGGGCGTTGGTGCACGGGAGCTTCCTGTCATGAACTGCGGACTGCCGACGGCTGAGGCCGAGAGCGTAAAGATGCATTATACTTCGGTTCATTCATATCCGGTTTTTTATACGGGGTAATTCGGATGATTTATGTGATACGGGCGATTTTTCTCATCCTGGTGTCGATAGTGGCGCTGGCGTACACGGCGGTGGTGCTGAACAGCGTTGAGGCGAATCGCAATTTTTTCGTGTACTACGTGATGATCGCGGCAGTGGTGGTGGCGTTTGCCGTGTTTCTGATGGACGTGGTGGTGAAGAAAAAGAACCTGTCGACGATGTCGGGGGTGTTGTTTGGGATTCTGGTGGGGGTGCTGATCTCGTTGTGCGTCGGGTACTTGATCGATCAGATTACGGATGTATTCATTCTGCAGCGGGTAACGCCGCAGGTGGAGGTGGAGCCTGCGCAGGGTGCGGAGGAAACGTTGATTCCTGCGCCTGCGACGTCGCCAACCACGGCGCCGGAGGTGCGGAAACCTTCGTGGCGTGATCGGGCGATGAAGGTCAGGCTGACGGATCCGGAGGTGGTGTTCAACGAGACGATTCTAACGTTGATGCAGGGCGTGAAGTTGCTGATCGGGCTGATGGTGACTTACATCACGGTCTCGTTCATTCTGCAGACGAAGGATGATTTCCGGTTCATTATTCCGTACGTGGAGTTTTCCCGCGCGACGAAGGGCCCGCGGCCGATGCTGCTGGATACCTCGGTGATCATTGACGGGCGGATAGCGGACATGGCGGCGACGGGGTTGTTTGAGAGTCCGATCGTGGTGCCGCGGTTTGTGCTGCTGGAGCTGCAGACGATCGCCGATTCGGGGGACCGGTTGAAGCGTTCGCGCGGGCGTCGGGGGCTGGAGGTGCTGGAGAAGTTGAAGGGGATGACGAAGCTGGAACTGCGGTTCTGGGATGGGACGCTGACGAATGTGCCGGAGGAGGAGGGTGGGGGGGGTGTGGATCAGAAGCTGGTGGCGTTGGCGCAGCAGGAGGGCGGGCGGATCGTGACGAACGATTTCAATTTGAACAAGGTGGCGAGCCTGCGCGGGGTGGATGTGGTGAACATCAATTTGATTGCCGATGCGCTCAAGCCGGTGGCGTTGCCGGGGGAGTCGATGAAGGTGCGGATCGTGAAGCCCGGGGAAGGCCCGACGCAGGGCGTGGGGTACCTGGAGGATGGGACGATGGTGGTGGTGGAGGGAGCGCGGGACAAGGTGGGGACGGAGGTGGAGCTGGTGGTGACCAATGCGCTGCAGACGGCGGCGGGGAAGATGATCTTCGGGCGGACGGATGGAGGCGGGCATGCGCCGGGGGGGGGGCGAGCCGCACGGTGAAGGAGCGAGGGGAGAATCCCAAAGAGGGGATTGCCAAGTGTGTGTTGGTTATCAGCATTCTCCCTTACGGATGTTGGGGAAAGAGTAAGTGTGCTTAGGTTTGAGGTTTGCGGAGGGGGATCGGGATGCAAAGAAGTTACGTGCGCGCACAATTGTGTTCGCGGGAGTGGACTCATGGAGAGACCTTTTCTTCTGATCGAAAATTCCACGTCGAGCCACCTGAAATGATCTACGAATGATCTTATGACAGATAGCTAAGTGGAACAATAGCTATGCAATTAAGGAGCGGATATGGCGACGAAGTACATCTCCCCTACAGCCGTGGTTTCGCCAAAGCGATATTGGTCGCTGATCACTGTTCTTGAGGACAATGGTCCCGGAGGGAGCGCCCTCGCGCTTGGGCGGTGGGAGAACTCCCCGGTCCTTGCGTTACGATGGAACGGCGACAATGAGGACAATCCAATTGGAAATCCACAATCCCGCGGCCTGGCGACTTGGTTCGTGGTCCCTGACAAGTATCGGGAGTTTATCCTTCAGACCCTGAGCTCCGACAAACTCACGTTGGCGCGTAATTTTTTGCCGAAACCAACCAAATGAGATCCGCTTCCCTCGATTTGAAGTGTCGAACGCGGCGTTTGACACAGGCCAAGGTGTCCTAGCTCGAAAGGAGAATCCAAATGCCTGACCATAGGGTTGTTCAGAATGGGGTGGCCCTTGATTTTTCATGCCAAAACAAGCGGTTCCGAACAAACACGGGGAAAGGCAAACCTCACGGTTCCAGCAAAACCCTGGGTAGCGTTACGGAAAGCCCCATCTATCAGGATGGTCCGAATACACTTTGGCTCGAGCATGTCAAAGAAGGTGACACAGAAGGTATTTATTGGCTCATGTGGTACAAGAACGGCTGGCCATCAATACTCGAAAGCGCAGTTTTCGACCGCGACAGCATTCATGAGCTGCTGCGGCAACTCGCCACTGTCTCCGAGGAAATAATGAGGGAGATCCGTGCCGAGAAAAATAACCAGTGAATGCAGTAACCTAATGTTGCCGCCGTTGGGAATCCGGAAACGTGGATTTATAAGGAACCCCTATGAAGCATGATACGCTGGATTTCGATGCTGCGCGGACGATTTATGGGGCGATCAACCACTCGCGGTTTGAGGATTTGCGGCGGGATTTGCTTGAGTCGGCGATTCGGTATGCGGGCCTTCGCGTGCAGTGGTTGCAGATGGACGGGGAGGCTCGGGCGGATATGGATGGAAGGCGCAGCCGGGCGCATGAGGCGTTCATCGATCAGTGCAATATCCTGGCGCGAAACATGGCGGCGTGCGGGGAGGATGCTTCGTGGCGGGAGGTGCTGGGGCAGCATCGGAAAAGCATCGGGGATTTTGCGTGTTTTGTGCATTTGTTTCTGGGGATTGCGGCGCGGTGAGGGGTATCGAGAAGCAAAGAGCAAGGAGCAAGAATATGCGGGCAGGATGCCCGCGTTACGTTTGGGAGGTGTGATGGATATTTTTGTGTTCAGCCGCGAAGAGATTGAGGCGGGGGTTATTGTGCCGTCGGATTATGTGGTGATTTCGATTGGTGATCCGGACAAGCCGCGGGCGCGGGTCAAGGCGGAGGCGGGCTTGAGGGACGTGCTGTATGTGGCCTTCCGTGATGCGGAGCCGTCGCCTTCGGCAATGGTTTCGGCGGAGGCTGGGCCGATGACGGCGGCGCATGCGGAGGCGATACGGGATTTTGTCCGGCGGCACCAGGGAAGCGTCGGGGCGATAGTGATTCATTGCGAGCAGGGAATGTCGCGGAGTCCGGCGGTGGCGGCGGCGGTGAGCCAGTCGCTGGGGTTGGATTACCGGCGATTCTTTCAGATGTATGCGCCGAATCGGCATGTGTACGATTTGGTGATGGATGCGTTTGAGCGTGGGAAGTAAGGAGAACATTTCTCACGCGGCTTCGACGGTGAGTTTCAGCCCGATGGCGCGGACGACGGCCACGAGCGTGCAGAGCCGGGGGTTGCCGCGGGTCGAGAGGGCGCGGTGGACGCCTTCACGTTCGATGCCGGCAGCTTTCCGGCTTTGTGCCAGACATAAAGCAAAAAATACCGCCACAACCTTGACATACCTAACCTATTCCGTACAATAATGTCAGAAAGAAACGAGGCCAGGAGCCCCGGGTGGCAACCCGGGGGCGTCGCCCGACACCAGATTGGCCGTTGCCCACACAAGCCAAACCGGGGAGGGAACCATGTCCACCAACCTCACCAACCCGCGCGCAACCCCAGCAAACATCCGCCACGCCACCAACCGCCCGATCCCCCGCAAAACGCGGCGGAACGAAGCCGAACGAGCCGGGGTAGGGGGGGTAACGTCCCCGCAAACCTCCGCCGCAACCACCCCTTCCACCGCAAAAACCCCATTTCCAGCCCAAAAACCCACTTTTCCCACGCCCCGCAAAATTTCCTCGCAAAAACAGCCCAAAAACGCGCGCAACTCCTTATTTCACATCTCCTCCGCCCACGCAATTCACACGCTGTATTCCGCGACCGTTTTCGGCGTTTCCCAGAGCTTGATCCGGTGCAGCTTCGCCGGGACGCCCCCCCCCCCGCCCTCGATGGCGGGTTTGAGTTTCTGGAAGATGACGGCGGCGATGTTCTCGACCGTGGGATTGAGGGTGCGGAATTCCTCGCAGTCGATGTTGAGGTGCTTGTGGTCGAAGCGGTCCAGAATGGTGTCGTTGACGATTCTCTGGAGCTGGTGGATGGGGAAGAGGCGGCCGGTGGCGTCGGGGGGGCCGGCGAGGGTGACTTCGAGTTCGTAGTTGTGGCCGTGGCCGTTGCGGTTGTTGCAGCGGCCGAAGAGTTCCTGGTTCTCGGCGTCGGAGAGCGTGGGGGAGTGGAGGCGGTGGGCGGCGGAGAATTCGAATTTGAGGGAGAGCTGGATCATGTGGGGCTCCTGGATGGTGAGCGACAGGTAGGGGCTGAGGTGGAGGGTGAGCGAGTCGAGTGCGTGGGGGAGGAATTTCTGGCGGAGGTTTTTGAAGAGGTTGTCGAGCAGGGCGGGTGCGGGGTGTGGCGGTTCGCGGAGGTAACCGTCGCGGAGGGCGGGGAGGGCGTGCTGGCGGAGGATTTTGTCGACGATTTTGATGTTGATGAGCATTCCGGTGGCGCGGTCGATGCGGCCGGAGAGGGTGGCGGAGAGGGTGAGGAAGGCGGCGATGTCGAGGAGAGCGGGCTCGGCGGCGAAGGAGTTCGCGGAATTGGGCGGGGTGGGTTGCGAGGATTCGTGGAGGGCGAAGCGGATTTCGCGGGAGAGTTTGAGCATGCTGGCATTGTAGCGGGGAGGGAAACGGGAAGTCACGGCGGGGGAATGACGAATGACAAATGACGAAGGACGAATCAAATCTCAAAGACCAATGATCGAATGACGAAACGCGGAGTCGCTGTGGAAAAATTCTTTGCGAATGTGCTTGACTGCAAACAAGTTTGTGGTACAAACCGTATAGGGAGCCAGAAGGGCGGGTGATGGGGATGATGGAGGAGATGTCATGAAAGGCGTGCAGGTGTCGGATGTGGGTGGGATGGGGCCGGTGGATGCACAGCGTGTGGCGGCGTGGACGCGGCGGTATTTGCAGACGCGGACGATGGGGGTGCTGATTTTCATGCTGGTGTTTCTGGGATTCGTGGCGAGCGTAACGGGGTTGAATGCGCTGATCGTGCTGGCGGTTCGGCAGGGGAATCATTGGTTGTTGGGGGTGAGCATTGCCGGAGAGGTATTGTGGGTGGCGGCGGTGATTTGTTTTTCGGTGCCGCGGTGGGGAGGGCGGCTGGTGGAGAAGTGGACGGGGCGGTATTACGAGAAGGAGGGGGCCGCGACGTTGCCGATCCCGGAGAAGCGGGTGCGTCCGAAGTGGATTGTGCAACTGGCGGTTGCTGTTTTTGGGTTGTGCATTCTGGGTTCGGTGGCATTGGGATTCGCGGGGATGATCAGCAGCGATAGCACATGTATGGTGCCTCTGTCGGCGGCATATTGCGTTCCGTTCCTGGTATTTCTGTGGTGGTGGATGCGGCCGCTGTCGGGGTTGCTCGGGTTGTTGTGGCCGGCGTTGTATGGACTGCATGCGATTTTGATTCTGGCGGGAGCGCCGATTCTGTTCACGGGGCCGTACCAGGGATTGAATATGCTCGTTCCGACGGTGGGGTACGGGTTGTTTTCGGCGCTTGTTGGGCATGCGTACAACCGGTTCGCGCTGCGGCGGCTGCAGCAGTCGGCGCGGGCGGGCATTTGAGCGTGGGTGTTGTGTGAGTGTGGACCGAGAAATTGTCTCGCCGGTGTCTGCCGAGGAACTGGATCGGGTGATTCACGAACCGGCGCGGCTGCGGATCATGACGCTGCTTTCGGGCGTGGCGGATGCGGATTTCAATTTTCTGCTGAGCGCGCTGGGGTTGACGAAGGGGAATCTTTCGACGCATGCGGAGCGCCTGGAGCGGGCGGGGTACGTGGAGATTGTGAAGAGTTTTCAGGGGAAGGTGCCGCACACGCGGTATCGGTTGACGAGCGAGGGGCGGCGGGCGCTCGGGGGATACTGGGCGATGCTGGATGGGATTCGTGGGCTGGAGGGGAGGCGGGGGAGGAAATGATGAATTGCGATACGCGATGGAAAGGGCGGCACAGTTGGCGGGCGGAACGACCTGCGGGCCGTCATGGGCGGGACGCCCATGCCACTACAGGCGGGGCAAAAATAAAATCGGCGGAGCGATTATGGTGCTCCGCCGATAGTGTTCATCGCTGTTATTTCTTCTTGCCGGTGCCCTTGGGTTTCTTCTTTTCTTTCTTCTGAGCGTTATTTCCCTTGGCCATTGTGAGTCTCCTTACAGGTTTTCTGGAGGGGGGCACCGCGACGTGCGATGCGCTGCGAGGACCTCCGTGCATATCCTATCGTAACGCGCGAGATTCAAGGTGTCGCGAAAAATCTGCGCGAAAAAAAGTATTTTGCGACGCTTTCCGCCACCTCAGCGATCCGCCGGCCACGGCGCCGCGAGATACGCCGGCCCGGCGCGCGACCGCGTCAGAACGCCCAGCGCAATCAGCGTCGCGGCGTACGGAAGCATGTCGAAAAGCTGGTGCGGAACCCTCGTCGTGGCGCCGGGAATTGCGGCAAGATACGTCTGCAATCCATCGAGCGCTCCAAACAGCAGCGTCCCGGCGATGAGGCCCGAAAGCGTCCACCGCCCGAAGATGACCAGCGCGAGTACGAGAAATCCCTGTCCCGCCGTCATGTTCACCTGGAACGAGTGGCCGCGCATGGTGGAGAGGTAAGCGCCGGCGAGTCCCGCGCAGGCGCCGGCAAAGAGCACCAGACCGCTCCGCCACAGCCGCACGGAGATGCCCGCCGCATCGCACGCATCCGGCGCATCGCCAAGCGATTGAACGATGAGGCCGTAACGCGTCTGCTTGAGCACCATGAACAAAGCGATGCCGAGGATCACGACGAAATAGAACAGCCCGTACTGCTGAAAGAACACCGGGCCGGCGAAAGGAATGTCGCGAAGGATCGGAATCGAAATGGCGTCGAAGAGCTGGGGAGGATCGTGCGGCGTTGGACCGGTCATGTAATTCTGAAGTGCATGCCACAGGGTCGTGGATACGCCGAACGCGAGAATGTTGAGCGCCGTTCCAGTCACGATCTGATCCGCCCGGAACCAGACGGTAATCAGCGCAAAGACGGCGACGAAGAGAACCCCGGCAAGAATGGCCGCGGGAATCGCAGCGTACGCCGAGCCCGTCACCACCGCCGCCCCATATGCCGCGATCGCCCCCATCAGCATCAGCCCCTCAATGCCGATGTCGATCACCCCCGCTCGCTGGGCAAGCAATTCGCCAAAACCCGCGAGAAGCAGCGGCGTGGCGCTGGTGACAGCTTGTTTCATGATGAACGTGGGAGCCGCGAACGCCGACATCACGCCTCCCGCACGGTGGTGCGAAGCCGGGCCACGTACGCCGTGCCGACCAGAATGATCAGCACGATCAGCCCCTTCACGATGTCGGCGACTTCATGCGGCAGACCATACCGCGAAATCTCCACGTTGCTCGCCCCCTGGTCCAGCAGCCCGAAGAAAAACGCCGCGAGCACCACGCCCACCGGATGCAGCCGACCAAGCAGCGCCACGGCAATTCCGGCGTATCCATACGACACCGGCGTCGGCCCAAGAAAATGCCCCTCGATCCCCATCACCTGGATCGCCCCCGCAAGGCCCGCGATCGCGCCGGAAATCATCATGATCCCCAGTTGCCGCGCCGCTACCGGCATTCCTGAGAGTCGCGCCACGGTCGGATTCAAGCCGGTCACGAGCAGCTCAAATCCGAACGACGTCCGCGCCTGGATCAACCACACTAGCGCCGCCACGCCCAGCGCGATGAGAATCCCAATCCGCAGATAACCCACATCCACCAATCCCGGCAGCCAGTACGCCAGCGGCAACGGATCGCTCTGCACCACTTCGGTCCCCTTCGCCTTCAGCGGCCCCTCGAGCAGCAGCGAAAGCAGTTGCAGCGCAATGAAGTTCAGCAAAATCGTCGACAGCACAATCGGAACGCCGCGGTATCGATCGAGCAGCGACGGAACCACCGCCCACACCGCCCCGAAAATCGCCGCGCAAACAAGCGCCGCCGGAATGGCAACCCACGATTGCCCCACCGCCGGCAGCCACCGCGTGGCAACAAACGCCGTCGCAATCGCCCCGAGAATCGACTGCCCCTCCGCCCCGATGTTGAACACGCCCGACCGAAACGCGACGGCCGCCGCAAGCCCCGTAAAAATCAGCGGGCACGCGTTCTTCGCCGCCACCGCCAGATCGAAGCGCGACCCGAGCGCCCCGCGAGTCCATTCGAAAACCACCAGGTGCGCCGGGTATCCCGCCAGATAAAGCCCAGCCATGACCAATGCGATGGCGACGAGAATCGCCGCAGCAGTAATGGCGAGATCGGCGAATACGTGCGCGAACGGTTTCATCGGTTATTGCGTTTCCAATGCTCTCGTAAGCCGCGCTTCGCAAGTCTCTCGAATGCGGTCGTCGATGGGCGTTTGTGAGAACTCGCCAGGAATCGCCTGCGATCCGATCACCACGAACTGGTCCGCTCCGGTAATGCCCGCGGCCGCTCGCAAAATGTGCTCAAGCTGCTGTCGCTTCATGGACCTGCCGTTTAATCTGCCATACCTCGGCGGGTGACAATGCGCCGGCGAAAGGGGAGTTCTGCCGAAGACGCTGCCCTTCATCAGTTTGAGCGACCAACGCGGCTGAGATCTCTTCGACGGGGCGGTCAAGCATCCGTCGCCATTCCTCGTAGCAACGAAGCAGCGCCGGTGCATCACCGTTCAGTTGCGACCACCGATCCAGGTTCGATTTGGCAAGTTCCATCCACTCAGGGTGAACGCTCAAATCCCGCGCGATGCGCCTCGCAATCTCCAGGCTCACTCGATCGTGTGTTTCATGCAACATGCGTCTCAGTATACTCCGCGGCATGGGGCGGTCCACATTGAACTCATCATCCCAAGCATCGTCGTGACGCCGCCTTGGCTTCGAATATTCAGTCACACTCCAAGCATCAGTTGCCCAATACTGTCTTTCGTCGCCTTCGGCCAATCGCTCGCCGTCAGCACGCCGTTGTACAACACCAGCACCCGATCGGAAATCGCCAGCAATTCATCCAGATCCGAATGCACCAGCAGCACCCCGGCATTCCGCGCCCGCGCGTCGAGCAGTTGCTGCATCACGAACGCCGTCGCCCCCACATCCAGCCCGCGCGTCGGATTCACCGCAACAACCACCGGCTTCTCCTGATTGTAAAGCTCGCGCGCCAGCACGACCTTCTGCTGATTCCCCCCGGAAAGCCGCCCCACGGTCGTCAGGATGGAGGGCGATCGCACATCAAACCGGCTTACCAACTGCCGCGAGTGGGATCGCCACGCCCCAAATCGCAGCCATCCAGCCGAAGAAAACGGCCGGCGCCGGTAATCCTTCAGCATCAAATTGTCCCGGATCGGCAGCGGCAGCACGACCGCCTCGCGGTGCCGGTCCTCCGCTATGAACGCCATGCGATCGATGCGCCAGCGAATCGACTTCCGCGTCGCCTCCTCACCGTCTAAATGCACGGCGCCGCCGGTCACGGGAACCGCGCCGATGATCGATTGCACAAGATCCGACTGACCATTCCCATCGACCCCCGCAATCCCCACAATCTCCCCCGGATAAACCTGCAGCGATACGCCGCGCAACATCCCCGAAGAAACGTTCTGAACGTCTAGCAGCGCCCGCCGCGTCGAACCCTCCGTTCCCCCGCCACGACCCTCCCCCGCCACCCGCGGCAACTCAATCCGCGAGCCGATCATCTTCTCCGCCATCTCCTCCGCCGAAAGCGTGGACGCCGGCGCCGTCAGAATGTGCTTCCCCCGACGCAAAATCGTCACCACATCACAAATCCGCTGCACTTCCGCCAGCTTGTGGCTGATGAACACGATCCCCACACCGCTCCCGCCCCCGCCCCCGCTCCGCTTCAACACCACCAGCACCGCCAACAACACCGCCGTCTCCTGCGGCGTCAGCACCGCCGTCGGCTCATCCAGAATCAGCGTCCGGTTTCCCCCACTGCTCCGCTCAATCGCCAGCAGCGCCTTGGTAATCTCCACCCGCTGCTGCTGCCCCACCGAAAGATTCTCCACCCGCGCCTGCAACTCCACGGGCCAGCGCAACGCCTCCAACTGCCGCTGCGCCGCAGGCCGGATCGCCCGCACCGACGTCGCCAGCGAAAGCGCAAAATTCTCCACCACCGTCAACGTCGGCACCAGCTTGAAATGCTGATGCACCATCCCGATCCCCAGCGACCGCGCCACCCGCGGCGACCCCACCCGCACCTCCTCTCCCCCGATCCGAATCACCCCCGCATCCGGCTTCAACAACCCAAACAGCACGTTCATGATCGTGCTCTTCCCCGCCCCGTTCTCCCCCAGCAGCCCATGTATCTGCCCCGGCGCAATCTGCAGCGACACATCATCGAGCGCAAGAAGCGGCCCAAAGCGTTTCGTGATGTGCTGCAGTTCGATCAACCATGAACTCCAAACATGAGCCACAGACAGCCACAGACAAGCACAGACATTGCCAACGGGCAGCGCACTCTCCCATCAGGTCCGTGTCTGTCTGTGTCTGTCTGTGGCTAATTTAACTCAATTCGCGGGAATTGTGACTTCCCCGCTCGCCAGCTTCTTCGCCGCCTCATCCAGCAGCGCCGGCACGCTCGCATCAATCACCTTCCCCATCAGCTTCGGATTGATCACCGCCACGCTCACCCCGCTCGCAAGATCCTCTTTCACCAGCCCCCCCTTGAATTTCCCCTCCTTCACCTGCTGGATCACGCGATCAAACGCCAGATCCATCTTGATCACCGCCGACGCCAGCGTGTAATCCGGGCAGACCGGATTCGCGTTCTGATCCGAATTCGCGCCGAACGTATACGCCGTGCTCCCCTTACCCGCGCCCGCATTGTGCTCCTGCACCGCCTCAAACACCCCCCGGCTCGCCGCATCCACGTTCTGCATGATCACATCAATCCCCTGCTCCATGAACGCTTCCGCCTGCTTCTTCGCCTTGCTCGGATCGTCCCACCCGGTGTACTGCGCCGCCACCGTGATCGCCGGATTGATGCTCTTCGCCCCCGCCTCAAAACCGCGCTTCATCGCCGTCACGGTGGGATACGGCGCGCCGCCGATGAACCCAAGTTTCCCCGTCTTGGAAACCTTCGCCGCAATAATCCCCAACTGATAGCTCGCCCCGGAAAGATCGTAATCCAGGCTCGCAAAATTCGGATTGTCCACATCCCCGCCCGAAACCGCGATCTTCACCTTCACCCCGCTCCCCTTCGTCGGATCCGTCAGCTCCTTCGCCGCGTCCAGATACTCGTACCCATGCGCGATCACCACGCCGAAATCCTGCGAATCCATCTGCCGAATCCGATCCGGCGCCGTATCCTTCGTCACCTGCTGCTGCGGAACAATGCTCAGGTTGTCCGCCGTCGCCAGCGCATTCAAACTCGTCACAGCCAACTGGTTCCATCCCCCATCAGACGTCGATCCCGTCACCAGCAACCCCACCTTCATCGGCTCGGCCTGCTGCGTACTTGCGGCCGGCGAAGTCGTCGCCGTCGATCCCGAATCGCCGCACGCCGTCAGAAGCAATGATGCGAGGATAGACGCACCGGTGAGAAGCTGAATCCGCATGAAGGCACTCCCACAAAAAAACGCGATCAGGATTGCTGCGAAGGCTGTAGGTTATTCGCACGTTGAAAAATCTGCCAGCTTTGCAGCCCGCACAGCAGGCCGATGACCGCCAACTGCGTCGTTCCGGTCAGGTGAAAGTTGATGAGGGGCACCGTGACCGTCTTACCGCTCACGCCCAGCACAATAAAGCCCGCGCCGACAATTGCACCCACCAGTCCCGCAATTCGCAGCGACCGCGCATACCCCACGCTCAGCCAGAGAATCTCCTGCAAAATGCGCCCGCCATCCATCGGATACGCCGGGATCACATTGAACAACAGCAGTGCCTTATTGATCTCCCACATCAGCAGACACGCGATGGCGCCCCACAACTGGATTCCCTGGTGCGTCATCAGATAAGCCTCCGCGCCCGCGGCGTCCGCAACACCGATGCGCACGCAGATGAGCCAGAACACCGGCCAGAGAATCGCGTTCACCAGCGGCCCGCACACCGTCGTCACCAGCCACGCCCACGCATTCCCCGGTGGCCGAATAAACGCAATTCCCCCCCAGCGGCCAAAGCACAATGTGAATCGCCGTCCCGCCCAGCGCCTTGCACGAAAGCGCGTGCCCGAACTCGTGCGTCAGCACCGTCGCGAACAGCAGACCCAGTTCCAGCGCCTGAAACTGGAGCTCAAACGCCGACTGGTGCCGCCCGCCGAAAAGCTCGAACGCCGCATAGACGAGGAACGTCCAATGAATGACAACCGTGATCCCGAACCACCGCCCGAGCGGAACGCCTTGCTGGAAAAAATTCATAAACCTTCCGTACTTGAGTCGGCGGGATTATAGCGACCCGCTCAAAGTTCCGCCCGTTCGAAGTTCCGCCTTCACCCGGTTTTCACTTCTACTGCAAATCGCAAACATCCGTCGGAATAAACTTCGGCGGCTTCCCCCGCCACTTCACCGTACACCCAATCGCTTCCGTCACCGGCACCCGCACCTCCCGCATCGCCAGCAGATCCTCCACCGCATCCGCAAGCTCGTGCGTCGTCGCCTTCGTGATATCCCGCGGCGAATCGTCCATCCTCCCCACGTAACGCAGCTTCCGATCCGCATCAAACAAAAAAAAGTGCGGCGTCTTGATCGCCCCATACTTCTTCGCAACTTCCTGCGTCGCATCATGCAGATAATGCCACGTGAACTTCAAATCCGCCGCCCGCTCCTTCATGTGCGGAAAATCGTCCGTCGGATAATCCCTCGTGTCGTTCGAATTGACCGCCACATACGTCACTCCCCGCTTCGCATATTTGTCCACAAACGCCCGCTCCCGCGACTCATTCCCAATCACATACGGGCAATGATTGCACGTAAACGCCACCACCAGGAACGGCGCCGCATCGTAATCCCACAACCGATGAATCTTGTCATCCGTCCCCATCAGCTCAAACGCCGGCGCTTCCGCGCCGATCTGCAGGGTGAAGGCCATAACGCTCTCCCTTTCAGGCAACAGTCGGATGCGGAACAGTGCCGCCGATCATCTTCAACACCGGATTCCCTTCATCCCACACGTGCCCCGCAAGAATGCTCGTGATCGCCGCATGAATCGCCGCCGGCTTGTTCGGCATGAAGAACAGGTTGTTCACCAGTTCCCGATTATAGAAGCGATGCACAAACGCCCGAAAAACATGAAATCCCTGCGACATGTACGCCGCATACGCCTCCAACGCACGGTCAGATCCCGTCCGGAGCTTCTCCAGAATCCCCTCGCTCGCCCGCTGCGCCGACGAAAGCGCGAGGTGGACTCCGCTGGAGAAGATCGGATCAAGGAATCCCGCGGCATCGCCGACCGCCGCCCAGGACCTTCCGAACTTCTCATCCACCGTGAAGCTGTAATCGCTGATCGCCCGGTATGCATCCGTTGTGCGGGCCGCACGCAGCCGTTTCTCCAGCCGCGGCATGGTATGGACCGCATGCCAGAACAGGGCCTCGGTTCGCGACGCGCCGTCGGTTCCGACAACTTCGGGGACGCGCCGATAGACGACGCCGACGCTCGTTCGGCCGTCCCGCAGCGGAATCAGCCAGACCCAGCCGCCGTCGAAGAGGTACATCGTGATGTATTTGGCGTCGAGCTCGTCGTGCGGCGGCAGGTCCGTGAAGTAGTTGTAGATGCCGACGCGGCCGTAGTCGTTGATGATGTGGCGCGTCTTGCGTTTGGCGGCGAGGAGCGGCTGACGCCCGGTCGCGTCGATGAGGAATCGGCAGGAAATCCAGCCGCCGCCGCGGAGATGCACAACCGGGCGGTCGCGATCTTCTTCGACCGATTCGATCCACCTGTTCTGTTCGATTCTGCAGCCGGCGGAAATCGCATTGGCGGCCAGCATCTCGTCGAACTCTTCGCGGAGGACCTGGTAGGACGGGGAATTGCTGCCCGGCACCGGTTCGAACTCGAACGTGGCGAGGCGGTCTTCGATCGGATCGTAGAAGCGGGCGCCGAATTTCGGTTGGAAGCGGCGGGCCATCTCGTCCATCGAGATGCCAAGATCGGCGAGGATCGGCATCGACGCGCGGAGAAGGCTTTCGCCGATGTGGTGGCGCGGGTGGTGATCGCCTTCCAGCACGAGGACATCCAGCCCCGCCCGCGCAAGGAACGCCCCGCACGCCGACCCCGCCGGCCCGCCACCCATAATCACAACATCGTGAGTTTCACTCATGCAGGCCATCTTGCCCCGCAACGCACGCAATCGCAAGCAGTCGGCGTCCTACGAGCGGATCGGAAACGTCAGCCGTATGCGCGTGCCGTCGAGGTGACGCCACAGATGAGCGAATTCCGAATCGTAAGTCCAGATGCTGGACCTTTTATCAGCGGCACAGATCACGAGGTGGGCGTCGGCGAAGTCGGGATCATGCTCCTGGTATTGTTCGAGCCATTGCCAGACTTCCGCGATAACTTGCCTCTCTTCCATGGCCGAGGCGATCTGGACAGCTCGACCGCGGAGCCACTCGATGAGAATCTTTCGAAGCCACGGTTGTTCGAGAAGGTGCCAGGCTTCCGTGAGAACCGGCAACGTCACCCGAAGATTGCGCTCCTTCAAAGAGCGGAGTTGATGCATAGCCCGGTCGGCCAGATGATCGGATCGGTCGCAGAGCGCCACGAGTACGGAGGTATCCAGAAGGATCATGCGACCTTCCGCTTGCCGCTGCGTTTTTTGAGTCTGTCCCGCAGGAATGCCGCGACCTTTTTTCGATTCGTGGCATCGATGCGGCGCGTCGTCTGACTGGCCGGCGCAGGGTACTTGCGGTGCAGCCATTCGAGCAGGTCCGCGGGTGACGACGGCGGCGCATCCTGCTGCTTCGCATATTCATCCCGCAGTGCCACGCGAACCAGATCCGAAACGACCACCCCCTTGCGGCGCAGCTGGTCGACCACCGCGGCATCTTGCTTTGAGAGACGAATGTTCAGTAGCCTTCCCATGCTTTGATCCTATGATATGTCTGTCTTTACGTCAAAGACAAACTGTCTTTACACGCCTGCCGGGCCACGGATATCTCATGGGAATATCCCCCGCGCCAAATACGCCTTATTAATATGCTCGATCGCCACCGTATACGCCGCCGTCCGCATGTCCACCCCGTACTGATGCGCCGCCAGCCGCACCCGCCGCGCCGCATTCACAATCGTCATCTTCAACTCCGCATCCACCCGCGGCAACTCCCAGTGAATCCCCGCCTTGTTCTGCACCCACTCCAGATACGACACCGTGACCCCGCCCGCATTGCACAAAATCGCCGGCAGCACCGCAACATTCCGCGAATCCAGCAGCCGCTCCGCCTCCGGCGTGCACGGCCCGTTCCCACCTTCCGCCAGCACCTTGCACTTCAGCATTTTCGCGACGTCCAGGTCCACCATCCGCTCCAGCGCCGCCGGAATGAACACCTCCACCTCCGTTTTGTAAAACGCTTCCCGGTCGATCGATTCCACCACCCCCGCGTTCGCCTCGGCGTATCCCTTGATCGAACCGTGCGCCTTCACGTGCCCGGCAAGTTTCTCGGCGTCGATGTAGGAATCCTCCCCCGTGCTCCGGATCGCCGCCGTATGGTCCATCACCGCCACCAGCTTCCCCCCCAGCGATTGAAGAATGGTTGCCGTGTTCGACGCCACGTTCCCGTACCCCAGCACCGAGAACCGCATCCCTGAAATGTCGATCAGAAACTCCGGCAGCAACTCCTGCAGCACATACACAATTCCCTGACCCGTCGCCTTCTCACGCCCCTCCGACCCGCCGCACGCAATCGACTTGCCCGTCACCACGTGCCGCAGGTTCTGCGCCCCCACCCCATGATGCGTGTTCACGTACGTGTCCATCATCCAGTCCATGATCTGCGAGTTTGTGCCGACGTCCGGCGCCGGAATGTCGATCTCCGGCCCGATCGTGTCCCCGAGCGCCGCCGTAAAGCGCCGCGTCAGCCGCATCAGCTCATTATTCGAAAGCTCGCGCGAATTCACCCGGATCCCTCCCTTCGCCCCGCCGTACGGCAGCCGCATCAGCCCGCACTTCATCGTCATCCACAACGCCAGCGCCTTCCCGTCATCCAGCGACATGTCCGGATGAAAACGAATCCCCCCCTTGTACGGCCCAAGAATATTGTTGTGCTGAATCCGATACCCCTTGAACAGCTTGTACGTCCCGTTGTCGAGCTGCACCGGAAAGTTGACGATGAACTCATTCTTCGGCTGCCCAAGAATCGCCTTCACGTACGGCGGCGCCTTGAGAACATCGCACGCCTTGTTCACGTTTTCCACAGCCATCGCAAAAAGGGAATTCGGATCCTGCGGCTCAAGTCCTTCGGTGGGGGGGAGGGCGGTGGGTTCGGTATGGGTGACCATATAGGGTCCTTGCTAAAGACTTACGTCGTCAGATGGGATGGTAGCGAGTGGCTTCGGTGGGGGGAAGTTTTGCTGAACCCAATGAAAGCAAAGCCCGGCCGGGTGCCATGGTTCTGGCGACAATCTCGGTCGCCAGAACCATGCCTCATGTGCGTGCCCTCCCACGTTGCATCCTCCCGCACGAATAGTTATTACATTCAACCGCTCCATAGCGGCCATCCGTGCTCCGCGTGATGACCCACAATGAATACAGTCGAGACAAATGGATGGAGTCGCTATGACAACCATTGCTGCCTCACACGATGAATATGCGGCGCTGGTGCGGAAGTTTCCTCCCCGGCCGATTCACAATGCCCGCCAATATGGCGCGACCGTGGCGGTGATAAACAAACTGGCGGTGCGCGATGAAGATTCTCTTTCCCCCGCTGAGCACGATTACCTCGATGCGCTCGCCACGTTTGTTGAGCAGTATGACGCGCGGCATTTTGATGAGATGGAGATGACGCCGCTGGAGCGGTTGCAGTATGTGGTGGAGCAAGCTGGCATGTCGGCATCGGATTTGGGGCGGTTGGTAGGGAATCGAGGGTTGGGAAGCCTGCTGCTGACGGGGAAGCGGGAGTTGTCGAAGGCGCATATTCGGGTGCTGGCGGGGTATTTTAAGTTGAATCCTGGGTACTTTATTTGATGTTCAGGCGGAAGAGGGTTTGTTGGGTTCGATGGGGAAGGCGGTGGTGGGGATGAGGGTGTTTGTTTTGGTGGTGAGGAGGGTGACGAGAGGGGTGATTCCTTCGGGGTTGGATCGTAGTGGAGGATATGGGTGGTCTCAAGGTGGGGATCGCAAACCACCGCATTGCCATGCGGTGCTCCGTAGGGCAATTGCATATTCCGCAAGTTCATCCGGTAATGACCTTTAGCAAATAATCGTTTTCCCAACCGCAGCCCAGGCGCTTGGTTTTGATGCCGCACTTGGCGGTTTTCTCGTTTTTCAGCAGGTT
>Ga0335069_10004911_pt1 | contig 19710 bp, 17 predicted proteins | sample Lox_Sample_11_FD_206714 | JGI IMG/M metagenome (GOLD analysis project Ga0335069, IMG submission 206714) | Soil microbial communities from Loxahatchee National Wildlife Refuge, Florida, United States - Lox_Sample_1.1 | ecosystem: Environmental > Terrestrial > Soil > Wetlands | place: USA... | reverse complement strand
CCCGCAAAGCCTTTCGACAGTAACCTTCAGCCGTTCAGGGTCGACAGGTTTAAGAAGGTAATCCATGGCATTTATCTCAAATGCCCTCAGGGCATATTCATCATAGGCAGTAACAAAAACCACCTTAACGGCAGGGTTGGCAATTTCAAGAAGGTCGAACCCTGTCTCCCCGCTTAACTGGATATCAAGGAAAATGAGGTCGGGCTTATAAAAGTTAATCAGGGACCCTGCCTCGGAGCAAGATCCTGCCTCCCCGACGATCTCTATCTGCTTATGCTGTGCAAGGAGCTTCCTCAGGTTGATCCTGGCAAGTCTTTCATCATCGACTATTATAGCTTTTAGATTTTTCATTTTACAATTTCCTTTATTTCGATTGTTGCTTCAACCCAACCGTTCTCCTCATTTAACGAGAATGTATAGTTATCCATGTAATACAATGCCAGCCTGCTTTTCAGGTTCTCCAGCCCGTTACCTGTTCCCCTTGAATTTCTTTCAAATTCCGTATCGGGACCAACCAGTTTGCCAGTGTTTGAAACCTTGATCTGCAGCGTTCTGTTAATGATTATTATAGTCAGCCTGATGATAAGTGTCTGATTGACCGACTTTGTTCCGTATTTAACCGCATTTTCGACCAGCAGGTGAATAATGAAAGAAGGAATCAGAATTGATTTTACAGAATCATCGACCGATATCTCAAAATTAAATTCATCCTCAAACCTTGTCTTCTGGATTTCGAGGTACTTCATGATAGACTCCACCTCTTTTTCAATCGTTACCGTATGCTGTTGCTTATTGAGAGTATGCCGGTAGTATTCCGACATATCCAGCACCAGCTTCTTGGCCTTTTCAGTATTTTCATCAATTAAAGTATAAATTGAATTCAGCACATTAAACAGGAAGTGGGGATTAATCTGGTAACGGAGCATTTTCAGCTGAACATCCTTTCCCAGTGTCTCTGTCTTATGTGCTGTTTCCCTCTGTTTACCTGCCTGCAAAACGAGGTGGGTCAGGAAGTAGGCTGCAGTCAGGAACAGTACTACCAGTGCTACACCGGGAGTGTATTTTTCAATAAGGTCGAACGATAATGGATTCTGGATTTTAAAGCCGCATATTTGAGCCAGCCAACTGCTCAATAACAAGACAAGAGTTGGAATAATTATTGAATATGCAACAATAATTACCCAGAGAAGGAAAGTCTGTTTCCTCTTTAATGTCCACCTGTAGCTGAGGATAAGAATGAAGATGAATGGAAATATTGAAATAAACTCAAAAAAATAATTCACCAGAATCAGCCTGATCTTGTTGGCTGAAGATGGCAGCCATGCAAATGAATCAAGCGTCCTATTTATTGTCAGGAAAATAAGTACCGCCAGCATATTGAAGAAAAACAGGTGCCTTTTATAGATTCTTTTAAGCATAAGACTATGTTAGCTGGATGAATAATTCAGTTTATTATTTATAGAAATACCTGTTCTTTATGAGTTTATAATAACCCCTGCTGATGGAAACAGGTTCTGATACCTCTTTAAGAAAGACTTTAGCCGTATTACCTGTTTTTTCTGTTTTTTCGATATAATTGAAATTGATAACCGCGTTACGGTGCACCCTGGCAAATTGTTCATCCGGCAGTTCATCCTGCCAGCAACCTATTGCCTTAAGCAACAAGTAGTTTTTCCCTCCTTTTTCAAAAATGGTGGTGTACTCCCTGTCTGCTTTTATGCAAATAATGTTCTCGAGTTTTACAAAATGAATGCTGTTTTTTTGTTCGATCATTATAATATCGTTGTACCTGAACTTCTGGTTTGCCTTACCATCTTTATCATTTTCAGAAGCTAAGAGGTGATTGACGGCGCTGACCAGACGATCTTTCGAAAATGGTTTAAGTATATAGTCAATCGCATTTATTTCAAAAGCCCTGCAGGCGTATTCGTCATAGGCAGTGACGAATATTGTTTTACCCGTAAATTCAACCTTGTTGAGAAGTTCAAAGCCAAGACCGTCGGAAAGCTGAATATCAAGAAAAAGTAAATCGGGTTTCAGCTCATTAATGGCCCGTAACCCCGTAGCGATGCTTGACGCTTCACCAATTACTTCAATCCCGGGAAAGGAGCTTAGCTTCTTTCTGAGATCTAACCTCGCCAGTCTTTCATCATCAATTATAAGAGCTGAATAGCTTTTCATCTTTCAGTTTATTGGTCCGGGCTAATCCCTGAGATCAAAAGTAGAGTATTCACTGTTTACCTGCCAAAATATTCTATGAATGGCAATAAAACAGCATGAATGGTAAATTTTTAGCACAACCTGCATAGTGAATACCCTCTCCTGGTTCATTCAAAAGTACAATGCCTTGACATTCTTTACAAAAAAAATTGCGGGGACCGCAATTCAAACCAGGAAGACGGGTACCTGAATATGTTTTTTGATTTTACCTTGTAACGGCAAGTCCGGAATCAGTCAATTTACGTTTCCTCAGCAAAGGAATCAGCTCCTTCCCGGCGGTCCTGAAACGACTTGTATTTTCCGGTGTGGAAAGATATACGGTTGTTCCTGCTGAAAGTCCCTTTTCAACAACAGTATATTTGTCATTGGAAATTCCAGGTACAATAATCTGTTTGAGCCTGTTTTTGGTGTACACGAACGGAATGCTGTCTGTACCGCTCTGAATGCACTCGGTAGGAATATAGACCACATTTTCGGTGGTGGATATATGAATCTTGTTGCTGGTGGTCATGGACGGCCTGAGATCGGGGTCGGCACCATCGAGCCGTATCTGTGTTTCAAATACTTTTGAATCGGTGTTGTTCAGATCTTCGCCTATATTGGCAATCGTCAGTACTTTCCCGGTATAGGCCCTGCGTGGAAAAGCATCGATAGAAATGTCGACCTTCTGACCTGTTTTTATCTTGGTAATATCGATCTCAGAGATGAATGTCTTTGAGATCATCGACGACAAGTCCGGAATATTGGCAACGATCCTGTCGAAAGGCAGAATAAATGTTCCGACTTTCCTTTTAGAGCCTCTGAAGTCCCTCTTGTATATCAGCATGCCGTCTGCGGGTGAAAGGATGGTAAATTGCCTGATCAGGCTTTCTGTACCTGAGATCCTGTTTTTGGTCCTGTCGATATAATATTCTGTACTTCTGATATCCTGGATCACCTGGGCTACCTTCAGCTTGTAGGATCTTTCGTCCTGTTCAAGCACCCTTCTCGATTTGTCGAGTGCGATTTCTGCCTGCCTGATAATTTCAGGCGATTCGTATTTTGAATTCCTGAGTGTCATATCAGCTTCACTCACGACATATTTCTGATTTCTTATTTCATCTCTTAATGCAGTGAGTGTTACGGCACTGTCGAGGTTTTTTACCTCCAGAGTTGTAAGCAGCGTTGTAAGCCTGTCGCGGTCATCCTTCACGCTGTTGTCATAATCGGTCTTGTCGAGCTGGGCAATGAAGTCCCCTTTTTTTACAATTGTCCCTTCTGGTACAAGGTCCTGGATTTTCATAGGGGCAACCCTTATATCACCGCCACCGCCCCTTCCTCCCGTCATTACCTGCGGTGCAAGAATGTCGATTGATTTTTCGGCCAGTAGCTCTCCGGTTGTGGTCACATTGACCTCGAACAACCCCTGACCGGCCCTGGCAAATTCAGAGGTTACTCTGCTTTTAACAGCAAGACGGTCGAATATCAGCAGACCAAGGAAGGCAAAAACTACAACCGAGCCGGCAATAACCAGGTTCTTTTTCATTTCAAATTACAGTCCGAGGGTTAGAATTTCCAGCGAAAATACTAAAAACAGGCTCTGTTGCCATATTTAGATTTAGGTATTTAACTATAATTAACAGAACTCTTTAGTAATATCTTTATAAATGTGGTCCTTAAGAGAAGTTAAAAAATGAGATTGCCGGAATATTTTTTTAATATTGCCTGTCTAATAATCAATAAACCAAAAAAAATTGAATATGAAAAGCAAGTTCTTCAGGTTTTTATCCCTTGCGGTCGTCGTTGCAATGATGACGCCGGCTCTGATAAATGCACAGCCGGGAAAGACTAACTTTACAGGCAGCTGGGCTTTCAACCAGTCAAAAAGCGATATGGGTCAGCCGGGTGGCGGACCTGGCGGTGGCAGAATGGGCGGAGGAAACATGACCGTTAAACAGGAGGCTAACCTTTTAACCGTTGAGAGGACAAGGCAGGGCCAGGACGGACAGACAACAACCATCACGGAAAAATATACCCTCGACGGGAAGGAATCTGTCAATACTAATACGAGGGGTGAATCAAAATCAATAGTTACATGGTCATCTGATGGCAAGTCAATAACCATTTCCACGACAAGGACCGTAAATTTCAATGGTGAAACAAGAGAGATGAAATCCACCGCGGTCTGGTCACTGACCGATGCAAATACACTTACCGTGACCACCAGCATGTCTACTCCGAATGGTGACAGAACCACCAAAATGGTTTACGATAAGAAATAACAGAATTATTCCTGTTCTAAAATATAAACCCTGCTCCGGCAGGGTTTTTTTATTTAACTTCGGTGATGTAACCTGAAATCAACCTATATGAAACCGAAATATCTTCTGCTCATTTTATTCCTGTCGATAGCCCTTACCGGTAATGGACAAAATATTGGTTCATCGCCTGAATATATAAAGGCATTAACACCTGAATGGAAGGGCGAGAGATCTCCCGACGGACGCCCTAAAGTGCCGGATGCACTGCTGAAACGGCTCAGGAACATATCTCTCGAGGAAGCATGGGGAGTGCTCAGAAACAAGGGCTTTATGAACCAGTTTGAAGGAGACTGGATTGTTCTGAGACCCGACAGTGTGATGACCGGGAGGGTTGTTACGGCCCAATATATGCCGCTGCGCCCCGACCTGGAAAAGTATGTAAGGGAGCAGGGGAGAAAGGAAAACAGGCCCCAGCAGGGTGGAACGAATTCATGGCCGATAGACATTCTGACTGAAGGTGATGTATATGTTGCAGACGGATACGGGAAAATTGCAGACGGGACTCTTATCGGGGATAACCTGGGTAATTCAGTTTACGCAAGATCGGGCAGGGGAGTGATATTCTATGGTTCGGTCCGCGACCAGGAAGGCCTGGAGGAGATAAAGGGTTTCAATGGCTGGATAAAGGGCAGCGATCCATCATTTATTTACCAGATGATGCTTACCAGCATAAATGCCCCTGTCAGAATAGGAAGGGCCACCGTGCTTCCGGGTGATGTGGTGCTTGCAAAAAAATATGGTGTGGTCTTTATTCCGGCCTACCTAGTTGAAGAACTTGTTTTGACCTCAGAGGTCACCTCACTCCGTGATGAATTTGGTCACCAGCGCCTCCGGGAAAAGAAATATCTTCCAGGGCAGATCGACAGCGAATGGACTCCCGAAATCAGGAAGGATTTTCTCGACTGGCTTCATAACTATCGTGGCAATCTCCCAATGTCTCAAAAGGAGCTCGATGACTACCTGAAAGAAAGAAATTATTAACCGGGTAAAGGCAATACAGATGAAATCATCAATAAAGAACACTTCCCGCAGAGGCTTCCTGAAGAAAGCTGCAACCGGCGGCCTTGCAATCGGTGGTCTCCTCAGCCTGCCGGTAACAGATGCCGTAGCGCAGGTGACATCAGGAGTAAGCCGATCGTCAGGACCATCTGATCTGAAGATTACTGATCTGAGAGTTGCTGTTGTCGCCGAAGGGGGTAAGAAGACCATCATCCGCATCGACACCAACCAGGGAATCTATGGATTGGGTGAGGTCAGGGACGGTGCAGATGAACGATATGCCCTTTTCCTGAAGAGCCGGATAATCGGACTCAATCCCTGCAATGTAGAAATGATTTTCAGGATCATAAACCAGTTCGGAGGCAACGGGCGCCAGGGCGGAGGGGTATGCGCGGTTGAGATGGCACTATGGGACCTGTGCGGAAAAGCGTGGGGTGTGCCGGCCTGGCAGTTGCTGGGCGGAAGGTATCGTGATGCGGTAAGATTATATGCCGATACCCCGGAAGTGAAAGATCCTGAGGGATTTGCCGAAAAACTTAAAAAGAGAGTGGATGTTCAGGGTTTCACATGGTTGAAGATGGACCTCGGGATTCAGCTCATTTCCCAGGGACAAAATAATCTTGTGAATGAAAAATACTGGAGCAACCTGGCCCAGTATGATCTTTCAAATTATACGGGATACGGGAATACACTTCACCCGTTCACACAGATCCAGATAACGGATAAAGGTCTTGCCGAACTGACTGAATATGTCGACAGGGTCAGGAGCGTGATCGGCTATGAAATTCCCCTGGCAGCGGACCATTTCGGACATTTTGATGTCAACAATTCGATAAGGCTTGGTAAGGCACTCGAAAAATACAGGCTGGCCTGGCTGGAAGATATGGTACCATGGTTTTACACTGATCAGTGGAAGAGCGTTACTGACTCCATAGAAACACCAACCTGCACGGGTGAAGATATCTACCTTCTTAAAGGATTTAAGCCACTGATCGATGCGAGGGCAGTTGATATTATCCATCCCGACCTGGCAACCGCAGGTGGTTTGCTGGAAACAAAGAAGATTGGCGACTACGCCGCAGAAAATGGTATTGCGATGGCAATGCATATGGCCGGCTCGCCGGTATGCTTCATGGCGAATGTCCACTGTGCTGCTGCAACGCAGAACTTCCTTGCACTTGAACACCATTCCATAGACCTGACCTGGTGGAATGACCTTGTAAGGCCTACCGGCAGGAAACCATTAATCTCGAATGGATTTGCAAATGTGCCTCTCGATTCACCCGGGCTCGGTATAGAGCTGAACGAGGAAGAATTAAAGAAGCACATTGATAAAAAGAACCCGGTTTTTTTCAATCCCACTCCTGAATGGGATGATAAAAAGTCCCACGACAGAATCTGGAGTTGAAACATAGTCCCATGAAAGTGAACACCTCCAATGTAAGCAGGGTTTCGTTAATTCTCTCGGGTTGTTCCCTTATAACGGGCATTATCATGATACTTTCGGGCAATCTTGAACCTGCAGGGCCTTTCATTATTGTTTTTTTCCTCCTGCTTGCCCTTGGAATCAGGGGATACAAAAGTACAAGAGGACTTTCCTATACAGTCCTGATATTTTCAGCAGTTTCCATATCTATGTTTTACCCGTCGGTATTTACCAGCGTCGGTGATTTCCAGCTGAAAAAGCTTATCATCCCGCTGCTTCAGCTAATAATGTTCGGGATGGGCTCGCAGATGAGCCTGAAAGATTTTACCGGGGTTTTCAGGATGCCCCGCGGAGTTTTGATCGGTGTCGGTTCTCACTACATTATAATGCCGCTTGTCGGGTTCGGACTTGCCAGCCTGTTCAGTTTTCCACCGGAAATCAAAGCAGGCATCATACTTATCGGATGTGTCCCTTCTGGACTGGCTTCAAACGTGATGTCATATATTTCCGGTGCCAATCTTGCCCTTGCAGTGACAATTGGTGCCGTTTCAACTCTGATTTCACCATTAATGACCCCTTTCCTGATGAAGATACTCGGGGGACAATTTATTGAAGTCAATTTCTGGAGCATGATGCTCGATATAATGAACATGATTATCCTGCCAATTATTGCGGGATTCACCTTCAACCTGTTCGTTCAGGAGAAAGAGACTGCAAGGAACAAGGTAATTCAGCTGGTGTCTTACTTCGTCATAATTATTGTTACAAACCTGATTTATTTAGTCTCAACGAAGACAGGCATCAATGGATTTGCCGGTGCCGTACTCCGGTCAGTTACATGGTTTTACTTCCTGCCTCTTGCAACTGCAAGCGCGGTTCGCTGCTTTAGCAAAGGGGAAAGGAAGTGGATACCCGGAGTGCTTTCATTCATCTCGATGGCAGGAATTGCCCTGATTATTGCAATAATTACCGCTTCAGGGAGAGAAAGCCTTCTGAAGGTAGGTTTGCTGCTTATTGTAACAAGCCTTTTGCATAATCTCACAGGTTATACATTTGGTTATTTCGCTGCGTGCGTTGCGGGTATGCCCGAGAAAGACAGGCGCACGGTTGCCTTTGAAGTCGGGATGCAGAACGGGGGTCTTGCTTCCGGGCTGGCATTACAGATGGGCAAGATTGCTACGGTGGGACTGGCACCGGCAATATTCGGCCCCCTGATGAATATAACAGGCTCTTCCCTGGCTAACTTCTGGAGGGGCAAACAAGCAGATATAAAAGAAAAAAACAATTGATATGATCAGGATAATTAACATCTTCACAGCATTAATTCTATTAGCCATGCAAAATCAAAGTATTCCGCAGGAAAATATCTCTAACGGGATTCTGCAAGCAAAAATCTACCTCCCTGATATAAAGCAGGGTTATTACCAGGGCACAAGGTTCGACTGGGCAGGAAACATGCCTTCGTTAAAATTCTCAGGGCATGAATATTTCGGACAATGGTATGATTTGTACCGTCCGGATATACACGATGTCGTAATGGGACCTGTCGATGCCATACAGCCGATAGATTTCGACGGGGCCAAACCGGGTGGGAAAGGGCTGATCGTCGGGATCGGTACAATCAGAAAGCCCGATGATAAGCCTTATACATTTACACATACCTATGAAGTCATAGATCATGGGAAATGGAAGATCAGGCATAAGAGCGACAGGATCCTTTTTGAGCATATCCTGAAAGACAGTGATTATTCCTATGAATATGAGAAGGTCATTCGTTTTGAAAAAGATAAGCCTGTAATGGTGATTGAGCACAGGCTCAAAAACAAGGGGAAGAATACGCTTGAGACCACCTCGTACAATCACAATTTCTTTGTGATCGATAGCCAGCCTGTGGGACCGGCATACACAGCGGAATTCTCTTTTCCGCTTAAAGGCAAATTCACCGACGGAGGGGACATTGCATCGATGGCGGGAAATAAGATGGTACTGGGGCGTACGCTTGTCAAGCCGGAGACTGTCTTCAGCGGGAATATACAGGGAGAAGGTGTGACCGGGATGCCATATGTGATAAAGGTCGAAAACAGTTCAGCCCGTACCGGTGTAAAGATAACCTGCGATAAGCCTCTTGCATTCGTTAACTTCTGGTGCTGCCATACGACATTCTGCCCGGAGCCATATATCAGGGTCAAGGCAGAGCCGGGGAAGACTTTCGAATGGACAATCACCTATGAGTTTTATGAATTGAAATAGGATTCTGAGTTGGATCATGGGATTTCGGATTTTTACTGAAAATCCGAAATCCACGATCCACAACCAGCATTAAATCAGATCTCCCATCCCTTCCGGTATTCCCGGGTCAGGAATTTGTTTGCCTCATCGTTGTTCGTGATTTTGCATGAGGCAGAATCATAGTCAACTCTTCTCCTTGCTCTCAGTGCTATTCCGCCAAGCAGGATTGTTTCAGTCACCGGTCCGGCATAGATGAAGCTGCCAGGTGCCTGGGTACCGTTTTTGAAGGCGTTTACCCAGATATCGTTTCCTCTTTCCGTTCTGTCGTTATTGTCGGTAACGATCTTTTCACACTTGCCGTTGGCATACAGGTACGAATTTTCTCCCCTGAAATCACCAACGATCCTTCCTTTGTCACCAACAAACATCAGCCCCTCGGGTGAGAAGGATTTGTTAAGCTTGTACATTTCGTCCGGGACCTGAGGTCTCATTCCCCCGTCGTACCATACCAGGTCAAAGGCAGGCAGTTCGGGCTGAGCGGCAAATTTAAGCCTAATGATGCACGATAATGGGAATGCCACATCATTCCTGACTCCGACAGAAACATTATCGACCAGTTTGCAGGTGGTTGTTCCGTAGCCTTCAGCGCTGTAGGCAGGTGATGTAATTCCAAGAGCCAGGAAGAGAGGGAAAAGACTGTAGTGACCCATGTCGGCAATACTTCCTGCGCCAAAATCGTACCAGCCCCTGAAAACGGCATTAGTATAGTTAGGATGGTAAGGTCTGTCGGGAACGGGTCCAAGCCAGAGCTGCCAGTCGAGCCCGTCCGGTACAGGCGGGTTATCGGCAGGGTTGGATTGCCACTGCGGCCACATCGGCCGGTTTGACCAGTTATGAATTTCCCGGAGCGTTCCTATCGACCCCTCCTTAATCATCTTTGTGATGACATCATATACCGGGCGCTTGCTCCAGGCCAGCAGATGGGAACTTTTCCCGCTGCTTTTGGCTGTTTCTATCAGGATTTTCGACTCATGGATCCTGTTTGCGATTGGCTTGTGTGTGACAACGTGTTTTCCTTTCCTCAGGGCAGCCAGTGCAACAGTGGCATGCAGATGGTCGGGCGTCATGATTTTAACAGCATTGATATCTTTTTCCTTATCAAGCAGTTCCCTGAAATCGGCGTACGACGTGCAGCCTTTATACGAGGTGTTCTTCTGTTTTGAATAGTATTTGTTTACCATCTCCTGGCCCATATCCCGTCCGCCCGGGATTCCCTTGAGGTTCTCTCCCCAGCTGGTTTCCCCTGTGGTCTTTCTCATTATGCTCCGAATCTCATCACTCGACCAGTCGACATAATTGGTGGAAAATTTATTCGGATCGCATACCGTGACTATCTGGATATTCGGTTCTTCAAGCAGGGCAGCCATCTCCCTGATCCCCTGTGTTCCGCATCCGATATAGGCAAGTGTGAGCTTGTCGGAGGGAGCTGCATATCCTGGTCCGCCCAGAACATAGCGTGGTACAACTGTGAAGGCAACAGAAGCGGCTGCGGCCGATCCTATGAATTGCCTGCGATTTACATTTTTGGTTTCTTTCATGGTTAAGGATTTATTTGGTAATTCTATGAAATGGCATTAAAAGCGCATCAATACCAAATTTAAGCAAAGAGGATGAATGAAACCATATGAAGCACATACTTTTAAAGCATATGGTTCACTGGCTGCAGTACGGTATGTTATACATTTTTAATATCCCTCGTGGTGAACCGTCTTTACGGCCCTTCCCGACGGATCATTCAGGTTCCTGAACGAGGCGTCCCATGCAAGCGCTTCCGGCGTGCTGCATGCAACCGACGGAACTGAAGGGACAGTGGAGGCTGCCGTATCTGAGGGGAAATGCTCGGTAAATATCGACCTGTAGAAATATTCCTCTTTTGTAAGAGGCGGATTTATCGGGAACCTGAACCTTGCAGTCTCCATCTGGGAATCAGTAATTTTTTCTGAGACGAGCTTCTTAAGTGTATCTATCCAGTTATATCCTACCCCGTCGGAAAACTGCTCTTTCTGCCTCCAGGCGACGCTTTCCGGAAGCAGGTCCTCAAATGCTTTCCTCAGGATCCATTTTTCCATCCTGCCTTTTCCTGCCATTTTATCTCCAGGGTTCAGCATCATGGCTACCTCGAGGAATTCCTTGTCGAGAAATGGAACACGACCTTCAATCCCCCATGCTGCGAGCGATTTATTCGCCCTCAGGCAGTCGTAGAGATACAGCTTTCCCAGCTTCCTGACTGTCTCTTCATGGAATGACCTGGCATCAGGTGCTTTATGAAAATAGAGGTAACCTCCGAAAATTTCATCTGCCCCCTCTCCTGAAAGTACCATCTTTACACCCATCGACTTGATTACTCTTGCAAGAAGATACATTGGAGTGGATGCTCTTACTGTCGTTACGTCATAGGTTTCGAGGTGATATATAACATCTGAAACGGCATCGAGCCCCTCCTGGATGGAAAAGACGACTTCATGATGAACGGTACCGATATGATCAGCCACTTTCCTTGCCGCGGCAAGGTCGGGCGATCCTTTGAGCCCGACGGCAAATGAGTGCAGTCTTGGCCACCAGGCCTCTTTCAGATCCTGGGTCTCAATCCTCATTGCCGCATATTTCCTTGCAACAGCTGAGACGATCGACGAATCAAGACCTCCTGAAAGAAGAACACCATAGGGGACATCTGACATGAGTTGCCTGTGAACTGCTTCTTCAAGAGCTTTTCTCAGGCCGGGGATGCTGCTTTCATTATCCTTAACCGAATCGAACTCTTTCCAGCCGGGTTTGTACCATGCTGTCTCCGTGCCGTCTTTGCTGCTCAGGTAGCATCCCGGGGTAAACTGTTCAATAACCCTGCAGGTACCTTCAAGAGCTTTCAGCTCGGAGGCCACGAAGAAATTGCCGTGCTTATCCCACCCCTTGTACAGGGGGACTATCCCAATATGATCGCGTGCAATAAGATAGGAGTCATTGATCTTATCGTAAAGCGCAAATGCAAAGATCCCGTTAAGGTCGTTAAGAAACCCTGTTCCTTTTTCTTTATAAAGGGCAAGTATCACCTCACAGTCGGAATTCGTTAGGAATTTGTAATCTGACCTGAGGTTTTTCCTGAGTTCCAGGTGATTATATATCTCACCATTGACAGTCAGTATAAGATTTCCGTCTTCGCTTTTAAGTGGCTGTGCCCCCGAAACCGGATCAACAATGGCAAGTCTTTCATGGGCAAGTATAGCCTTGTCGCAGCAGTAGATGCCCGACCAGTCGGGACCGCGGTGCCGTACCTTCTTCGACATGGCCAGAACAACGGGCCTTAGTTCTTCCGCTTTTTGTTTCAAATCAAAAACTCCGATAATTCCGCACATCTTCCTTACACTGTTTTATGAAAAGAGGGTGTCTTATCAACACCCTGATTTTAAATATTAAAAATATCAAATAATAAGCAAAAATATCTATATAATTTACAAATACAACATGAAAGGCAATAAAAATTACGATAAATTCAAAATAATTAATAATAAATTAACAAAACTGAATTTGATCCGGCCCGGTGGCTGATGTTGATAAACAGGTGCCTGATCTTAAACTTTTTTCGCGAAAGGTTGTTAATTTCGTATATGATTATCAGTCAGAAATAATTAATATCAAATTATTTAACAAATCAAACTTAAATATTATGAATAAACCTGTTTTATTTCTCCTGGCAGTTTCCCTGATGGCATTTATTGCCGGATGTACCGGAAACAGCACCCATAAGGATACAGGCTCGAAAGCAGAGTACTACCGTTCCATGCTCTTCAGCGAAACTCCGTATGATAAAGAAAAGGGAACACATCCCATTACCGCCGAACAGGCAAAAGCCATCAACAGTTATAAATTCATTAAGGATAATCAGGGCAGGCTAATTTCAGTTGAATACCAAAGGAACGATTCACTGCTGGATTATGGTTCACTGCAGGGTGCTTCCAAGGTTGTATATGATTACAAGGACAACAAGCAGGTAAAATCATGGTATAACAGGAAGAATGAGCGGATTGAGTCCCAGGGAGTCTGGGCTGCAGAATATACCCTTGATGACAAGGGATTAAGGACGGGACTTAAATACTTCGGCAAAGACGGTCAGCCGGTTGAAAACAGGAATAAAATAAATAATTACGTATGGCATGTACTGGCAGACGGAATGGTAAGAGAACTCAGGTACAACCTGAAGGGAGAGGAGACTGTGATGAATCCATTCTGCCCTTTCTATGAGCTCAGGTTCACCTATAACGACAAAGGCTATGTTACCAGGATGGCTAACTACAAAGCTGATACTCTTTATAACTGCACGGCTGAGAATTGCGGCGACATAGGTGTATCATATTTTGCCTTTGCACCGAACGAAGCCGGTGACCTCGAAAATTTCTCGGTTTATAATGTAAAGGGACAGATGTCAAACCTTTACTGGGGATGGTCGAAACGAATCAGTAAGTACGACCAGAACGGATATGTACTCGAGACTGCTCTCATTGACCAGGATAATGAATATGTTGGCGGGAAAAATATCCCGGTGACACAGTATTCATACGACGATCACGGTGCAGTGACCGAGATCAGGAACCTTGACAAGGACAGGAAACCTTACAATAATCCTTCCGATTCAGTTTCTGTTACAAAGTTCAGGTACGACAATACCGGTAACCGCATTGAAACGCTCAGGTACAACAAAGACGGCGTTCAGAAAACGAAGTAGCTAAAACCTGATTGCCATGAGATTCATCATTAAAACAGCTGTGCTGACGGTATTACCTGTCATTTTGCTTGCCGCGTGCTCGGGCGGCTCCAAGCCTGTTGCGGCCGGAAAGGCAGAACCAGCTCCAAGGACAGCCCCGTCAATAGGCAATGAAACGCAGCTACTGCTTAAAGAGTTACGGGATGGTGGTGATTATGTGACTTCAAAACAGTACCCTTCACTTATCAAGGCTTCACTCGTGTATGAGGCACTTTCCGGGAAAAACCTTATTGTGGACCTCCGCAGTAAGGCTGATTTTGCATCAGGGCATATCAAAGGTGCCGTTAATAAGAAATTCGAGGACCTTCCTGCCTGGTTCGAGACAGGGATTAAACCATTCGAGTACGAAAAGATAATCCTGGTATGCAACGACGGCCAGGCATCATGTTATGCCACATCGCTCCTGCGACTGAAAGGATATGGAAATGTGTATGCCATGCGCTGGGGTATGAGCGGATGGAGTAAACAGGTTGCCGACAAGAACTGGCTGGCTGCACTTTCGGGTAAGTATGAAACGGGGCTTGACACAGTGACCAGGAACAAACCCGAACCAATGGCAATGCCCGGGCTCAATACAGGAAAATCAACCGGAAAGGATGTCGCTGACGCAATGTTTGCAAAACTTTTTGCCGAGGGTACATCAGGGCTGTTTATTACCGCCGGCGAGGTGTTCGCCAATCCTTCAAACTATTATATAATTAACCTTGAACGCAAGGATAAATACAACGACGGTCATATTCCGGGCGCTGTAAGGTATAAACCTGACGGAACACTTGGTGTGACCGATGAGCTTTTAACGATCCCCGCAGGCAGGACTGTTGTCGTCTATTGCGGGACGGGCCATAGCTCGGCATTTGCAACGGCTTACCTGAGATTGCTGGGTTATGATGCGAGGACGCTCAGGTATGGAAATAACAGTTTCATGCACGACAGGATGGTTTCAAAGCGGGAAGCGCTTTCATGGCTGCCTTTCTCAGAAGCCGACGTCAATAATTTTCCTTTGGTGAAATAAATATTCCAGGATTACCGCAAAAGGATGCCTCGGTCGGCATCCTTTTTTATTTATTGTAATGATCCTAGGTCAGATATTTCCCGGACAGTCGGTGAGTATATAGATGTTCTTCATTCCTGCCTGTGCCAATGCCATCCAGACTCTTGCCGAGACTGACCTGTCGGCTGAGTACAATATGACGGGTCCGCGGTTTTTCCTGATGAGTGTAATGCAATTTCCTGAAAAAACTGAATCGGGACTCACGGAAATTTTCCTGCAGTTGACCGATGAGTCAGCTACTTTCATTTTATCGAGCAACAATACCAGTGCTTCTTTTGAAATGCTCCCGGGCTTATCCTTCACGATTATGTTGGAACCGTCATAGGATGCTGCTCCCCTCGTGCGTGCATCATACCTGAAGTGCCAGCTGCCGGTGTTAACTGCAATTACCAGGATTATGATTATCAGAACAGGGATTATTATGACAAGGTATTTTTTCATTAATAAGGAATTTACAGGATATTATTCGCAACCGCCATCCAGCTTCTTTGGATTAAACTTCATGGCATTCAGGTATTTGATTTTAAGACTGTCGGGCAGGTTGCACAGCTTGTTGTAAAGCCTCCCTGCCTTAATTCTCGATTCGAAAAGAGCATTTTCCCTGGCAGTTATTGTGCCTCCCCTGTAGATAGTATCCGAAACGACACGGGTCCATTCATTGATCCCGCCCCTGAGAAAATAGCTGTTCCGGTAACCGAGGCCCATGGCAATGATCATGGCATATCCTGGTTGCAGGTCGTCCGATGAATAGAAGATATTCCTCGCATTACCTGCAAGCAAGAACGAGGAAGGGTCCTTTTCTAGGATTTCGTGATATGGAACATTAACTGCACCCGGTATCCCGGTTATCATGAAGTCAGCCTTATCCCTAAGATCGACCAGGTGAATATCCTTGTCCTCAAGTGAAATAAACCTGGCCAGCTGATCGGCACTAATTGCAAGTGAATCATTTAGTGAAGCAGAAAGAAGCTTTGCCGGGCTTCCTCCAAGTGAACGGGTGTACTTTAAAGGCAGGACAGCAAGAACAAATCCCGCGCTGATAAGAATTATTGATAACCTGATTCTTGGATTCATTATATCATGGATTTATATATCGGCAGAAATATCCGGCCTGGAGAATCTCTTTTCTGCCTTCTCGGCCAGCCAGAACATAAACACTGCCGCAATTATCAGCAGGAATGTAAAGACACCAGGGGAGAGTCCGAGAGTTTCATTGATCCTTACCGGCCCCTTATAGGTCCCGTCCGAGAAACCTTTTATCAACGGATATGTCTCGGCAAAAATAAATGCCCCTGTCAGGCCGCCAAAGAAGAATACCATGGCATCGATCTTTCCGATCGAGATTGCAGCCAGCCCTGTACCCGGGCAGAATCCTCCGACCACAAAGCCCAGACCCATAATGACACCCCCGGTGATGGCCGGAAGCACATAATACTCATTTACAAAAACTTTTGTCAGGTCGAGAAGCCCGAGATAACCCATGAACTGCGATCCTGCAAGCGCTACTATAGCTGCGGTAAAGAAGACCTTAAGGACGGTTGTATCATATCCGTAAAACATACCTACAAGCTTTCTGCTTGACGAAAACCCGGCCTGTTCAAGTGAAAATCCGAACCCTATTCCAATTGCCACTGCAATGAGCATATTTGCCCATCCCGGTAAGCTGATCAATGATGAAACTGGTCCCATATCCTGTATATTTATTTTATTTTACCTGTCTGAATGTCCCGAACCATTATGTCGACAATGCTCCTTCGCTGAAATTACCGTTCAGGCAATTCTTTATCTCCCGTCCCTGCCCTGCACCATGCACGCTCTACCCTGTACCCTGTACCTTTTACCCTTTAAATCCAGTTCTTCCTGAAAAACCATGCAAACATATAGGCCGATCCGAAGATCGCTATCATGGTTACGAATCCGGCAACGGAAAGTACGGCCATTCCCGAAAGGGCGGCGCCACTTGTACATCCCCGTGCCAGCTGGGCCCCGTAAACAAACAGGATCCCTCCCAGGAAGGCAAACACGAGTCGCCTCGTATTTGAGATTGCCGGAGACTTTTCTATCCTAAGCCGCAATCTCCCTGATAGAGCTCCCGAAACAAACCCTCCGATTACCAGTCCCAGTATCTCGAAAGTGAGCCAGTTATCGAGTGGTTTGTTGCCTTTTTCGAAATACTTGCTGTAGTATTCCGAGTTCACTGCATGTTGCTTGTTGATTGCACCTACAATTGAAACAGTGCAGTATTTTATTCCTCCGCTCGCTCCCAGCCCCCTGCCGGCAAGATACATGGCTGACAGCAAAGTCAGTCCCAGCAAGGTGCCGGCAAGGTAGGGGTTCATATATTTCCTTTTCATATCTGCGATTTTTGAAGATATCCTCAAAATTAACATATATACGAGAATTAATGTTCAAAAAAAGAGGGGCTATCAGAAGGGCAACCTCTCTTTTTTGGGTTTACTGTTATTTTGACTTCGTCGAGCTCCACAGCTACGCTTCGTCGGTTCTTTTAGCGCAAAAAGGAAAGTGAGAAAAAACTTAAATATGCTATTTTGCAAAAGAGGGTGCCTGAAAAAGGCACCCTCAATCTTTTAAATCTCAAAAAGCTTACTGGTTTGAGGGAACAAGATCCTTTGTTTTAATCCTTGCAGGCAGAAATATCCCGATAACCCCTCTTATCCCTACACTCATAACAATGTTGAAGAAGAAAAGGAGGAAGCCTATAAGCAGGAGGGCACCACAGAGTGCAGCCAGGATCATGTAAATATTAAACTCTCCGTTTACATACAGCGATCTTCTTAACATGCCGTGAAGTCCGGCCATTCCCATGAACGCCCCCATACCTATACCACCGATGAGATGACACCAGAAGTGGATATCCACAAGCTTCTGGCTGTACACTTTCGCATTATTTGTCACTATCGGGAAGAGCAGGTACAGTGCTGCATAGAGGGTCATGGTCAGTCCTATCAGGACTGCTACATGAACATGCGGACCGACCACCCACTGGGTATTGTGCAGTATCCTGTTCAGGCCCACGTCGGCCTGCATGATCCCAGCCGGAACCGCGAGAGCGAATCCAAGGAGTCCGCCAAGAAGGAATTTAAGCGGATTGGTCATCTTCAGCGGTCTTGCGCTCCAGAGGGTCGCCAGCGTGATAAAGAAGGCCAGACCCTGGGTAATAAGTTCAAAGGCAGTCACCATCTCTCCCGACAGCACCTTCAGTATCCCGGGCTGTGCCTGGTCGGAAAGGAGGTGATGCGACCAGACTGTCCACGAAACGACGAGTTCAACAAGCAATGCGGCCCTGGCAATATTCTGCATGAAGAGTGTCTTGCCCGTAATAAGTGTTGCAAGGATGTACCAGGTACCTGCAACGAATATCAGGACAAGCCCGTCGGCAATGAGATCGAGTCCCCACCAGAACCAGTTTTTATACAGGAGGGCATCGATGGCTGTCTGCCTCAGGTCATATCCAAGGATGTGTCCGACCATGAATACAAGTATAAGCACACCGGTAAAGAGGATGATGAGTGTATTCAGTGCGAGATCGACAGATCCCCTTGCAATAGCCGCAACAGGAAGGGAGACAAGGTGCTCCTTCTTGTTCTTTCTGAAGAGGTTGGCGAAACCTGTGAAACCAAGAGCCGAAGCAAGAAGTGATTTTACCGGCTGCTTCTCAAATCCTTCCGGAGTATAGGTAATTGTCTTGAAGACATTTATAATGAACAATGCCGTTCCGGCCATCACCAGGGCTATCCCGACAATAAAAAATGTTCCGCCCCAAACACTGAACTGTGAGAAATCTGCAGGAAGGGGCCAGTACAGGGTGTACAGGGGCGCATAGTGGCTGACAAACCCGGAGAACCAGAAAGTGAAGGTTCCGAGGGTGACCAGCACAAAAGTCCAGTTACCCATTTTTATGCTCCAGAGGGGTTTTTTCATGAAGAACGGAACCAGGAAAAGAAAGGCCCCGAATACAAGAGAATACGTCGAGCCGAAAATGCCAACCAGCGGATGTGCCGTCATTATGGCAAAGAACTGTGGTTCCGTAATCGGGGCAAAGGGCCTGACCTCATAGACCCTCATAATCATGCCTTCGATGACAACGAACCCGAAATACACAAGGCCGGCAACGACAAACCTGAGGACAAGTTTCTGCATAGGTGTGAGGGTTTCGTGCCTGAAGAGACCCTCCTCACCATTTATAAGAGTATTAATAAAGCTCATAATCGATAGGTTTAGTTTTGAATATACAAGGATCAGTTCGACGTTCCTCCGGCAACAACTTCAACGGCGTCCCTGACAATCATGTTCGGACCCCTGGGCCCTGAGTACTCCGTCGATCTTATCGTGTAAACACCGGGACGGTCGAATTTCCAGAGGATATCATTCCTGTGACCGGGCACAACCTGCATCTGGAACACCATGCTGTTATCGGGCCGGAAAAGACCGAACCCGTAGGTCAGGTCTTTGGAGGTGACATCAAACAGCACTTTTTCATTTACATTTACCACCATCTTCTCCTGGGGCAGGATAAACGCATGGTCCTTTACAGTTATTAAATAGGTCTTGTCGGGTTTGATATCTCTCCTGTCAAGATCCATTTTTGCCCATGGAATAGTATTGTAAGTGATGATGTGAAGTGATACACCGAGCACGGTCAGGAAAC
>Ga0335069_10004910_pt1 | contig 19712 bp, 23 predicted proteins | sample Lox_Sample_11_FD_206714 | JGI IMG/M metagenome (GOLD analysis project Ga0335069, IMG submission 206714) | Soil microbial communities from Loxahatchee National Wildlife Refuge, Florida, United States - Lox_Sample_1.1 | ecosystem: Environmental > Terrestrial > Soil > Wetlands | place: USA... | reverse complement strand
CGGCGACGAGGACGCCGCCGCCGAACGCGATCGCGAGCCGCTCGATGAGCACGACCCAGCGGCTGCGCAGCTGCGACGTCGGCTTCGCGACGACGAGCGCGCCGAGCACCTGCCTTCCGATCGTGAGCGGCTCCGCGACCGCGAGGTACGAGCCCCGCAGCGGCTTCGGGCTCGAGGTGCCGACGCTGAGGTTGAGCACGACCGGCTGGCCCGAGTTGAGCTGCGCGCGCGTCAGCGTGTGGATCGGCAACCCCGGCAGCGGGCCCGAGAAGAGCGAGGCTCCGGGCACGAGCGGGACGTAGAAGATGCGGTCGCCGCCGATCGCCTTGCGGAGCGTCTTGACCGGCACCTCCTGCTGGCCCGCCTGGCTCGCGTACAGCTGGACGATGCCGACCGCCTCCGAGCGCAACTCGACCACCGCGCGCGTGCGCGTGTAGCTCTGGAAGAACCGGATCGAGATCACGGTCGCGACCACGCCGGCTAGGACCACCGCGAGGAGGAACAGCGCCGGGAGCCGGAAGCGCAGGGAGCCGAGCACGGCTCGAATCTACTCCGAGGACGCTACGCCGCTGGGTTTTCGCGCTGGGGCGCGGGGCTGACCTTGTAGCCCACCCCCCACACCGTGACGATCGGCGACGCGTCGCCGAGCTTGCGCCGCAGCTGGCGGACGTGCACGTCGACGGTGCGCGTGTCGCCCGCGAACGTGTAGCCCCAGACGCGCTCGAGCAGCTGGTCGCGGGTGAGCACGAGCCCGCGGTGGTCGAGGAGCTCCCAGAGCAGGTCGAACTCCTTCGGGGCGAGCTGGATCTCCTGCTCCCCGACGTGCGCCTCGCGCCTCCCCGCGTCGACGACGAGGTCGCCGTGGCGGATGACCGCGCTCTCGCGGTCGGTCGCGTTCGCCGCCGAGCGGCGCAGGATCGCGCGGACGCGCGCGACGAGCTCCCGCGGGTTGAACGGCTTCGTCATGTAGTCGTCCGCGCCGACCTCGAGGCCGATGATCTTGTCCACGTCCTCGTCGCGCGCGGTGAGCATGAGGACCGGCAGATCGCTGTGCTGCCGGATGCGCTTGCAGACCTCGACCCCGTCGAGGTCGGGCAGCATCAGGTCGAGGACGACGAGCGACGGCTTCTCCGACTCGACGAGCCGGAGCGCCTCGTTGCCGCTCGGAGTCGTGCGGACGGTGTAGCCCGCGTTCTTCAGATATGCCGCGACGAACGAGGCGATCGACGCCTCGTCCTCGACGACGAGCACCGTCTGCGGCGTAGTCGCCACGGCAGGCCTCCTACCCGTTGGAGCCGGAAGGCAACGCGATCTGCAGCAAATCAGACGGGGCGGCCGGCAGCGAGCGCCAGTCCCCGCCGTTGATCGAGTACTTCCCGTCGGGGCTGCCGGCGGGCTGGCCCTGCAGCGTCACTCTCCCGTTGCCGACCGCGAAGAGATCGACGCCGCTGCCGTAGATCCAGATCTTGTAGAGGCCGCCCGCGGCGCGGAACCGGAAGTCGCTGCCGACGAGAGTGGTCTTCTGCGCGTCCGCGTTCGAGGTGCGGGAGAGCAGCGTGCCGTTCACCGCGCTCGCCCCGATGTTGCCCGTGTTGTTCGCGTCGTAGATGACGACCTTGTCGAACTGGTCGGGCGAGCCCGTCGAGACGTGCCCGATCGTGGTGCCGTTCATCGTGAGCGTCACGACGGCGACGCCGCGCGGCGCCGCGCCGTTCTTGACGACGAGCGAGCCGTCACCGCCCGCATCGCCGAACGCGAGCGCCGCAGCCGGAGCCGCGAGCGCGAGGGCGGACAGCACGAGGATTGCGACGCGCCGCATACGAATCAGAGTATCGCCGCGTGCGGTTTCGCGCCTTTGAGCGGTCCGTAAAGGTTCTGTAACGCCGGCTCAGCCGTACACGGCCTGCACGACCGCGAACGCGATCCACACCGCGACGAGGAGCACGCCCCCGGGACGGCGGATCCCTCGTCCGGGGGACAGCAGCACGAGCGCGAGCGCCGTCGCCGCGAGCAGCCAGACCCCGTCGGCCCGCTCGAGACCCGACGCGCCCGCGACCGAGACGAAGAGCGCGGGGATCGCGAACCCGCCGACGAGGTTGATCGTGTTCGAGTTCATCGTCTCGCTCACGAGCGCCGAGCCGCGCCCGGCGAGGCCGAGGCGGATCCCCGTGTACGCGTTCGGAAGGCTCGTGACGACGGCGAGCACGAGCGTCCCGACGAGCACGTCGGGAATGCCTGAGGCGTGCCCGATGCGGATGGCGGAGTGCACCATGCCGATGCTGCCGAGCACGATCGCCGCGACCGCGGGCGGGATGAGCAGCAGCGGCTCCCGCAGCTCGCCGCCGTGCAGCTCGGCCGTGTGCCGGCGCTCGCCGAGCTCCCGCCGGAACGCGACCGCCGCGTACGGGACGACGACGAGCAGCGCGAGCGTCACCGCCGCCCACGCCGGGAGCACGCCGAACACGAGCAGGGTGACGACGCCCGTGACGGCGAGCGCGACGCCCCCTTCGAGCGCGAGTGCGTCGCGCTTCAGCTTCACGGAGCCGCAGAGGATCGCCGTCAGCCCGATCATCGCGGCGAGGTTGAAGACGTTCGAGCCGACGACGACCCCGAAGCCGACGCTCTTCGAGCCGCTCGCGATCGCGACGATCGCGGTGGCGAGCTCCGGCGCGTCGGCGCCCGCAGCGGTCAGGAGCCCGAGCACGCCTTCGGGGAGGCCGATCCGGGCGCCGAGCTTGTCGAGCCGGTCCGCGAACACCGCGGCCGCATACAGCGTCACGACCAGCGAGACGACGAAGAACACCGCTGCGAGCCCGGTGGACATATAGCCTCTAGTACGTGTAGAAGCCGCGGCCGCTCTTGCGGCCGAGGAGCCCGGCGTTCGCCATCGCCACGAGACGGGGCGGCGGCGCCATGCGCGGCTCGCGCAGCTTGTCGTAGAGCGCGTCGCTCGCGTGCACGTGCACGTCGATGCCCACGAGGTCGAGCAGCTCACAGGGCCCCATCGGCCAGCCGGCGCCGTGCTTCATGCCCGCATCGAGATCCTCGACCGACACGCGCGCCTCGTCGAGCACGCGCACGCAGTCGTTCAGCAGCGGGATGAGCACGCGGTTCACGACGAAGCCGGGCGTGTCGTGGCACCGGATCGGGTGCTTGCCGAGCCGCTCGCCGAGCGCATACGCGGTCTCGAACGCCTCGTCGGACGTGAGCTGCGCGCGCACGATCTCCACGAGCGGCATCAGGGGAGCAGGGTTGAAGAAGTGCATGCCGACGACGCGCTCAGGCGACGACGTCGCCGACGCGATCTCGGTCACCGACAGCGCCGACGTGTTCGTCGCGAGCACGGCCGAGGGCTTGCAGACGCGTTCGAGCTCCGCGAACAGCTCCTGCTTCGGATCGAGCTCCTCGACGATCGCCTCGATCACGAGGTCGCAGTCCCCGAGGTCGGAGAGCTCGGTGGTGAGCGAGAGCAGCTCGAGGTCGAACGCCTCGATCTGCCCCTTCTCGACCTTGCGGGTGAGGAAGTGCCCGATGCGGCCGCGCGCGCCCTCTCCCAGCTCGAGGGTCACCTCGCGCCCGACCGTCTCGAGCCCCGCCTCCACGCAGAGCTGCGCGATGCCCGCGCCCATCGTGCCGAGCCCGATCACGCCGATCTTCACGACGTGGACCCTAAGGCATCGCTTGCGATGCCGACCCTAAGAGGTCGCGCCGGCTTGGCCGGCGCGACCGCTCAACCGCGGGCCGAAGACGGCGACGAGCGCTCCCGCGAGCGCGAGTAGGCCGAGCGCGCCGCTCAGCCCGACCGCGCGCGCGAGGAACCCGATCGCGGGCCCGTTGCACAGCCCGCCCACGTAGCCGGCGCTGCCGACTGCGGCGATGCCCGCGCTCTTCGCCACCCCGGGCGCCGATCCGCCCACGCGGAACAGCGCGGGCACGATCGCGGCGCAGCCGATGCCGACGAGCGCGAAGCCGGCGAGCGCAGGCGCGGGCGAGCGCGTCGTGATCGCGAGCAGCGTGCCGACGCACGTGATCGTCCCGCTGCGCCGCGCGAGACCGCCGATCCCCCAGTGCAGCAGGAGCCGGTCGCCGACGAGCCGCGCCGCGCCCATCGCCGCCGCGTATGCGACCACTGCGCCCGCGGCCACCGCCGCACTCGCGCCGGCAGGCCCGTTGAGGAAGACGGCGCTCCAGCTCATCGCCGACGACTCGACGAAGAACGCGCAGAACATGAGCGCCGCGGGCAGCGCGAGCGCGCCGCGCGGAAGGGCGAAGCGCGCGCTCTCGACGTCGGCGGCGGTGCCACCGAGCAGCTGCGGGGCGGTGACGCCGACCGCGAACGCGAGCGCGGCGGCGACGGCCGGCAGCTCGACGTGGAGGCCGATCCCGAGCGCGGCCGAGACTGCCGTCACGCCCGAGCCGCCGAGGAGCCCGAAACTCCACGCCGCGTGCAGCGGCGAGAGCAGCGGCCGGCGCAGGCGATGCTCGAGCTCGACCCCGTGCGCGTTCAGTGCGATGTCGGCGATCCCGATTCCCGAGCCGAGCCCGCAGCCGACGAGGACGAGCACGGCGAGCGAGGGCGCGAACGCCGCGGCGGCGAGCGCGCCTGCGCCGAGCAGCAGGCCGGCGGCGGCCGGCCCGCGGCTTCCGCGCCGCGCGCTCAGCCAGCCCGAGAGCGGCAGAACGAGCGTCGCCGTCACCGAGACGGCGAAGATCGCGATCCCGAGCCGGCCGCTGTCGAGCGCGAGCTTGTGCTTCAGCGCCGGCAGGCGCGCGACCCAGACGCCGTCGAGGGCGCCGAGGACGACGAAGCCGGCGGCGAGGGCCCGATGTGCGCGGCGAGAAGCTACTCCGGTACCAGGTACCAGGGCTTCGGCCATTGGTTCCGTTGGGCGAGAGACCGGTACCTGGTACCGGCGCGCATCAAAGTCGTTCGACGACGCCCGCGATCGCCTGGCCGAAGCCGATGCACATCGCGGCGATGCCGTAGCGCGCGTTCCGCCGCTCGAGCTCCGAGACGAGCGTCGCCGTGATCCTCGCGCCGGTCGCGCCGAGCGGATGCCCGAGCGAGATGCCGCCGCCGTTCGGATTCACGTCGCCCGCCTCCCACCGCTCGTGCAGCCCGGTGTCGGCGAGGAACTGGAGCACGACCGACGCGAACGCCTCGTTCACCTCGATCACCTCGATGTCGTCCCAGCCGAGGCCGGCCTTCGCGAGCGCACGCTCGCACGCCTGTGGGTTGCCGTGGAGCATGAGGTGCGGGTCGACGCCCGCGATCCCGAAGCCGAGGAACCGCGCGCGGGGCTCGAGGCCGAGCTCGGACGCCTTCCGCTCGGACGCGACGAGCACCGCTGCGGAGCCGTCCACGATCTGGCTCGAGTTCGCGGCCGTGACCTTGCCGTCGGCGACGAACGACGACGGAAGGGACGCCATCTTCTCGAGCGTCGTCTCGCGCCGCACGCCCTCGTCGACCGCGAAGCGGGTGCGCACGGCCGTCGAGCCCGAGTCGGGCGCGGGGACGTCGAGCTCGATGGGGACGATCTCGCGCTCGAACCGTCCTTCGTCGATCGCGCGCGCCGCACGCATGTGCGACTCGTACGAGTAGAGGTCGAGCTCCTCGCGGGAGAGGCTCCACTTCGCCGCGATCTCCTCAGCGGAGATGCCCTGCATGACGATGTCGTAGCGCTCGTGCACCGCATCCGACATCGAGCCTCGGTTCGAGCCCATCGGGACGCGCGACATCATCTCGACCCCGCCCGAGATCACGAGATCGAGCTGGCCCGACCACACGGCGGCGGCCGCGTTGAAGTTCGTCTGCATCGAGGAGCCGCACTGCCGGTCGACGGTCGTCCCGCACACCGACACCGGCCAGCCGGCCGTGAGGGCGACGTTGCGCCCGATGTTCCAGGCCTGCTCCTCGATCTGGGTGACGCAGCCCCACTGGAGGTCCTCGACCTGCCCGGGGTCGACCCCGTTCCGGTCGACGAGGGCGTTCACGACCTGGGCCGAGAGGTCGTCGCCGCGGATGTGCGAGAGCGTCCCGCCCTTGCGCCCGATCGGGCTGCGGAGGGCGTCGACGATGAGCGCGTCGGGCATAAGCGAACTGTAACCGGCGTTCTAACGGCATGGATCCGAAGCTGAAGCTCATCAAGAAGGTGCCGCTCTTCCAGGGGCTCTCGAAGCGGGAGCTCGCACAGGTGAGCGGGCTCCTCGACGAGATCGAGCTCCCCGCCGGGAAGACGCTCACGAGCGAAGGTGAGAGCGGCAGGGAGTTCGTCGTCCTCGTGGAGGGCACGGCCGATGTCACCCAGGACGGCGAGGTCGTGAACCGCCTCGGCCCCGGCGACTTCCTCGGCGAGATCGCCCTCGTCACCGGCGAGCCGCGGACGGCGACGGTCACGACGCAGTCGCCCGCGCGGCTGCTCGTCATGAACGCTGCGTCCTTCCGGTTGCTGCTGCACGACGCGCCCGGGATCAAGCAGCGCGTCGTCGCGACCGCTGCGCTGCGCTCGTCCTAGCGACGCTCGGGAACCTTGGGGCGCGCCACGTGCGAGAGCCACGTGAGCGCGCCCAGCGCGAGCACGCGCCGCTGTCCCTCGGTCTCCCCCGTGCCGAGCTCGCGGAACGAGTACGCCACGTCGCCCGCGAGCACGACGAGCCCGCCGGGCGTGTCGACGAGCACCGCCTGGTGGCCCGCCGTGTGACCGGGCGTCGGCAGGAGGCGAATCCCCGGCAGCACCTCGGCTTCCCCGTCGTGCTCGACGTAGCTCGCCCGGTCGAACCACACCCATTCGCGCGGCGCGCGCGGGGCTTCGAGCTCCGTTCGCTGGACGTGGATCGGGACGCCGGGGAAGAGCCGGTTCCCGCCGCAGTGGTCGAAGTCCAAGTGGGTGTCGATCACGGCGACGACGTCGCGCGGGAGGTTCTCCGGCATCGGCACCGGCTCCCACTCGGCGTCGAGCTCGGGAGTCGAGTCGATCATCCCGGTGTCGACGAGTACCCGCCCCTCCGGGTGCGCGATCGTCCAGACGAGCACGGGAAAGCCTTTGACGGTCGCGGCGAGGTGGGCCTCGATCACCCGCGTACACTCACACGCCGTGATCGAGGTTCGCTCGCCCTACTCGGGAGAGGTCGTCGGCACGGTGCCGCGCAGCGGCGCCGCCGAGGCCCGCGCCGCGGTCGACGCCGCAGCCCGCGCGCTCGAGGAGCCGCTGCCGGCGCACAAGCGGGCAGAGATCCTCGTGAAGGTGGCCGGCCTCATCGGCCGCCGCCACGAGGAGGTCGCGCGGACGATCTGCGAGGAGGCCGGCAAGCCGATCAAGACGGCGCGCGTGGAGGCGTCGCGCGCGATGTCGACGTACACGTTCGCCGCGGTCGAGGCGCGGAAGCTCGCGGGGCACATGATCCCGATGGACGCCGCGCAGGCCGGCGAGGGCAAGCTCGCGTTCACGATCCGCCGCCCGATCGGCGTCGTCGGCGCGATCTCGCCCTTCAACTTCCCGTGCAACCTCGTCGCCCACAAGATCGCGCCCGCCCTGGCGGCGGGGTGCCCCGTCGTCCTCAAGCCCGCGAGTGCGACCCCGCTCTCCGCGCTGCTGCTCGCGGAGCTCGAGCGCGAGGCGGGGCTGCCGGACGGCTGGCTCACGGTGCTCGTCGGGCCGGCGGCCGAGATCGGCGACGTGCTCGTCGAGGACGAGCGCGTGCGCCTCATCACCTTCACCGGATCGGGCGAGGTCGGCTGGAAGCTCCAGGAGCGTGCGCCGCGCAAGCGGGTGAAGCTCGAGCTCGGAAACTCGACGCCCGCGATCGTCGCCGTGGACGCGGAGCTCGAGGTCGCGGCGACGAAGCTCGCGGCGAACGCGTTCTCGTTCGCGGGCCAGAGCTGCATCTCCGTGCAGCGCATCTACGTCGAGCGCAGCCGCTTCGACGACTTCGTCCGCCTGTTCGTGCCGAAGGTGGAGGCGCTGAAGGTCGGCGACCCGGCGGACGACGACACCGACGTCGGCCCCGTCATCGACGCGGACAACCGCGAGCGCATCCTGCAGTGGATCGCCGAGTCGAAGGGGGACGTCCTCACCGGCGGCGAGCGCGGCGGCCTCGTCGCGCCGACCGTGATCGCGAACGTCCCCGACGACGACAAGGTCAGCTGCGAGGAGGTGTTCGGCCCCGTCGTCGTCGTCAACCCGTTCGACTCGGTCGACGAGGCGATCGACCGCGCGAACGGCACCCGCTACGGGTTGCAGGCGGGCGTGTTCACCGCCTCGATCGACACCGCGCTGCGCGCGGCCGAGCGGCTCGACTTCGGCGGCGTCACCGTGAACGAGGCGCCGACCTTCCGCAGCGACCAGATGCCGTACGGCGGCGTGAAGTCGTCGGGGAACACGCGCGAGGGCCCCGCGTACGCGGTCCGCGAGATGACCGAAGAGCATCTCGTCGTGATTCAACGCTGATCGCTCGGGGAATCACGACGCCATGATCGGCGTCGGTCTCGCCCTCGTGATCGTGGGCATCGTCATGCTCTTCCTCGTGCCGTGGGTCGGCTGGGTGGTTTGCGTCGTCGGCCTCGCGCTCGCGATCCTGTGGTTCGCCGGATTCGGGCGCCGCGCCGCACGCGGCGAGCAGCCCACCGAGCATCGCTTCTAGACCGAAAGGCTCGCCGACGTAGAATCGCCCGCGCGATGCCGCACATGCCCGGCTTTCGCCGCGCGACGGCGACCACCGACACGACGCCGGCGCCGGCCGCGCGCGCGGTCCGCCGCGAGCTCCTCCTCGACCGCCGCGCCGACCTCGTCTCCCTCGAGGAGCGGGTGGCCGGGATCGACACGCTCATCGCCGCGGCCGTCTCGCGCGGGCGCGTGCAGCCGGCGGCGCGGTGCGAGTGCGGTGCGCCGATCTTCTGGGGCTCGCACTTCTGCGGGCAGTGCGGGCGCCCGGTCTCCACGTGAGCGAGCGGCGGAAGGAGCCGCAGTACTGTCCCCGCTGCGGCGTCGCGTACGAGCCGCTGCAGGAGTACTGCCTCGAGTGCGGCGAGCGTCTGCCGTCGAACCGCGGCGTGGCCGGCGTGCTCGCGGAGGCCTGGCAGCGCCGGCTCCCCTGGTACCCGGGCGACTGGATCTGGCCCGCGCTCCTCTTCCTCGCGGTCGCGCTGCTCGCCACCGCGGCCGCCGTCGTCGCCGGATCGTCCGGCGGCAGAGGCACGACGATCGTGGCGCAGCCGAGCGTCGCGCTCGGTCCCGGCCGGCCCCGGACCGCGGTGCCGACGGCCCTGCCGGGGACGCTCCCCGCGGCGCCGCGCCCGACCGTGACCACCGGGCCGCTCCCCAAGGCCCCCGGCGCGCCCTCCACGGCGGCGCGGACGACGCCCGCCCCTGCCGGGGCGCTCACGGCCTGGCCGGCCGCCGGGAGCGGCTACACGGACGTGCTCGAGTCCCTCTCCCTCTCGGCCGGCCGGGAGGCGGCCGCGAGCCGCGCCCGCGCGGCGAAGCTCGCCGGCCTGCCCCAGGCGGGCGTGCTCGTCTCCTCCTCCTACGCGAGCCTCCACCCCGGCTACTACGTCGTCTTCTCCGGCGTCTATCGCACCCCGGCGGAGGCCGCCGCGGGCCTCGCCGCGGCCCACGCCGGGGGCTTTCCGGACGCCTACGTGGCCCGCGTGACGCACTGAGAGAGGTGTAAAGCGGGCCTCCGCGGGCAGGAGAGTGCCTGCGGACGGCGGGGCCGCCGTTGGCGTTGCAGACAACACAAGCCGCCACTTTGTGACAGTGTCGTGACCGTGTAGGATCGTCCCGAGGGGATCGCGCAGGCGACGGTTAACCCGCTGCTAACAAAGGGTTGGCGGGAAGTTCATAGGAGACGACGAGACTTGGTGATCGAAGAGCGGACCCTTCAGTTGCAACACTGCATGTATCAGTACTCGCGGGCGATTTACCGGTCGATCAAGGACTTGATCGATCCCTACGCCGATCGCGAGTCGCAGATCGAGTCGCGGCGCGCCGTGCTCGAGGCATGCGAGCAGACGATGGAGCGCCTCGCCAAGGACCCGCTCTATTTCGCGAAGCCGGACCGGGCGCTGTTCCAGGACATCCGCCGCTACTTCCCCATCACCGCGCAGGCCGAGGTGGCGTGGGCGGTGCAGGCGGGCGTCACCGCGGCGTCGCAGTTCATCCAGGAGCAGATCGAGGCCGGCGCGCTCGACGGCGGCGTCGCACGCTGCCGCGCGACGACGCGCAAGGGCAAGCCGTGCCAGCGCACGCCGCTGCCCGATCGCGACTACTGCCCGTCGCACCAACACCTAGAAGCGCGCGCTGCAGCCTGAGGTGCTGCGCACTTCAGGCTGATCGAGTTGCCGCTTCGCGGGAGCGGACGCGGGCAAAGTCCGCGTCCTCTCATGCGTTCAAGCGATGGTTCGGCGCTGCGCGCACGATCGCGCCTGCGGCGGGACCGCACGCTCGGTGCGGCCTCCGCTGACGCTCCGCGTTGGCTCCGGCCCGGGGCCGGATCAGAGGCCGAATCGTTTTCCACAGCGCGTTCCACAAGGGCTGCACAGTAAGCTCGTTTCGGATGTCGCACGACACGGACAAGCTGATCCGCCAGCTCTCGTTGGTGGCGTTCCTGATGGCGGAGCGACGGCCGATCACCGCGCGCGACGTCAAGTCGAACGTCGAGGGCTACTCGGAGATGTCGGACGAGGCGTTCGCACGCCGCTTCTACTCCGACCGCGCCGAGCTGCTCTCGCTCGGCGTGCCGCTGCAGTCGCAGCGCGACGAGTTCACCGGCGAGGAGCTGTACACGCTCCGTTCCGAGCAGTACTTCCTGCCGCAGCTCGAGCTCGAGGACGACGAGCTCGCCGCGCTGCAGACCGCGCTCTACCTGCTCGAAGGGAAGTTCGCGTACGCGGAGCCGCTGCGCCTCGCGCTCCAGAACCTCGCCCTCGGCCGTCCCGGCTTCGCGGACTCGCCGACCGCCACCGCCGCGCGCGTCGAGGTCGTCGACCAGGACTACTCGGTCGAGATGCCCGGCCGGCTCGCGAAGCTCGAAGGCGCGATCTCGAAGCAGCGCACGGTCAAGTTCGACTACTGGGTCGCGTCGCGCGACGCGTACGAGGAGCGGACGTTCAACCCGTACGCGCTCTACAACGAGCGCGGCCGCTGGTACGTGATCGGCAAGGACCTCGACCGCGACGCCGAGCGGACGTTCCGGGTGTCGCGCATCCGCGGCGAGATCAAGTTCGCCACGCGGCGCGAACGCGACTTCCGCATCCCGGAGGGCTTCAACGTCTCCGACCGCATCGGCCGCCCGGAGTGGCAGATCGGCGAGATCGTCGGCGAGGCCCGGATCGAGGTCCCGGGCGACACCGCGTGGTGGGTGCAGCGCGTGTACGGCTCGAGCGGGCGGCTCGAGGACGGCGTCTGGGTCACGGAGTACTCCTCGCCCGAGCAGCTTGCGGCCTGGGTGCTGCGCCAGGACGGCCGCGCCGTCCCGCTCGAGCCGGAGGAGCTCCGGCGCGAGGTCGGATCCGCGCTCCGGCGCGTGCGCGACGGCCACGAGGGACGCCCGCCCGAGCCCGCGCGCCTCGCACCGCAGCGCAGCCCCGACGGCGCCGCCGAGCGTCCCGCCGGCCCGGTCGCGCCCGAGCGCTTCGCCGTCCTCCAGTCGCTGCTCGCGTTCCTCCTCGCCGCCTGCGGCGAGGGCCGCGAGGCCGCGATCCCGGTGGACGAGCTGCTCGAGCGGTTCCCGTCGATCCCCGCCGACGAGCTGGAGGAGCACCTCTCCCTCCTCAACCTCGTGAACTTCGGCGGCGGCTGCTACACGGTCTACGCCGAGCTGCGCGACGACCACGTGCACGTGGACAAGGAGCTCTGGGGCGACACGTTCCGGCTCCCGCCGCGCCTGACGCCGCTCGAGGCGCGCGCGATCCGGCTCGCGCTCGAGTACGTCGGCCCGATGATCGCGGTCGATGCGCACACGCCGCTCGCGCGCGTGCGGAAGAAGCTCGAGGAGACCTTCGGCCAGTTCGAGCTCACGGAGGTGCCCGACCTCGAAGCGGAGCAGGCCGAGGAGGACCTCGTCTCGAAGCTCGCGCGCGGCATGCGCGAGCACCGGCTCGTCGAGATCGAGTACCAGAAGGAGATCGACTCGCAGCCGTCCACGCGTCTCGTCGAGCCGTACCGGTTCGAGCGCGCGCTCCCGTTCTGGTACGTGCACACGTGGGACCGCACGAGCGGAGGCGAGCGCTCCTTCCGCCTCGACCGCATGCGCAGCGCGAACCTGACGAAGGAGAAGTTCACGCCGCGCGACGACTTCGAGCCCGCGCTGCTGCGCGGCATCGCGCGCAGCGTCCGCGTGCTGTACACGAAGGAGATCGCACGCTTTGAGGTCGAGCGTGGCGCGCAGCGTCTCGCGGACGGGACTGCGGTGAAGGAGCTTCCGGTCGGAAGCGACGAATGGCTCGTGAGCGACGTGCTCTCGAGGCGCGGCTACGCGATCGTGCTCGAGCCGGCCGAGCTGCGCACGCTCGTCGCCGCGCGCGCGAAGGCGCTCGCGAAGGAGCTCGGGGTCGAGCGCCTTCGCGTGAAGGTCTAGACCCGGCCAAGCGCGAGGACCAGCTCCTCGATCCCGTCGGCGACCGTGTGCCGTTCGGCCTCGACGAACCCGTTCTTCTCGAGGACGCGGATCGAGGCGACGTTGCTCTGCACGACGTGCGCGTACAGCGGGCGTGCTTCGACGATGCCCACGAGCTCCTCGAGCGCCTGCGTCGCGAGCCCGCGGCCCCAGAACTCGCGCCCGATCCAGTAGCCGACGAATCTCTGCCCGTCGGCCTCCCAGCAGCCGATGTTGCCGGCGACTTCGCCGTCGGCGACGATTGCCATCGTCAGGGCAGCGTCGTTCGCGAGCGTCTTCGCCCAGTGCGCCATGAATGCGTCGCGGTCACGCGACGGGAACGCGGCCATCGCCGCCGCCTCCGGGTCGCACTCGTGCTCGTAGAGGATCGGCAGATCGTCCTCGACGACCTCGCGCAGCACGCCCACGCAACGAGCGTACAGGCGCGACTATCCGGAAGGCAGCGTCACGATGAACGTCGACCCCTCGTTGGGGGCCGACCGCACCTCGACCGTTCCGCCGTGCGCCTCGGTGATCGAGCGCGCGATGAACAAGCCGAGGCCCGTGCCCGGCTTCGACCCGCCGGCGACGTCGGCGCGCCCGAACTTCTCGAAGATGAGGCGCTGCTGGTCGTATGGGATCCCCGGGCCTTCGTCGACGACGGAGATCCGCACCGCGGCGTTCTCCGGCTGCGCGCGCACCCGCACCTCTCCCCCAGCCGGCGAGTACTTGATCGCGTTCTCGATCAGGTTCCCAAGCACCTGCCGCAGCCGCTCGCGGTCGCCGTGGATGTGCGGGAGCGACGGAGAGACCGACGCGGTCACGCGCACCTCGTCCTGCCCGATGGACGCGGTCGCGACCGCGTCCTCGACCAGCCGGCCGAGGTCGACGTCGCTGAAGCTGTAGCTGAACGTGCCGGCCTCGATCTGCGAGGTGTGGAGCACGTCGCCGATGAGGCTCGCGAGCCGGTTCGTCTCGTCGGCGATGAGCGCGAGGAACGCCTCCCGCTGCTCGGGCTGCAGCGCGCGCCAGCGCTCCTGCAGCGTCCGCGCCGCACCGATCACCGCCGCCATCGGGCTGCGCAGCTCGTGGGAGACGAGCGAGACGAAGTCGGCGCGCAGCGCCGACAGCCGGCGCAGCTCCTCCACCGTCTGGTGCTCCGCGTCGTAGGCGCGGATGTTCTGCACCGCCGTCGCGGCCAGCCGGCCGAGCAGCGTGACGAGCTCGACCTCGTCGTCGGTGAACGCGTCCACCTCGGTGCGCGACAGCGCGATCATCCCGATCGGCCGCGCCGCGGCGAGCAGCGGCGCGACGATCTCGCTGCGCAGCCCGAGGTGCGCGAACCGCTCGTCCTCGGCGTACTCGTCGTCCTGGAGGTCGCGGCGGACGACGACGTCGCCGCCGCGGACGCGCTCGAGCACCGAGCCGGCGATCGGGCCGAGGCTCCCCGGCGGGAAGACCTCGCTCGCGCCGCGGCCGGCGGTGGCGATCGTCCGCGCCTGGTCGTCCTCGATGAGGACGATCGCGGTCCGGTCGAACGGTACGAGGCCGCGGAGCTCGCGGATGAAGGCGCCGAACGCGGTCTCGATCTCGAGCGACGAGCCGAGGGCGCGGGCGCAGCGGTTCGCCGCCTCGAGGATGTCGCCTCGGCGGGCGAGCTCGTCCCGCAGCCGCTCGGCCTCCGCGGTGCGGTCCGCGAAGCCGTCGCGGAGACGGCCGATCACGGCGCCGGCGAGGACGCCGACGAGCACGCGCGAGGCGACCGTGCGGCCCGCGACACCGGGGCCGAGGGCGTCGACCACGATGGTCGCGCCCACCATCGCCGCCGCCCCGAGGAGGCCGCCGACGAGCCCGAACCGGAGACCGGCCTCGGCGATCGGGATGAGGTACAGCGCCCGGTACGGCTGGCCGGACTGGTACGAGAAGACGGCGACGAACCCGATCGCGGTGATCCCGTCGAGCACGATCGCGAGCGCGCGGGCGCGTTGTCGCGCGACGCGGTCGAGCTGCCTGCGCGCGAGGACCGCGGACGAGAGCGTCGACAGCGCGAAGAAGGCGACGACCCCCCACGCCCACGGCCGGTAGCCGGACGGAAAGCGCGTGAGCGAGACGTCGACGATCGCGACCACGACCACCGCCGCGCGCATGAGCACGAACCACTCCCCGGGGCGCCTAGGCACGGCGTCCCTCCAGCTGGTCGAGCGCCCAGCGTGCGTGCTCACGGAGGAGGTCATCGGCGTCGGACAGATACTGCTCCACCGCGGCCCGTTCCTGCTCGCCGCCGACGTTCCCGGCGGCGACGAGCGCGTTCCGGCGCAGCCAGCGCGGGTCGTTCCGCGGAACGTACAGCCGGCGGTAGCGCTCGCGCAGCTCGGCTCCGTCCGCGCGGAGCCAATCCACGAGCGACACGTGCGGCTCGCCCTCGACGGAGGCCCCCGCGCGGCGCTTCTCGATCCCGCGGTTCCACGGGCAGACGTCCTGGCAGATGTCGCAGCCGTACACCTGCGCGCCGAGGTGCGCGCGGTACACCTCGGGGACCGGCGCCGGCGCCTGCGTCCAGTACGAGAGGCAGCGGGTGGAGTCGAGCGTCCCCGGCTCGTCGAGCGCGCCCGTCGGGCAGGCGTCCACGCACAGCCGGCACGAGCCGCAGTCGAGGCCGAGCGGCGGCGTCGGCTCGAGCTCGACGACGGTGACGAGCGTCCCGAGCACGACCCACGAGCCGTGCCGCTCCGTGATGAGGAGCGTGTTCTTCCCGTAGAAGCCGACTCCGCTGCGTGCCGCCGCCTCGCGGTCGACGTGCTGGTTGGCGTCGACGAGGACGCGGTACGCACCTCCCAACTCGCGGCCGAGCGCGTCGAGCTTCTCGCGCAGCTCCGCGTACGCGTCGTGCCAGGTGTAGCGCGGCAGCCGCCCGTGCCCGTCCGCGCGCTCCGGCTCCGGCGCGTAGTAGCAGAGCGCCGCGGACACGACCGAGCGTGCGTTCTCGACCAACAGCTCGGGATGGCACGACTCCTCGGGCCGCGCCATCGTGAAGCGCATGTCGGCGAACAGCCCGCGCTCGCGGCGCTCGCGGATGAGGCGCTCCGTCTCCTCGTACGGCTCCGCACGCGCGACGCCGACGACGTCGATCCCCAGCTGCTCTGCGAGCTCCGCGAGGTTCACGAGGGTAGTGTGCCGCGACATGCGCGCGGTGCGAATCCACGAGGACGGCGGGCCGGAGGTCCTCGTGCTCGAGGAGGTGCCCGACCCCGAGCCCGCGGCGGGCGAGGTGCTCGTACGCGTCCACGCGTCGGCGCTGAACCACCTCGACATCTGGATCCGCAAGGGCCTCCCGTCCGTCCCGAAGCCGCGCATCCTCGGCGCGGACGGAGCAGGCATCCGCGTCGACACCGGCGAGCGCGTCGTCATCAACCCGGGGATCGAGCACGGCAGGACGATCCACGTCGTCGGCGAGCACGGGGACGGCACGAACGCGGAGCTGATCGCGGTGCCGGAGACGAACGTCTATCCGATTCCCGGCGACTTGTCGTTCGAGGAGGCGGCCGCGTTCCCGCTCGTGTTCGAGACCGCCTACCGGATGCTCGTCACGCGCGCGGGCCTGCAGGAGGGCGAGTGGGTGTTCGTCTGGGGCATCGGCGGCGGGGTCGCGACGGCGGCGCTCGAGATCTCGAGGGCGCTCGGGGCGCGCACGATCGTCACCTCGTCGAGCGACGCGAAGCTCGTCCGCGCACAGGAGCTGGGCGCGGACGTGACGGTCAACCACGCGACCGAGGACGTGACCGCGGCGGTGAAGGAGGCGACCGGCGGGAACGGCGCCGACGTCGTGGTCGAGCACGTCGGCGAGGCGACGTGGAAGCGGAGCCTCGACCTCGCCGCCTACGGCGGGCGCATCGCCGTGTGCGGCGCGACCACGGGGCCGAACCCGCCCGCGGCGCTCCACCGCGTGTGGTGGAAGCAGCTGACGATCCTCGGCTCGACGATGGGGACGAAGGAGGACTTCGAAGGCGCGTACGACCTGATCGCGAGCGGGCGCGCGCGACCGGTCGTCGACGAGGTCGTCCCGCTCGCCGACATCCGCGCTGCACACGCGCGGCTCGAGGCCGGCGAACAGCTCGGGAAGATCGTCCTCTCGGTCTAGAACTCTGCGCCCGAGCGCGACTCCGGCGGGACGAGGAGCATCCCCGCCTCGCGCCAGAGGTGCACGCGGAGGAGCGCGTCGATCCCGTACAGGATCTCCTGGAGGAGGTCGACGTTGCCGACGTCCGCCTCCTCGAGCGCGGAAGTCCACACCTTGATCGCCTCGAGGCCCTCGAGGTCCTTCTCCGCCCTCGGCTCGAGGTCGTCGTGCAGCGCGTCCGCGAGCGTGCGGCGCACCGTGTCGCGCTCGAGCCGTGTCTGCGCACGCACCGTTCTCGCCGCCCGGCGGACCTCCGCCACCAGATGCTGGAGCTCGACCTGCCGGAGCGTGTCGATGGCCATCTCGCCTCCCTCGTCGTCGTTCCATCGAGTCTGGGCCGGGCCTGCTCCGGCATCATCGGGGGTTGCGCTGATGCCGCACCGGAACCGCGTCACCCCGCTCGGCGACCTGATCGCGACCCCGGAGCGCGGGCTCGTGTACGGGAATCGCGGCTGCCTCCACGACCCGGACGGACGGATCCGCCGGCAGTGGGCGGTCAGGCGCTGGATCGCCTGCCGGCTCGAGTTCAGGGGCCGCCGCCGCGCGTCGCCCGTGCCGCCCGGGCGCTACACCGGGCTCTTCTTCCTCGACGAGGCAACCGCGTTCGCGGCCGGGCACCGGCCGTGCGCCGAGTGCCGCCGCGAGGACTACGTGCGCTACCTGGAGCTCGCCGGCGCCTCGGGGGCGGACGAGCTCGACGCGCGGCTGCACGAGGAGCGCCTCGGCGCCCGCCGGCGGCGGGCGGCCGGCGAGCTCCCCGACGGCGCGTTCGTGCTGCACGACGAAGAGCCGTGGCTCGTGCTCGGGGACGAGCTCCGCCGCTGGACGCCCGGCGGCTACGCCGAGCGCGTGCCCCGCCCGCGCGGAGCGGTGGAGGTCGTGACCCCGCCGACGACGGTGGAGGTGCTGCGGGCGGGCTGGAGCGGGCTCGTGCCGTTCGTCCACCCCTCTACGCTCTAGCAGTGGAGTTCGCGTGGAAGTTCGGGGAAGGCGCGTTCGACGTCGTCGTGCGCGTCGCCGGGAAGGTGACCGTGGACGAGGTGGTCGCGAACCGCGTCGCCCTCCTCTCCGACCCCAGGATGCATCCGGGCATGAACGCGCTCTGGGACTACACGGAGGCCGACGGGAGCGGCCTCTCGGCCGACGACATCCGGCTCCTGGCCGACGACGCCAAGCGGTTCGCGAGCGTCGGGCTGCGCGCGATCGCGATCGCCGCGACCAAGCCGCTCACGTTCGGGCTCGTGCGCATGTTCGAGGCGCACACGACCGTGCACGGCATCGCCGAGCACGTGACCGTGGTCGAGACCGTCGCCGCGGCGGAGGAGTGGCTCGCCGGCCTCAGCCGAAGCCGAGGATGAACTTCGCGTCGTCGGACATGCGGTCCGGCGTCCACGGGGGGTCGAACGTCAGCTCGAGCTCGACGTCCTCGACGCCCTGCACCTCGCGCGCGGCGCGGTCGATGTCGCCGGCGATGAGCGGCCCGGCCGGGCAGCCCATCGACGTGAGGCTGTAGGTCACCTTCACCTTCGGCCCCTCGACCTCGACGTCGTACAGGAGCCCGAGGTCGACGATGTCCATCCCGAGCTCGGGATCCTCGACCTGGCGCAGCATCTCGACGACCTCTTCCCTGCTGGGCATGGAGCCAGTCTATTTACCATCGGGCTGTGTCCGCCGTGAACGCCGTGCTGCTCGCGTCCGCGATCGTGCCTCCCGCGGTCGTGGTCGTCGGAGCCTGGCTCTTCCTCCGCGCCGGCAGGCGGCACGACGAGCGCGAGCGCGAGGCGGCTAGAAGCCGGTGAGGCGGACGTCTTCGCGCCGGTCGCGCGCGAAGAAGTGGATCCCGTCCACGAAGCGCACCCAGTTGCAGCGGATGCACATGAGCAGCGAGTGCGTCCGCGCGCTGTCGGCGAGGAAGCGGACGCCGCGCAGGAGATCGCCGTTCGAGACGCCGGTGGCGGCGACGATCACGTCGCCGGGCGCGAGGTCCTCCGTGTGGAAGATGCGCCCGTAGTCGTCGAACCCCCGCTCGCGCAGCTCGTCGATCTCGCGCCGCGACGTCGGCCAGAACTGCGCCTGCAGCTCGCCGCCGAGGCAGCGGAGCGCGGCGGCGGAGAGCACGGCCTGCCTCGTCCCGCCGATGCCGATGGCGAGATGGTCGTTCGTGCCGCGGATCGACGCGGAGATGGCGGCGGTCACGTCGCCGTCCTGGATGAGCTTGATGCGCGCCCCCGCGTTGCGGATCTCCTCGATCAGATCGTGGTGGCGGGGACGGTCGAGGACGATCGTCGTCACGTCGTTCACGCGCCGCCCGAACGCCTCTGCGATCGCCTCGATGTTCTGCCCCACCGGCCGGTTCAGGTCGATCGAGCCTCGCGCGCGCGGGCCGACCGCCATCTTCCGCATGTACATGTCGGGGAGCTCTAGGAGCCTCCCCGGCTCGCCGACCGCGATCATCGACATCGCCCCGTTCCCTCCGCGCGCGACGACGCCGCGCCCCTCGAGCGGGTCGAGCGCGAGGTCGACCTCGAGGTCGCCCGTGCCGATCGTCGAGCCCGGCGCGAGCTTCTCGTCCTCGTGCGACCCGAGGACGATGCGCCCCCGGACCGGGAGGATGTCGAGCGAGTAGCGCATCCCGTCGGCGGCCGCCTCCTCCGCCGCCTCCTGGTCGGCGCGGCCGAGCCAGCGCGCCGCCCGCAGCGCCGCGTGCTCGGTGGCGCGTAGGTACGACTGGCACATGCAGGGCGCGAGCTCGCCGACCTCGCCCTCGGGCTCCTCCTCGCTCATACCCGCGCCCCCGCCCGCTCGACGAGCTCGAGCACGGCGCTCGTCGTCTGCTCGGCGTCGGCGTTCTCGATCACCGGAACGCCCTCGCGCTCGGCACGGCCGACGATGAACCGCTGCAACCGCCGGATCTCGGCGAAGTGGTCGAGATAGTTCGCGA
>Ga0335069_10004909_pt1 | contig 19713 bp, 17 predicted proteins | sample Lox_Sample_11_FD_206714 | JGI IMG/M metagenome (GOLD analysis project Ga0335069, IMG submission 206714) | Soil microbial communities from Loxahatchee National Wildlife Refuge, Florida, United States - Lox_Sample_1.1 | ecosystem: Environmental > Terrestrial > Soil > Wetlands | place: USA... | reverse complement strand
GTAAGTCCTGCCGCTTGGTGTGCAGCATGTGGACCAGGTCAGCGCCGTCATCCATGGTCAGATGCGGCTTGTGGTCCGCTGCGGCCGTGATGTGCGAATAGTAGACGTCGTTGTTCTCGCCCTTGATGGCGTAAACCGGAATGCCGGCGTCGCGCACCAGTGTGGACGCCACGTCATCCTGCGTCGAGAGCGGATTCGAAGCGCACAGCACCACCGAGGCGCCGCCATCTTTGAGCGTGATCATCAGGTTCGCGGTTTCCGTGGTCACGTGCAGGCACGCGGAAATGCGGAGCCCGGCCAGCGGCTGGGTTTTGATGAACTGCTTGCGAATCGTTTGCAGTACGGGCATCGACTGGAAAGCCCACTCCGTCCGGCGCTTTCCCAAATCGGCGAGGGCCAGGTCTTTCACGTCACAGGCAACTTGCACTTGCGTGTTTACAGGCATGGAATCCTTTTAAAGGACGGGCATTCCAGCCCGTCTGTTGTTCAGAAATAATAACGAAACACGGACAGGCCAGACTGCCTGTCGCACCCAAAATTAGCGTAGCGCGGCTTCCGCCACCGGCGCTTCCTGCCGCAACTCATCAGCTTTGTCTGTCGCTTCCCAAGTGAAACCCGGTTCCGTCCGCCCGAAATGGCCAAACGCCGCGGTTTGCCGATAAATGGGTTTTCGCAGCTTCAGGTGATCGATGATGCCCTTGGGAGTGAGCGGGAAATGCGAGCGAATCAGAGCGGTCATCTTCTCTTCGGAAATCGTTCCCGTGCCGAACGAATTCACCATCACGGAAACTGGTTCCGCAACGCCTATGGCATAAGCGAACTGCACTTCGCAGCGGCTGGCCAGACCTGCGGCCACCAGGTTCTTGGCAACGTAACGCGCCATGTAGCAAGCGGAGCGGTCAACCTTCGTCGGATCCTTGCCCGAGAACGCCCCGCCGCCATGCCGCCCCATGCCGCCGTAAGTGTCGACAATGATCTTGCGGCCGGTGAGCCCCGTATCTCCGTGCGGTCCGCCTACGACGAAACGTCCCGTGGGATTGATGTGATACTTGGTGCCCGAATCCACCATGCCGGAGGGAATCACGGCATCGATGATGTGCTTTTTCACTTCGGCGCGCAGGGTTTCGGTGGAAACTTCGTCGGAGTGTTGCGTGGAAATGACCACCGCGTCGATGCGCTTCGGCTTGCCGCCGGCATACTCGACGCTGACCTGCGACTTGCCGTCAGGCCGCAGGAAATCCAAACTGTTCGCCCGCCGGACTTCGGAAAGGCGCCTGGTGAGCTTGTGCGCCAGCATGATGGGCAGCGGCATCAGCTCGACCGTTTCGTCGCAGGCGTAACCGAACATGAGCCCCTGGTCGCCCGCGCCGCCGGGATCGACTCCCATGGCGATGTCGGGGGATTGGCCCTGGATGGCGTTCAGCACGCCGCAAGTCTTGCAATCGAAGCCATAGGTGGCGTCGGTGTAGCCCACCTCTTCGATGGTCTTTCGTGCCACCTTGGGGACATCCACATAGCACGTGGTGGTGATCTCGCCCGCCACTACGCAGATGCCGGTCGTCACCAGCACTTCGCAGGCTACACGCCCGTAGGGGTCTTGTTCAAGGACCGCGTCCAGCACCGAGTCCGAAATCTGATCCGCGATTTTGTCCGGATGCCCTTCAGTGACAGACTCGGACGTGAATAGGTGTCGCTGCATTGCTCTAACCGCCCTCCTGGAGTTCTAAGTGTCCTACGAACCTGCTCGTTGTGGCCCTAACTTCTTGTGGCGTAAATGATTAAGTTTAGCCGGTCAGGTGCGGTCCGTCAATCGGGAGAGTACCTATAGTACCGGAGGAAGTCGTCTACTTCTGGCCGCAGAGGTGCGGAAGTTTGTGCTCCAGGCCGGGTTACCGAGACTGCCGCGGCCGCGTTGGCGAACCGCAATGCATGCTCAAGAGCTGCGCCTTCCGCCAACGCGATGGCCAGCGCGGCGTTGAAGGTGTCGCCGGCGGCCGTGGTGTCCCGAACTTCGACCTTAAAACCTGGGATCAGCGACTGTAGGACCGGTGACTCCGCGTAGCAACCGTGTTCACCCAGCTTGATAATGACCGTTTGCGGCCCCCTGCGCCGCAAGGCCGCCGCCATCTCGGGCGCCTCCTCAGGCGATACCCGCGCCGGCGGACGGTCGAGCAGCCGCAGCGCCTCGGATTCGTTCGGCGTCAGAATGTCCACCTGTTTCAGCAGCGACTCCGGCAAAGCCTGCGCCGGAGCGGGATCCAGGATCGTCGTCAGCCCTTCCTCGCGCGCGAGAGCCAGCGCGGCTGTCACCGTATCAAGCGGCGTCTCCAATTGGAATAGCGCCAGGCGCGCTCCCCGGAACACCTGCCGCATGGCTTCGACATCGCTCGCCGCCAGCTCGTAGTTCGCACCCGACGCGACCACAATGGAATTCTGCCCCGTCCGGTCCACCGCAATGAGAGCTACGCCCGTGGCCGCCGATTTGGCAGCGTGCACCGCGCTGACATCCACGCCCGCGGCCGAGAGACTGGCCTTCAAATGATCGGCAAAGACGTCGTACCCCACGCGCCCCACCATGCGCACCGCCACGGAATTGCCGCCGAGCTTGGCGGCCGCCACCGCCTGGTTGGCGCCCTTGCCGCCCGGAATCATCTGGAAATTGCGCCCGAGCACGGTCTCGCCCGGGGCCGGCAACTGCTCGACCGACACCACAAAATCCATGTTGAGGCTGCCGACGACGATGATCGCGGGCTTCATCGGCTGGGGTTTATCGCGTGAGATCGATGCCGAGCTTCTTGAGCTCTTCGGCGTAGTAGCGCTTGTGCAGCAGGTCCCACTCTTCGCTGCCTTCGGGGATTTCGCGTTTCTGCGAGCGCACCTTGTCGCGCGCCATGCGGTCCACCTTCTCTTCCGCCGTCAGCAATTCGGTCATGGAGCGCACAATTTCCAGCCGTACTTCGTTGGCTTCTTTTTTGACGCGCAACTCACGCGATTTTCGCAGCGCGGCCACGATCTTGTGCGACATGTCGGTGATCTTGTCGCGCGAAAGCTTCATGTGGTCGCCGGTATCGCGTCCCGAGGCCCGGATGACTTTGCGCTGCGCCACCAGGGTGTTTTTGATTTTCCGGAACATGTCCTGGTAGCTGACACCCTGCTGGCGCATGTAATCCGTATACTGGCCCAGAATGTCGCGGACCTCTTCGTTGAGCCGGTCCTCGATCGTCAACTCTTCGGTGATGATGTGATCCAGAATGTCCACAGCGGCCTGCGGATTGGCCGTCTCAATGATCTGGGGCGTAAGCTTTCGAACGATCTGGCGAGACAAATAGCTGACGAATTCTCTAGCGAGGAGCATCCTGAATTTTTCTGGGAGCCAAAAGAGGCTCCAGGTAGTGTAACAGAGCGAGGAAGCGGGGTCCAAATCGCTGGTAGAACGTGCACTTGTGCCGTTAGCGGCTTCGCAGCAGCTTACAGCCGCTGCGGCCCTTCCGTTATCGGTCGCTACATGTAAGCCTATGATTTTACGGCCACCTGCATCCATACGCAGAAATTGGTTGGCGAGCCACGGGTGGAATCATGAATTGAGTATCCGCAGAAGTTGCGGCACGTTTTCTCCAGCCTGTGCGGGCAATGACGGATCCGTACGGCTAGTACTATTTCCACCTTCCAGGGCCACTTTTTCTGCGGAATGCCTGCAATCATGGTGTTAGAATCTTTGACGCGGCTGCTGTTTGTTGTGGGTCACTTAAAGGAAAATTGCAATAGGCCATGGTTCCCAAAATCTCCCGGTCATCTCTCCTGGTTGGAACGGTATTCTCGATCGCAGCACTTGTTAGCACGGCGAAAGCCGACACGCTAACGGCCAGTCTTTTCTCGCCGCTCGCTCCGAGTGGCGGTACTCCGATCATCATCGATCTGACTGGAGTAACGGCCGTGTCCCAGTCAACGTTAATCACGCCAGACTACACGATTACTTTTTCCGCAGGCTTTACCCCAGGCCAAGGTATCGTTCAAGGCGCAGGCGGTGCGGGTTATGCCGTGCCTGTAGCAGGTGAAACGGCTGGAACGGCGGAATACCTGACGGGCGGGTTCGATTCGACGTTCACCACCAGCATTCCGGATTCGGGAAATTACTTCTCCACGGGACAGGGAAACACCATTACCGTCACCTTTGCGCAACCGCAAACGTCGCTTGAGCTTCTCTGGGGTTCGATCGACAAAGGAAATACACTGACGCTGAGTGACGGTTTCACGGTCACCGGGTCCGATGTTCAGGCTGCCGCGGCCGGTTTTGTAGCCAATGGATTTCAAGGACCCGGCGGAAGCGCCTACGTGGTTATCGATTCTTCGTCGTCGTTTACCAGCTTTTCGGCCACCAGTTCGGTCATTTCTTTTGAGTTCGCGGGTGTGGCGGCGTCGGCGTCTCCCTTTGTCGGTCCCGGACCATTTATTAGCTCCGTGCCCGAGCCCGGGACCGTAATTCTATTCGGCACCGGCTTGGGGCTTGTCGCGACTCTGCTTCGGCGCCGCGAAAAGAAAGCCCAGCGCCCTTAGGCCCGAACCGAAGCTTTACTCACCCAAAGTTCCGCCGGCAATCTACCCGAGACTTAAGACAGCTTCAAGTTCGTCTTCAGTAAGGGTGCCGGCGCTTCGTTTTTTCCGCGTCGATAGGTTACAGTTTCAGAGACCCATGCTGAACGTCCTCCTCCAGAGCGCGAGACCACCCCGTGCCCGCACCCTCACCTCGATCTTTCGGCACTTGGGAGCCCTGGGTCTTTTCTTTCTCGCGATTCTCGACAGCACACCGATCCCCACGCTGGGCGGCCCCGATATCCTGATGGCGATTCTCGCCGCCAGTCACCGCAACCCCTGGTACGAATACGCTGCCGTGGCGACCGCGGGCTCGGTGATTGGAGCCTACCTTACATACCGCGTCGCCCTCACGGCCGGGGCGGCTTATATGAACGGCAAGTTCGGCGCCGGCAGAGTATCCACGGGCTTGAAACTATTCCATAAGTGGGGGACCGGAGTGTTAGCGGCCTCAACCGCCGTTCCTTTCCCATTCCCCACCAGCATGTTTTTTGCGGCCGCGGGTGTGTCCAACTACCCTGTCACGAGATATCTCGCGATCGTCTCCATGGGCCGCGCCGTTCGATATTCCATCATCGCCATCGTGGCCGATCTCTACGGCCGGCACTTCATTCGCGTGCTTCGGCATCCGACACAGTATTGGGGGTGGCTGATGCTTTTCGCCGTGCTTACCGCCGCCATGATCACCGCCGGGGTTTTGATCAATAGAAGGCTGGCGGCAGCCTCGGCGGGATGAGGCATCGGGAGTAGCGCTAGGTGCCTTCGATCGAGATAACTGATTTGATGATGATCTGAGCTGGGAAACCGCCGAGGTGTCCGTACCCCATCCCGATAACCTGCCCATTGCCGCCGATGCCGGTTCGCGGCGCGTGGGCTTCCAACCTACCCTCAATCGTTGCGACTACTTCCGCGCTGAAGTCGCGAGCCTTTTCGTGTAGCACATCACTCAACCGTTGAATCGATTCCATATCGGGCTGAAAATCGATCGTCGATTCCGCCAGAGCTGGGCCGGCGAGCCAAATAGCAGAGGGCCATGTGTAGGAGCGCGTCCGCAACCGAGAGCCGCAAAAATCTCTCAGACAGTAGGTTTCAAGCGCGGATTGCACAGTCCCGCGGATTCGCACCATCTGATGGTGAAACCTTTGAAGCCTGTGGAGTACCGAGCAGACCGAATACACGTGGTCATCGCCAAAAAGAAGCCGGCCGTACAAGGTGGCTACCGGCGCGTAAAGCATCGCACGGCGTGTCACGTCACTTCACTTTATCGCGCCGCCAGCGGCGACGGCACGATCGGCAGCTTCGGCAACTCGTCGTCGATTTTGCGGACCTCCAGGTCGTCCACCAGCAGCGACGGCGCCGCTACCGATGCTTCGGCCGCGTAAGACCCGGCGCCGCGCAGTGCCATGGGCGCCCCATTCTCGAGATAGCTTAGAACGTTGACATCGTTGCCGGCCGCGCGGATGTCCCGCAGCGAGCGCACATTTAGCTCGCGGAACCGCACGCCGCGAATCAGTTCCTCCTTGCCATCCTTATCCACTTTGTAAATGAGGAGCGGCAGGCTCACCGGGCGTGACCCGCCGGTGCCATCCCGGGCATTCGCCGCCATCAAGCGTCGCAGCTCGTCGATGGGCGCGGTAGATGGAAAATCCATCTTGCGCACCAGGATTCCGTACGCCTGGTTGCGCGCCTGGCAAACCTGAATGAGTTGTTTCTTGAGATCTTGCACCGGGACGGCTTGGGTTGCAGTGACTAGCAAGTTGCTGATGGTGGCACTGTCGGCGCCGAATGAACCCGGCAACTGTGCCCGCCCGTTCGATTCTGCGAATCCCGTCACCGGCTGGCGCGTCAGCAGGAAATTCTTCAGGATGCCTTTTTCCACCAGCGTCACCGGCTTCGGCACCACGCCTTCCATGTCCACACGCGTATCGCCGAACAGTGTATGGCCCCGCCAATCCGTTCGCGTGGGATCATCCACCACGTCCATCCAATCCGGCAAAACGCGCGCCGCCAGCCGGCCTTCCAGTTCGCTCTGTGCTACCAGGTTGGGGCGGCCAGGCTCATTCACCGGTTTGCGCGTCAGCGCCAGATTCCGTCCCAGCAATTCCGCCAGAAGCTGCGCCGCCGCCACGCCTTCAAACAGCACCGGGCCGTTATAAGTCTCGCCCACCGGCGCATGCTCCATCGCCGTCACATCCTCCGCGATCTGCCGTACAGTCGCCGTCAATTCCGCATCTCCGGCGAAACGCCGGAAGTCCCGCGAACAGATCTCGGCGGAATCCCGCACGTACATTCCGTCAGCCGCTTGTCCCACCGCGCTCACCTGTAGGATCAGCGTGTGACTCCCGGTTTGCACCTCCGTGCCCTCGGAATTGACCAGATACCGCACGTCTTTTGCCGCTTGCACGTCCACGCTCGAGCTCAGCACCTGCGGGAATTCGGTGAAGATCTTCGAAAGCGACCGCACGCGTGCCGCCCACGCCTGCCGGTCGAGCGGTTCGTCCGCGACCTGCTCCATAAAATGCACTGGCTCGGCATGCGCGAAATCGGCGAGCGCTTCGCCGGCCGACATATTCTTCAACGCGGCACGCTTGCGCGCCAGTGTGTCCACTGCGGCCTTATAGGATTGGTCGGTGGCCAGCCAGAGATACCGGCGCAGCACGCTGTAAGTGTCTTCGATGGGGAATCGTTCGATGTCGTAGCGGCTGCCGAAACCGCCGCCGCTGCCCACGTAGTTCGTGTTGTCGAACTGATAGCTGCCCACACGCACCTCGACGCGCGGCACGCGAAACCGCGACTCCGTCTGCCCGATCATTCCCCCCAGGCTCGCCACCGCGCCGAAGCTATCGCCATCTTCCACCGTGTAGGCAATGAAGTACGGCTTGTCGAGCGGCACAGAGTCGAGCCCTTGCGAGTGCCGGAGCTCATCGTGCATCGCCTTGAGAACGGCCTTCGGATCGTCCGCCCCATACGCGGCCATACTCGCCACCAGCAACGCAACCGTTCGCCAATCCATAACGCAATGATAGCTTGCCGGGCGCCGCGGCATTGACTCTGTACGGCGTTTCATCAACCATGAAAGAGGGGTGGTTTCGCCATGGCGCACGACTCGCTCGATCATCCGGATCTGGAAGTCCTGATCCGCACCAACATCACCAATCCCATTGGCATCGGGCTCGCTGAGACGTTGTTGCAGGAAGCGGGCATTCCCTACTTCGTGATGGACCAGAGCATTGCCGCCCGCCAGGAGAGCGGCAACTTTTTCGGCTGGTGGACCATTCGCGTGCCCCGGGACCGTGAAGCTGAAGCGCGCGAGATTCTGGTCAGCGTGCAGGAAGCCAAATACTGCTAGCGCGCCGCCACCGAGTGGTTCGCCGGCTCCGGCCGCCACGCGGGCGTTGCCTCTTCGAACTGGTTGTCCGTCAGTTGCCGCACGTCGCTGCCGTCCGCGCGCATCATATAGAGATCGCCGTACGGCTGGGGCCCCCATTCATCCACCAGCGCTTCGTCCTTGAATCCCTTGCGCGAACTGCTGAACAGAATCCAGTTTCCATCGGGCGACCACGCCGGATGCGCATCATTCCCATGACTGTCGGTCAGCTTCTTCACGTCGGTCCCATCGGGACGAATCGTGTAGATATCGAAATCACCCTCGCGAAAGCTGCAAAACGAGATCAGATCGCCGCGCGGCGACCACATGGGAAACGTATCGTAGTCGGTCGTGAGCGTCGTGATCTTCCCGTCTTCGACGTTCATGATCCGCAGACCCTGATGCCCATCGCCCATCACGCGGTATACAATGCGTTTGCCGTCTGGCGCCCAGCTTGCGAATCCGCTGCTGAATTTTTCATCCGTTAACATGCGCAGTCCTGAACCATCGGGCCGGATGATGCCCAGTTGTCCCGGTTTCACCGGCCGATCAAAGAAGCTGCCGATACCGAACACGATCGAATGGCCATCCGGTGACCACAGCGGAAACGTAATGATTTTGCCGTTGCTGTCGAGCACCTGGTGCTGGTTCGTCCCGTCAGCATTCATCACTACCATGGGTTTGCCAACACTCGGCGTCAGCACGATTCGGTCGCCATCCGGAGAATACGCCGGCATGTCGCCTATGGTCGACAGCAGATCGACGCGCGCGTCAATGCCAAAGGCCGGCTTGACGCTCAACTCTCTAAAGTTTTTTTGATAGATCACGGTTTTGCCGTCCGGCGACCATGAGGGATGCCGGACCTCGCCCACCGGGCCGGACCGTCCACTGGTAAACCGCAGGCCCTGCTTCTGCTGATCGGCAGACCCGAGACTCTTCGAAGTGGTCGGCGCACGGCCCCCCAGAACGTACCCGACTTCGTCCCCCTTGATGTAGCGCGGCGATACCTTTAACCCTGGTCCGGACGTGAGTGCTTGCGTTGCGCCCGTCTCTACGTCGACCGACCAGATCTGGGACGTCGCTTTTTCCTGGAATCTGCCCGGGTACACATCCTGGGGAATGGACTGGTGGTACACGATGTGCCGTCCGTCTCGCGACCATTGCGGGCTGCCCGCGTAGCCGCCCAATTCCGTCAGTCTTCTGAGCCCCGTGCCGTCTGGATGCACAATGTAGATGGCCGTCGATTGCAGGATCTCCCACGATGGGTTCGCGCGCCCCGCATGCGTGTCACGCCCGGAGCTGAACGCGATCCACTTGCCATCCGGCGACCAGCTTGGACGGAAGTTCCCGGCGGTGTCCTTCGTCAGTTTCGTGTACTCGTGCCGCGCAAGGTCCAGTAACCAGATGTTCGCCGTGCCCCCGTCGCGCGTCGAAACAAACGCCAGTGTCTGGTTGTCGGGCGAGAGAGACGCCTGGTCGTCATAACTCGGACCGCTCGTGACCTGCTCCACTCCGGAGCCATCGGCGTGCATCCTAAAAATGTCCGCGGAGCCGGAGCGCTCCGAGGTGAACACGATCCATTTGCCGTCGTAAGAATAGGACGCATTGTAGTCGAGCCCTGTCGCTGGCAGCAGAGGGCGCTCTTTTGTTCCATCGCCATCTGCGATAAACAGGCCGCTCCGCTCTGGCGCCAGCCGGCTGAACAGGATCTGCGGCCGCTCGCTGGCCCCGCATGGCAGTCCGGCCGCCAGAGCCAAAACCGCGTAAATGATTCTAAGGTTCATCTCTTCACCCCCGTGAGATGTGTTAGGGAATCATATCTCAGACTACCGGTGGTTCATGGGACAAACTTGGATGGAGGCCCAGATTCGCCTGCGCTTGCATCTCTGGACGGCTCATGTATAATGCCTAACGCCCGAATCTGGGGCTCCCCGGTTCGGCATCACTCTTTGACTGGTGGAGGACAAACGGCATGTCGTATCTGGCTTGGATCGTCCTGGGGCTGGTCGCCGGTTTTATCGGCAGCAAAATTGTCAACAAACAAGGCGAGGGGCTCATCCTCGACATCATTCTGGGGATCGTGGGGGCCATCGTGGGAGGATGGCTGTTCAACACATTAGGCGCCCACGGGGTCACCGGGCTGAATCTCTACAGTCTTGCGGTCGCGGTTATCGGTGCGATTGTGGTTCTTGTCGTCTACCACGCGTTGCGCCGAGCCGCCTGAGAAGCCGAAGTGCGCACTACCATTCCCGATCGGACCGAATCCGATCAAGAATGCTCATAACTCTGCCCGCGAAGTAGCCGACGACAATCGCCAGCAGGAAGCAGAGAACGATGGTGGGTGGCGCTTCCAAGGTAGTGAATCGGTCTGCCGGCTCGAATTCTGTAGCACGCGCGCAGAGATTTCGAAGACGGACCTGAAACCATCATCGGTCGCTCATTCAGACAGCGTCAATGCTGGCGATCGTTAACATTGCCTAGTTCACGCTGTCCGCGTCTTTGGGAAATGGCAGCAGCGGCGGCTTGTCCTGCGATTTTTCTTTCTTCTCGATCTCGATTTCCGAGACAAGAATGGCCGGAGAAACCGCCGACACCGGCACCATCCCGGACTCCGCGCCGCAGTAGCCGTTGAAGACTGCGGCGTGGTCCGAAGTCGCCAGGATCTTGGCGAAGCTCGCGAGCGGCGTCCCGACAATATCCACGCCACGCACCAGCTCATCCGGCTTACCATCCGGATACACGCGATACACGAGCACAGGCAATACCTTGAATGCCTGCATGCCCGCGCGCGCCGTAGTCGTGAAGCCGCCGGTCACTTCTTTGAAGTACAGCCCGTACGGTTTGTTCTGCCGCTTCACTTCTGCGATCAGCATTTCGCGCAGTTGCGCTTCGGGGACGGTCTTGGTCGAGTCCACCAGCAGGTTCGATTGCCGCGAAACCACTTCCAGGCCGGGCTGGTGGCGGCCGTGCCCGTTCGAATGATCGAAGCCCTGGATCGGCGATCGCGACATCAGGAACGCCTTGAGAATCCCGTGGTCGACCGCCGTGAACCGCTGGCCCGCGATGCCCTCATCGTCATAGCTGTACCAGCCGTTCAAGTCCGTGCCCTGGAATTTGTGCAGCGTGGGGTCGAAGATCACGGAGAGGAAATCCGGCAGCACGCTCTTTCCCAAGCTCTTGGTGAAGGTCTGGCCTTCGCTCTCGTCCTTCTGCCGATGCCCTTCGACGCGGTGCCCGAAAATCTCGTGAAAGAAAACTCCGGCAGCGCGGCCGGAAAAAATTGCCGGCCCGAGATAGGGATCGACTACGGGAGCGTGCAGCAGCGCCGTCAGGTCCTTGGCAACGCCGTTGGCAGCCCCCATCAGCACGTCATCCGGCGGCAAACCGGAAGGGTCAACGGCGTCGAAACTGTCGAAGGTCGAGAGGTTCATGCCGTCTTCGGCACGCGCTTCAGCCGACATCGAAATGCGCACGAAGCTGCGCCCGTGCTCCAGTCGGCTGCCTCCTGTGTTGACGAAGTATTTGGTCTCCCGCTGCGCAGACAGGCTTACGCCGGATACCAGGATCTCCGGGTAGCGCTCGAAAACCTGCGAAATCTTGCGTATGCGGGCCGTCCACAGATTCGCATCCAAGTGGAGCGCCGGTGCGGGCTCGCTATACACCGAGGGCGGCTCACTCGAGAAATCATCCGAGGGATCCTCCGCTGCTACACGCATCTTCTCGTTACTGCGGATCTTGATGAGCCTCTCGGCGGCGGCGCGATAAGCGCGGTCAGTGTCGAACCAGACCTGTTGCTTGATGGAAGCCGGGTCGTCGTCGATGCTGACCCGTCCCCCTGAGGTGTAGTGCAGACGCTCTCCGCGGACCCGGTGATAATTATCGAGCTTCGGATCGCCGACACGTAAAGAAACGTCCAAGTACCGGCTGACGCCTTGGGAGTTGCTCGTTACCGCCCCGAGTGTGGTGCCGATATGATGAGACTCTTCCTCGGTGACTTCGTAGCTCAGAAAATATGGCGGCGGATCAGCTTTCTCTTTAAGAATGCGGAAGTTACGATCGAGCTCCTGGCTCAGGATATCGAGAACCTTGGATTGGCCGTAAGTTGAGGAAATACAAACGACGAGTACTGCCGCCGCACGCAGAATGTGCACTCTGCGTTCAAGATAGCATGAACGGGAGTCAGGCTCAGTTGTAGCGGGCTGCCGGCAGGTAACCGCGCTCTTTCAGGCCCGACAACGCCAGGCCGTAACGCCCACGAACGCCCGTCTTTTCAAAGATGTGCTTGAGGTGGATCTTCACCGTACCGGGACATATCCCCAATGAGCGCGCTATCTCTTTATTCTTCAGGCCTTGTTCCACCAGCTCGGCCACTTGCTGTTCGCGCATGGTCAGGTTCGAACGTCCGGAACCGTTCATCTTTTCAGCATTCTGGAACATCAGGTCGTCCATCCAGGTGTTCCCCGCGGCTACTGCCCGCAGGCAATCGGAGAGCGAGCCGAGCGGCGCGGTTTTGCGGATGACACCCTGCGCGCCGGCCTGCACCATGCGCAGCGCCTCGGCCTCGTTGACCGAATGACCCCAAACCATGACCGAGGTGCGCCGGCCATTACCCCGTAAGCTGGCAATCCAATCCATGACCGGCTGCAAGCCGAAGCTCTTATCGATCACCAACATAGCGGGGGACAAGCTGCGCACCAGGTCCATACCGGCCATGATCGATGTCGCTTCTCCAACCGGTGTCATGTCTTGCAGTTGCCCGAGCAAAGCACGCAATCCTTCCATGGCGATCGGCTGCGTGTCACAAATAACCACTGTTTTCTTCAATCTAGTGCTCCTGCCCGCGAAATGGGGTATGCCGTTGGGATCGAATGAGTAGTTGGGCCACCCGCGAACTACTCTCAAGGTTTTCTCCGCTTAGGTCGATAGAAGCATTGGAGTTGCCAGGAAGCTTAGAAACTGATGTATGTAAATGGGACCAGCGCATCGGCTATCCGTTGGAAGCCGCTGCTGATCTGCCCGAACGCCGATCTATCGCAAAAACTCAGCGCGGCTTGGCGCACAGTTACGGACGCGGAGTCGTTGGTCGAATCGCCTCGCTATCTGGAGGGGCAGGCGCTGCGGGACCTGGTGGGCGGGCATGCGGTTACCCTTTGTTTTCTGGATATCGGCAGCGATGTGACACGGGGCATGGGACTGGTGCGGGAACTTCGGGAAGCGGGTGTCCCGGTGGTTGCCCTGCATGTAGCCAACGATCCGAACCTCATTTTAAGCTGCCTCCGTCAAGGCGCTGCCGAGTTTCTTTACCCGCCGTTCGGCGACGAGCAGTTTCAGCAGGCCTTGGCCCGGTTGGCGAAGCGCGCCCAGGTGACCATGGCGCAGGCACGGACCGGCGGGGAAGTCTACTGCCTGATGCGCGGCAAATCGGGGAGCGGGAACACAACACTGGCCTGCAATCTTGCGTTTCAGCTCCAGGCGCTTAATTTTCAGCGGGTATTGCTCGGGGACCTCGACCCACTCACCGGCACCATTGCATTTCTTCTCAAGCTGAACTCCAACTACAGTTTCGTCCACGCGCTGACCAACGCCAGCCGGCTGGATGAAACCCTATGGAGGGGCATGGTAACTTCCACCCGCGGAGTAGACGTGCTGCTCTCGCCGGATGTGCCCACTGACCTGGTTTACGAGCCCGAAGACATCACCTCCATGGTGAGCTACTGGCGGGGACTTTACGAGTTCGTGATCCTGGACATTCCAGGCCCCCATGGCGAGTGGGGGGCTTCATTGGCCAAACTTTGTGATGAACTGCTGCTGGTGACGACCAATGAGCTGCCGGCGGTGCACGCGACGCAGAACACGCTGGCTTGCCTGGAGTACGGTGGCGTGAACCGGTCGAAAATCAAACTGGTGGTCAACCGTTACAACACGGAAATCGGGCTGAGCAGTGAAGCGATCGAGGCCGCGCTCGAGCTAAGAGTGTTTCAGCACTTACCTAGCGATTTCGAGAGCGTCCAAAAGGCGCTGATGGAAGGCAAAGCGATCCCGGCAAGCACCAAGGTCGGCAAGGCGATCGCGGAACTCGCCGAAAAGCTCACCGGCCGCACGGGCGCTCCGAAGAAGCACTCGCTATTCGGGGGCCTGTTCTCGGCATTTCAAAACCTGTAGCGTTCACGGCCAAACGCAAGGCTTGACAACGGCCTCGGGCGGCGTCACGATTGTCGCAGACTAGTCTGTAGTGCAGACTATCTGAGAAAGGTCATGATGCCAAATTCACTCCGTTCCCCAGCGGATCCGAGCGTCATGGCGAGGCGCCTGATACAGAGGGCCCACAACCGTGACGGTTTGCCGGAAATCGTGCTAGGGGTAAGCTTCCTGCTGGTTGCGGGGCTCACGTACGCACAGGTGATGCTGCCGCGAGAATCGATGGGCTTCAAAGCAGCGGTCGTCGCCTTCGCCAGCCTGTTTCCAATTCTGTGTTTTGCATCGCCGTGGGTGTTGCGATGGGTGCGCACGCGGTATCTGATCGGGAGATCAGGGTATGTAGTGCCCAAACCGATTAGCAGGAAACAGATCGGTATCGGCTTGGCTCTAGCCGTTTTGATGACTGTCACGCTGTTCGGAATCGCGCCTCAGCTTTCACAGCCAAATCGCTGGATACTCGCCGGCACCGGACTGTTTGGCGGTGGGCTGGCGGCTTTCTGCGGCCGATTACCACGATTCGTCATCGGCGGTTTGCTCATGGCGGCGATGGGCATAACTGTTGGGCTCTCTGGCGTCTCATTGGAAACCGGTTTTGCGATTCTATTCGGTTTCCAGGGCATCCTGGCTCTCACTTCCGGTGGCGTGATCTTTCTGCGATTTATTCGCGGGCCGATTGACCCTGGCGAATAGGATGAAGGCGAGAATCCAACAACTGGCAGAGATCGACCGGCTGATCCACGAGCCGGCGCGGTTAATGGTGGTAGCGCTGCTGGCCGCCGTGAAGGAAGCTGACTTCCAATACCTGCATCAATCGACCGGGCTCACCAAGGGGAATCTTTCCGTTCATTTATCCAAGCTCGAAGAGGCCGGTTACATCGCAATCGAAAAGACATTCCGTGGAAAGTACCCGCTCACGGTCTGCCGGTTATCGGATCGCGGCCGGGAAGTACTCGACAATTACCGAAAGGTCATCAAGGCGGCGCTTTAGTCGCGATCCTCAGTATCTGCGCAAACCTGTCTGCCATTGCGCCGGCGCTACGTTTGCGCTGAAATGACCGGGGGGTCACATGAGCCCGTTGCGAAGACTGATTGCGCTGATCGCTGTTTCCTGCGGGTTCGAGTTACTACTTGCCGCCCAAACCACGCTTAGTGACACCCAAGGTCACATTGAGAAGGTCAAAGCCTGTCTTCCTTCGCCCGTTATCGTCAAAGATGATCCGCATAGCTGCCGCACGCTGGCTGAACGCATGGCTGAGATGCATGTTCCGGGCGTTAGCATCGCCGTTGTTCACAACGGGGTGGTCGAATGGGCACAAGGGTTCGGCGTTCAGCGGGCCGCTGGACCGCCGGTCACGGCCGATACCCTGTTCCAAGCTGGATCGATCAGCAAGCCGGTTGCGGCGATGGCGGCGCTGCGCCTGGTGCAACAGGGAAAGCTCTCGCTCGATGCGGATGTCAACGCCAAGCTCACCACCTGGAGGATACCCGCGAGCGCCGCGGCGCCGGGTGCGGTGGTCACGTTGCGTGAGCTGTTAACGCACACTGCCGGATTTACGGTCCACGGCTTTCCTGGATACGCGGCGAATGCTCCGGTTCCAACTCTTGTTCAGGTATTGAACGGAGAGAAGCCCGCCAACACGGATCCGATCCGGTTGGAAAACGTGCCGGGCAAAGAATGGAAATACTCGGGCGGCGGCTATACCGTGATGCAGCAACTTCTTCTGGACGTGGCCAGGGAACCGTTTCCGAAACTGCTGCACGACACGGTTCTAGCGCCAATCGGCATGACGCACAGCACTTACGAGCAGCCGCTTCCCGCAGCACTGCAAGGGACGGCCGCGACGCCATATGCCGACGATGGGACGGCGGTTGCGGGCGGCGCCCACACATATCCGGAGATGGCTGCAGCAGGCCTGTGGACCACGCCCTCGGACCTTGCGCGGTACATGATCGAGAATCAACACGCGCTCCAGGGCAAGCAGAGCCATGTGCTTTCGCGCGAACTGACCGCGCAGATGGTTACGCCTGGCAAAAACAGTTGGGGATTGGGCCTGCAAATCGGTGGCTCTGCTGCGAATCCGTATTTCTCGCATGGCGGCGTCAACGAAGGCTTTGAAAGCATGTTCGCCGCATACGAACACAATGGCGAAGGCGCGGCGGTCATGACCAACGCGCAAGGCGGAATGCGCCTGGCTTCGGAGATCATGAGCAGCATTGCTGTGACCTACGACTGGCCGGACTTTCGGCCCGTCGTTCGCACTGTAGTCGATGTCGACCGCGCCATTCTCGCGCGTTACGTGGGAACGTACGAGCTGACACCGGACTTCAGCATTGCTTTCTCACTCGAGGGCAATCAGCTCATGACGCAGGGGACCAACCAGCCCAAGGTGCCGGTATTTCCCGAGTCACCGACGAAATTCTTCTTGAAAGTAGTCGATGCCGAGGTGGAGTTCTTTTCCGATGATAAAGGCCAGGTGACGCACATGATTTTGCACCAGAACGGACACGAGATGAATGGTGTGAAGAAATAGACTGCTGACCGCCGGGCACGCGTTGCCGCGGAACGTCGCTAGCGATGGCGGCCGACCACGCCGGGATACGCGCCGCGGCTATCGCTGACGAAGTTGCTCTGATAACGCTGGTGGGCGCCAGCGGCAGGGTTGGGGCGACGCAAAGTTGACCTATGAGGACGTGCCGGCGGTGGTCACGGATCTCGGGATCAGAGAGGTTACAAGCGCGGGAACAGCGGCGCAGTTGCGAGGGGCGGCGTGACCGTGGCGCGACGGCAATCCCATCCGCATCACGGGTCAAATCGCGCACGTAGCTCAGCCGGGAGCACAGGGCACAGGTCGTCGGGGCGTCCGAACAAGCGGTGGCGGGTCCGCGCGACGAAGTTATAGCCGAGATCGCGGAGCGGCCGCGGAACGATGGCTAGCATCGCGCCCGTGATTTTCCATCCTCCACCGAGCCGCCGCAGAAGGTGAACCACAGCTTCCGAGCGGATGAGCAATGCGCCGCTGGCGGTTTGCACGGCCATCGTATCGGGCAGCGCGGCTCGCTGGTCAGACGGAACTTTTGCCTGGAACGTTACTCCCTGCAAGGGCGCGAACCGGAACGCGGCGCCGGAGCGGTCGTGCTTCAAAACAAACTTCACCCCGCGATGGCACAGCCCGCACTGGCCGTCGTAATACAGGATTTCGGTGGGCGGCACGGAGGTCCTAGACGCAACTATATCCGAGGCGAGGCATGTCCAGTTCACCCTTAGAACAGAAACTTCAGCAAGAACTGCACCGTGCGCGGCGCAATCCACTGGCTGACGTTGTTATTGAACGCCGCCGCCGTGCCGCTCGTCCCTATTAATGTCTGATCGCCCACCAGCCAATTCACGTTGTTCAGCAGATTGATGGATTCCGCGCGGAACTCCACCTGCTTTCCTTCCGCTACTGGGATCATTTTGCGCACGCCGAGATTCAGATTGAACGCGCCCGGCCCGGTGAACATGCGCCGCTGCAAATTTCCGAGCGCCGCCGGACCGGGCTCCTGAAACGCACTCGCCGGCGCGTGCACATAGCTCACCGTTCCGTTCGGGTTTTCTTGAATGCCGAAGAAGTGTTGGATCTGGCCTGCGTTCAACGAAGTGACGACCGTATTCTGCCCCGAATCCGCCTGCGAAACCAGCGTCCCGAGCCCTGTCACCAGCGTCTGCTGGCCATCCGGCGCCACCACGTAGCCGCCCGAAAGCAGCGACAACGGGGCACCCGATTGCGCTATCGCAATCCCGCTGATGCTCCAGTTCTTCAGAACACGGCCGGTCATGCCCGTCGCGCCGCGAAAAAAAGGCATGTCCCAAATCGCAGTCAACTTGAAAGCGTGCTTCTGATTGAACGGCTCGGGCGCGTTTTCGAGCGACGCGTTGTGCAGATACAGATACGGATCGATGGCGCCGGTTTGATAGTCATCCAGGTTCCCCAGAACCTTCGAAAATACGTAACTCGCCGCCAGGTTTAGCCCATCGCCCATGTGCCGCGCCGCCGTCACTTGCAGCCCGTCGTAGCGCGCCGTGCCGAGCTTCGAGAGCAGGTCGATCCCTCCCGGCGCCATCGGATTCCCCAACACGAAGTAGCCCCCGTTCAGATCCGGTGCGTAGCCCTGCGCCATGTACCAGCGCGCCAGTTCGCCCACCTGCCCGGTCTCGATCAGAGAGATGGCATGCACGTCTGGCTGGCAATTCACCGTGCTGAAATTCGCGCAGAGTCCTCCCCCCGGCAGCAGCGGAAACCCGGTGGTCGGGCTACCACTCAGTAGCGCCGACCGGACTTTCAGATACGCCGTCAAAAACGCCGGCGGCAACTGCACCTGGTTGCGATCCACCGCGCGCGGCGCTTCATTCAGCCGATTCCCCAGGTACCGGACGTCCACCAGAAATCCGTGCGTCCGTGTCTCCACGCCGATGTTCCAATACTCCACGTTGGGCGTGCGCAAATCGCCGCTGACGGCATAAACGGTTCCCGGCGGCTGATTGTAACTGCGCTCGAATGCCAGCAGAGTCTCGAGATTCAGCGTGGACGGAATCTGCGGCGCGGCGATCGGCGGCATTGCCGAAAGAAGCGCACCGCGCTCTGCCGGTGCCGCCGTCACATTGAAGCTCTGAAACGGATTCCGCAGCGCGTAAATGCTCATGTTCGGCAGCAGATCGTCGGGAATGTAGCTGAGATTTAAGCCGCCCCGCACCACCACCGGCAGCGCGTCGAACGGCGTCCAGGCCGCGCCAATATATGGGCTGGCGTTATCGAAATCGCGCGCATAAAGCGCCTGGTGCGTCGACGCGAAACCGAACGCCAGCGTCTGATCGTACACGGTGTTCGCTTGGAACGAAGGCAGACTGGGGACGATCGCCGTCCCCGTATTCTCGCGCGCGGGCGAAAGATAGTCGTACCGTGCTCCCCAACTGATACTGAGCGAGCGAAACAGTTTCCAATCGTCGTGAAAATAGCCCGAGAACATGTTGGCGGAAAGCCGGCTATGCGCCGTCGTGCCGCTCGAATATCCCGACGTCGGTGACTCGATGTTGAACCGCTGATCGATCTCGGAGATCGTGCCCGCCGCGATGTTGTTCACCGTGTACCGCGGAACCGTGAGCGAATCGAGTAGCCCGTTGTTGTTGCCATACGTGTTCAGACGGTATTGCTGGATCCACGCGCCGAACTCCCACGAGTGCTTGCCCCACAGCCAGTGCAGATTGTCTTGATAGCTGTACAGGTTGTCGCTCATTCCCCGCGGATCCATGCCCATCATGGGCTGGCTCACCGAAACAGTCGGGTCATTGAGGATCGCAACAAACGGGAACTGGGAGCGCAGGGAATTGCGGAATTCGAGCGTCGGAAGACTGGCACCGATGTGCAGCTCGTTGGTCAGGGTCGGACTGATCGACCAGCGCCAGAACCCCGAGTAGAGCTGCGACGCGACGTGAACCGTGGTGTCTGGTTTCGGCCCGAAGACCGAGGAGTCCGCGGGATCGTCCGTCGTACTGATATCGCCCGCCAATGTTACGCCGAAAG
>Ga0335069_10004908_pt1 | contig 19713 bp, 14 predicted proteins | sample Lox_Sample_11_FD_206714 | JGI IMG/M metagenome (GOLD analysis project Ga0335069, IMG submission 206714) | Soil microbial communities from Loxahatchee National Wildlife Refuge, Florida, United States - Lox_Sample_1.1 | ecosystem: Environmental > Terrestrial > Soil > Wetlands | place: USA... | reverse complement strand
CGGCGTACTTACGAGTAACTGTCTTTGTTTGCAACAAATTTTCCGTCATCTTCGCCGTAAGTCGTTGATTTGACTGAACCGCCCCCAGGGAGGGGTGACGAAAACGAATATGTAGCGCGGACGCCCTCGTCCGCGCTTTTGCTTTGCATGTGTGCGGCGGACACTCTTGTCCGCCGCTTTTGTAGCGCCGGCGACCCGCCGGCTTTGGCAGTCATGTGGGACAGGCATTCGTGCCCGTCCTTTTTTGTTTCTTGTATCACGGCATCGCTTTAGCGATGCCATCGCCAGCTCAGATTAATGTGCCTTTAGGCGCTGAGTCGGAAAGGAGCACCGATGAACTGACGCACTGATTTACTGACGCACTGACTTACTGAACTACTGACGAACTAACCGACAACCAAGAACCGATAACCCGAACCAAGGAGAAACCAAATGCAACCCGAGAACGAATGCCAACACATCATGGACCACGGACGCCGCTGCCAAACCCCGCCCGTCAAGGGCAAACCTTTCTGTTACTACCACGGACGCCTGCACGCCGACTTCATCCTTCCCGGCCATCCCGCTTACCAGCCGCCGATCCTCGAGAACCGCCACTCCGTCCAGATCGCGCTCAACCACATCTACCTCGCGCAATCCAAGAACCTCATCGACCGCAAAACCGCCACTGGCATGGCTTATACGCTCCAGCTCGTCATGCAGAACATGTCCAAAGGCCTGAACGTTCCCGATTCCAAATCCGTTACCGAGATCACGCCCGCCATGCAGTCGGCGCTCCATCTCGACGAAAACCTCGATAACGCCACCGTTCGCAACGCCGACGAAGACACGCCTCGCTCCACCGACATCGCCCCGCGCTGCCGGCCCGTGCGTATGGGCGTCAACAACGCCGAGCCGTACGTGCCCAACCCCGAACGCGCGCTGCAACGTTCGGACGAACTCCACACCAAGAAGTTCTCGCGCTTTGCCATTCCAGAATTCGTTCCCGAACTCGATCCGGACGAATGGCTGCGCATCACCGCCGACCTGCCCGCGAAAGGCGAGGGCGGCAGCGCGGTGCAACAGGCCAACTGCCGCCGCGTGCTCCAGATCCTGAATTACGATGCCACCCGCCGCCGCATGTACGGCGCCAAATGCGGCACCCCCGGCTTCTGCCCCCAAGCCTGAGGTAACAACGATAACGTTACACAGGAACCGAAGTCATCCTGAGGAGGACGTCAGTCCGACGAAGGATCTATGCAGTTCGCGCTCACACCCGAAGTGTGCCCAGCCATCATTGCATTGAGAATGTGGGAACGGGCCAGTGTGGGAACGGGCGCCCTCGCCCGTTCAAGCGGAGCGCAGCTCCGCCATTGACCAATAACGATCACGTTACAGATGCATCGGCCACCAGGTCATCCTGTGTAGGACGTCAGTCCGACGGAGGATCTATGCAGTTCGCACTCACACGGCACGTGCGCCCGAAATCCCAACCTTCCTCTGTGTCTCTGTGTTGAAACGCTACCGCTTCGCGCTGACGATCAGCGGGCGATACGATTCCAGCCGCGCCGCCGCGCGGGTTAACGCCTTGGTTAGTTCGCCGATTTGGTCGGTGGCTGTGGCGAGGTCTCCGTTCTCGATGGCTTCGTTGACGCCCGGAATGACCGACGCGGCATATCCCTTCAGGTCGGCCGGAGCATAGATGGAATGCTTGAACCACGGACGCTTGGGCAGTCCGTTGGGAAGCAGCAGGTCGCGCTCGGCGGCGAGCAGGGTGTCGTTCAGGCTGTGCGCGTTCTCTTCGGCGTACGGCGTTTCTGCGATGAGCCGACCGGCGACGGTGAAGCGACGGGCCGCATGGATCAGTTGGGCGAAGTCGGGGCAGCCTTCGCCGAAGACTTCTTTGGCGCGCATTTCCGCCGACTGCACGTAGTGCAGAATCTCATCGCCGTAGTTCTCGTAGTCGTAGGGCAGCACGACGGCGTCGGCCATGCGCAGCACCTCGAGTCCGAAGACGCGCGCGATCAGTTGCGAGTAGACGAACCCGGGATCGCCGAACTTGCGATACCACTCGTAGTTGTCGAACACGGAGTGATAGACGCCGTAATTGCCGCTGGTGCGAATGTCGCTCGACGGGATGCCGAGGTGATCGACGAAGGTGGTGTAGTCGGAGCCACTGCCGAGGTTGCCGACCGAGACGTCGGACCCTCCGGCGGCGACGATGCCCATGCGTCCCCAGGTGCGCCACTGGTCGTAGAGCATGCCGCCCTTGGGGCTGGGGACGATCTTCGAGATTTCGCGCAGGAACGACTTCAGGCTCGGCGTGGCGGCGGCGCGGAAGTTCGGTCCAGCGGCTCCGGTATCGGTGTTGAAGTAGGCGACCGCCTTGCCGAGTGCGATCTCGTTTTGCTCGGCCCATTCGGTGGAACCGATCAGGCCTTGCTCTTCGGCGTCCCAACTGGCGATGACGATGGTGCGCTTGGGACGCCATCCGGTCTTGAGCAACTCGCCCATGCCGCGAACGGCTTCGAGCATGGCGACGGTGCCGCTGATGGGATCGACTGCGCCGTAAACCCACGCGTCACGATGATTGCCGGCGATGACCAGTTCATCGGGAAACTCGGTGCCGCGAATCTTGCCGACGACATTCCAGATGGTGCGGTACGCGTAATCCTGCTTGAGGTTGAGGTGAACGCGCACGGGACCCGGTCCCATGTGATAGGTGAACGGCAGCGCGCCCTGCCAGTCGCGCGGACATTCCGGCCCGGCGAGGTTCTGCAACATCGGCTGCGCATCGTGCGCGCTGATTGGCGTGACGGGAATCTTCGGCATGTCCGGATTGTCGGCCGGGTTCACGCGCGCGGAGTCAGGCAGGTCGAGCGTGCCCGCGTAGCCCGGAGTGGTGGGATCGCCCGGATGCTCGAACCCGAACTCGACCGTACCGCGCTGAACGCCGGTGTCGGGACGCCAGGGTCCCTTGGGATACATGTCGCCCTTGGTGTATCCGTCGTCAACCGGATCGGAATAAAGGATGACAGCGGCGGCGCCGGCTTCCTGCGCGAGATAGGCTTTCACGCCACGGAAGTTCTCGCCGTAGCGGATGAGCACGATCTTGCCGTGCACATCAATGCCGTGATCGTGGAGAAGCTTGAAGTCTTCGGGGCGTCCGTAGTTGGCGTAGACGATGTCGGCGGTGACTTCGCCGGACGGCGAGTATCCGTTGAACGCCGGGAAGACGCGCGGATCATTCTGATATTCGTCGCCGTCGACGTGCTCGGGCGTCGGACCTTTGCGGGCGATGCGCGCCGGGGAGACGATGTCAACATTCACCTGCGCGGGGTAATTCAGCCACACCTTATAAGGAACGATGGTTGTGTCGAGCCCGGCTTCGCGAAACTTTGCGGCGACGAAGACGGCAGTCTTCCAGTCCTCGGGCGTGCCGGCGACGTGCGGCTCGGCGGTGAGGACCTTCATATTTTGCTCTGCTGTGGCGGGATTTGGAACGGCAAGGAACGCGGCTTCTTCGGGCGAGGGCGTATCCACACCGGTATTGCTGGTGGTGGCTGCGTGACTGCGTCCGGCGCTGGAAGGTCCGCAGCAGGCGACGATGAGAATCGCCGTGGCCAGAATGTTGACTAACTTCTTCCCCACAAGATGATCCTGGGACAAGCGGGAAAAGGTGGCCGACATGGTATCAGAACCCAAACCGCTGTGCCTCGTCTCCGTTTAGAAAAAATTCCTCTTAGAAAAAAAATAGAGACGTTCGCCTGCTGAGATATCAGACGCCGTTTCTCGTTCTTCTGTTGTTGTGAACCCTGGGATATCGCATTCGATGTTGGGCAGAGTAGCTGGCGACGCAAAAAAATTACAGATGACGGCGAGTCTTACGCGCGGGGATTACGGCGGGTGATTACTTTTCCGGCTTGGAAAGAGGCAGTAACACGAGATGAGTTACTGGGTGCGGCAAAGCGTGAGCCGAAGTGTCGGGGAAAGATTACCGGCGCGAAGGCGGAGGGAATTCCCGATACGGCAGAAGAGTGCGAAGCGAATGGGAAACCATCAGCGCGTTGCGCAAGGATCTTGCCTTTGGAGCCGACGAACGCTAATGGACGGTTGCGTTCAGCAGGAGCAGACCTTGTACCTTGGTCCAATCGTCTTTCTGGCGATCGAAGATGGCTTCTTTGGGCGCGGCGGGATTGCTGAAGTCGAGCAGGCGCAACTTGTGGATGGAATATTCGCGAAGTCCGCCGTCGTAAATCCATTCGTCGTAATCGGCGCCGACGAGAAGGTACCAGCGGGAGTTCCATTGCATGAGGAGGACACGATTCTGTTTCAGCGGAGTGAGGAGCTGAGTGGCATTCATGGTCGCGGGGTCGATCAACTCGGTTGTGACCGTGAATGGGCGTCCGTCGCTGAGGGTGTGGCGTCCGGCGAGTTTCGCGGCGAGTTCGCGGGTTGAGAGGCTTGCCGAAGTTGCAGGGACGTTTTCGAGACTGGAGTTGGGTCCGCAGCAGAGTTCGGGATTTTGGAAGATGGTGGCCAGCGCGGCTTGGAGAGGCGCGGATGCTTCCTTCGATTGAACGGGATGTGGCGTCACGGGAACGAGAATCTGTTGGTTGGGCCGGATGATATACGCAGTGGGGTAATCCTGGGTGAGCGCTGCGCCGGTCAGCAGGAGAATGACGAGAATAACGCGAGCGTTCGACATGGCGAGCCTTTTTCAATGCCCATCATTATTGTACTGCTCGGGTCAACAAACGGTGGCGTTACGATAGTCCGGCGACGAGGCTGCTGGCGGCGGCAACTTGCTGAGCCTCGCCTAATCGGCGCACGGAGCGCCGTTGCAGGAACCAGCGGATGCCGTAAGTGGTGATCCAGAGGGAAAATCCGCCGAGGGCGAGCGCGATGGGAACGTACCACCAGCCCAGGACTTCGTGGTTGAGCGGATTGAAAGACGCGGGCGTATTGAATCCGAAGTCGAAGGTGTGCGGTCCGACCCAGAGTCCAGTTTCGGCGGGGAAGAACGACTTCAGCAACGCGGTGATGATGAAGGCCGCGCCCATGGCGTATCCGATGAACGCGACGAGGAAGAGTGCGAAGCCTTCGACGCCGCGACGGCCGAGGTGCAGCGTGGCGAGAAGGATGGTCAGCGGCGAAAGGCTACGGCTGGCGCGCTGAATCACGGGATCGTGTCCATACTGCGAGGCGAGAGACTGGGGCGATCCAAGGCGCGCGAGAATGTCGGCAACGTTCGCGCGGGGCTCTTCGGCGGATTCGCGGATGTGGACGCTGATCTCGCGGATGATCTCTTCGCGCTCGGCAACGGACAAGTTCGGCAGGCACTCGCGCAGACTGCGCAGATAGGTTTCGATCTGCAGTTCGGCTGCTTGGTTCATCGCTTGACCTCTTCTTTCTGTGACGTGACTACGGGCCGGATAAGGCGAGCCAGCTCGCGCGAAAATTCGGTCCAGGTGGCGGCCATCTGCTGGAGACGCAAGCGCCCGGCGTCGGTAAGCCAGTAATACTTGCGCGGATGTCCGGCCTCGGCTTCGACCCACTCGGAGGCGAGCAGGCCCTCGTCTTTGAGGCGGCCGAGGATCGGGTAGATGGTGCCTTCCGACAGCGCCAACTGCGGACTGTCGCTGAAACGGCGGATGATCTCCAACCCGTAAAGGCGACCGTCCCAGAGAGCGGCGAGCGCAGCCATTTCGAGCGCGCCCTTGCGGATCTGCTGCTCCCAGCGTTCGGCGGACTGCTGCTTCCCGAGTTCGGAATCGCGCGGTGACATTGGCTCGTACAATACCTAGCAATGCAATGTATTATGCGAGCGGAGGTTTGTCAAGGGACTTTCTGGCAAGCGGCTAACGTTTGCGGGAGGCAAAAAGCGGCATGAGACCGGGCGTAACTTTTCATTGACACCACCGGGGCAGGAGTTTAGTTTCTCGCGCAACCGCAGGGGGACCCTAAGGAGGCCTATGAAGGCATGTCACATCATTGGTCTCGGCCTAATTCTGTTCGCAATTGCCAGCAACGTGGGCTGCAATAAGTCGGCGACGCCGCAAGAGGGCTCGCCCAACCGGCAGCAAATCCTTAAAGAGAGCATGGACAAGGTCATCACCATCCATGCCGATGACGATGACCCTAACAAGTGCGAGGTCGATTATCCGATTGCGCTGATCCGCGGCGGCAAGCATGTCAGGAAGCATACGATCACCTGGTATGCAGACGATGCGGACTATGTGGTGGTGTTTAATAACAAAGGCAGCCCCATCACCACACATGGCGGCAATCAGGCCGTAAACTCGATCACCGTCCCGCAGGGTTCCACAGCATCCAATGGCCCTTTCGAACTTCTCAAGGACCCAAGTTCGAAGGGTTACGCCACCTATGAAATATGGAGGAAGGCTGCGGGCAGCTACACGGGCAACTGCCTGACGGGACAGTCGGGATATCCATGTATGTGTCCGCAGGATGACAAGGACACCGGTGTCATCGTAAAGCCGTAGGCTTTATCGGATTCCGGCCAGGTGTTTGAGTTTTTCGTTTCCACGCAGGTGATCGAAGTCGGGAGTCGCCCGGATCACCTGTGCCTGATAGCCCAATTGGATGGCTTTTTCCAGCGCGCCGAGGCAACGCTCTTCCTGCCCGAGTTGGTTGTACACGATAGCCGAGCGGAAACGCACCTCGGCATCGTTAGGAGCGAGCGCCAGCGCCTGTTCGATCTGCTTTTCGGCTGCGTCGCGATGGCCCGCCATCGAGTTGTAATCGGCAAGATACGCGAGCACGGTGGCATCTTTGGGATTCACCTGCAGGCGCTTCTGTGCGTGCTCGATGGCATTGGCGTAAGCCTGCATGGTTTGAGCTCGCGGGGCGTTACTCCAGTAGAGGGAATCGGCGAGGTTTCCCCACGTCATCCAATCGCCGCTGTCGAGATTGAGTGCCTGCTGGAAGGCATTGGCAGCCTCGGAGAAGCGACGAAGATTGAAGTAACCGTTACCGAGATTGTTGAATGCTTCCAGGTTGGGACGGATTGCAATTGACTTCGTCAAAGGCGCCAACGACTCAGCGTACTGGCCTTCCATGGAATACATGGCGCCCAAGTTTGAGTAGCCGCGGTAGTTGTTGGGAGCCAGCGCGACGACCTTCTGGAATTGCTGTGCCGCGTCCGCATAGCGGCCCTGGCTATAGTAAAAACCGCCAAGCCAGCTATATACGCCCCAGTAGTCCGGGCGCAGAGCGATGGCCTTCCTGTAAGCGGCTTCGGCGGCGCTCGCGTTGCCAAGTTTCCCATACGCGTCAGCAAGCCCCCGCAATCCGTCTTCGTCACTGGCATCGAGTTGCACTGCGCGCTCGAACTCGGGTACGGCGAGGTCATACTTGCCGGTCTGGTTGTACACACCGCCGAGGCAGATGCGTCCTTCGGACGTTTCGCGAAGGGCAAGCGATTGCCGGCAATCCTGTTCTGCCTGCTTGACCCAATCGGCGCCGCGGTTGGCCTGCTGGTATCCGGTGAGATAAGCCTCACCGCGCAGCGCCCAGGCATCGGCGAGTTTTGGGTCAACCGCAAGCGCGTGCTTCAACTCGGCGATCGCGAGATCAATGTTCTCGGCCTTCTGATACTCGCGCAGATAGCCGCGGGCGCGCAGGTAGCTGGCATAAGCTTCCGGATTCACCTCAGTCCGGTTCGCGGAGGCGGCTTCGGGCTTCGCCCCCGTCTTCTGGGCGAGCAGTGACGCGATCTCGGTCGCGACCCGGTCTTCCAATCCGAACACATCGTTTAACCCTGCGGTTACGGTGCTGGCGGCGAGCTGCCGGTGCGTCCGGGCATCGACCAGCGAGCAGTTGATGCGAATCTGGTCTCCGACGCGGTGCGCATCTCCCTCCAGCACGAGATCGGCGCCGAACGTCTTCCAGGCATCATCAGCTGTTTTCACGTTTTCGTCGCGAACGGCACGCGCCGAAACCAACTGCAGATTCGGGCCCCAGGTCTGTGCGAGGTTCGCCGTCACGGTTTCCGTGAGGCCGCGCACCAGGGCAGCCGTGTTTTCGTCTTGCCCGCCAGAATCGAACGGCAACACCGTGAGCAACCGGTGGGTCGGCAGGGGCGCTGTGGCTCGATGCATCCGATACCCGGCGTAAACGCAGAGAGCCGCGAGCGCGACAACACCGACGGCCCACTTCGGCCAGACAGAACGGCGGCGCGCCGCAGCAAAGGTGGTGGTGGAGACTCGCGTGTCAGCCGAGGGCTGCATGCGCATCAGATCCACGCCCAGTTCGCGGGCCGATTGATAGCGCCGCTCGGGGTTCTTATCGAGCGCCTTCAAGATGACTTCGTCTAACTGCGGGGTTACATGATGATTGACGGTACTGGGCGGCGGCGGATCGGCCCGCTGGATCATCTCGATCAGCTTCAAGGTTTCGTGGGCGGGGAATGCCCGCTTGCCGGTAGCCATTTCGTAGAGGACGCAGCCGGCTGCCCAGATATCGAGCCTCTCGTCTCCGGCTTCGCAGCGGACCTGCTCGGGCGACATATAAGGTAGCGTGCCAGCCGCGCGCCCTTTTTCGTCGGCGCTGACGGTTGCCGCCGATTCGTTGACCGGCGCTTCCCACTGCGCCAATCCGAAATCAAGGATTTTGAGTTTTCCTTCCGGTGTCAGCCGGAGATTGGAAGGCTTCAGGTCGCGATGAACGATGCCTTCGCGGTGCGCAGCAGCCAATCCTTTTGCCAGCTCGATACCGAGGTCGACGATGGTTTTCTGTGGCAGCGGACCGGCGGCGAGACGATCATCGAGGTTCACTCCGGGCACGAACTCCGTAACCAGGTAGTCGATTTCGTTCTGCTGGCCGAAATCGAACGCCATCGCGATGTTGGGATGATTCAGCTTGGCCAGTACACGCGCTTCACGGCGAAAACGGCGGCGAGCGGCATCGTCGGGGAATGTTCCGGGCGGAAGAACCTTGACGGCGACATCGCGATCGAGTTGCTCGTCGCGCGCGCGAAAAACCACACCCATCCCGCCCATGCCGATGTGCTCGACAATGCGGTAGTGGCCCAGCATCGCCCCAATTGCTGGCGCCTGCGCAGTCATGCGCCGGATAGTATGCCGCTCGGCGCAGCCCGTCAATGGATGGCGCCCGTTCCGAAAACGCGAGAAGGTCCTCTTAGTATTAGAAAGGCTAATCGGCGTATAACATCGGTGGTATGAAGCGTATTGGCATTGTCGCCTGCTCGGCAGAAGGTGCGGCGCTCTGTTATCGGACGATCGCACTCGAAGGCGCCAAACTCATCGGGCCGCACGATCACCCGGAAGTGACACTGCACAATCATTCGTTGGCGGAGTACATGAAGTTCATCGATCGCGACGACTGGAACGGGGTGGGCGAACTGATGCTGTCGTCGGCGGACAAGCTGGCGAAGACGGGGGCGGATTTTCTGATTTGTCCCGACAACACGATCCATCAGGGGCTGGCGTTGGTGCGCGAGCGGTCACCGCTACCGTGGCTGCATATCGCCGAGGTTGTGGCGGATGCTGCTATTCAAAGAGGATTTCGCAAAGTTGCCATCACGGGGACGAAATACCTGGTTAACGGCGACGTTTATCCCAAGGTACTCGCGGCGCGGGGGATCGGGTATATGCGACCGACGACGGATGAACGGGAAGAGATCAATCGCATCATCATGGAAGAATTGGTGTATGGGGTCTTCAAGCCTGAAGCTGCGGCGTACTTTCAGCAGGTGATTGAGCGCCTGAAGGCGGAGGGCTGTGATGCGGTGGTGCTGGGGTGCACCGAAATTCCGCTGCTGATGAACGATGAGAACTCTCCGCTGCCGACCCTGGACTCGACACGGTTGCTGGCGCGAGCGGCGGTCGAGCACGCGATGGGGCACTAGCCTATCTTGGATTCCAATTCCGCCCAGCGCGCGTAGAGTTCATCGACGGCGGCCTGGGCAGCTTCCATTTCCTGCTGAGCCTGAACAAGTCGCGCGGCGTCGGTGGCGATGGTTGGGTCTTCGAAAGCCGCACGCTTGGCGGCGAGATCGGCTTCGAGGGTGGCGATGCGCTCCTCGATCGTCGCATACTCGCGCGCTTCGAGATACGATAGCTTCTTCTTCTGCGGAGCTGTTGATGGTGCTTCGCGCGGCTCTTCGCGGGTGGTCTTCGCCGGTTGCTGGCGTTCGCGCATCCAGTCTTCCCACTGCGCGTAGTCGGCGAAACGCTCGGCGTGGCCTTCGCCATCGAGTCCGAGGGCGGTGGTGGAGATGCGGTCGAGCATGTAACGGTCGTGCGTGACGAGGACTAACGCGCCGCGATATTCGAGCAGGCTCTCTTCGAGGACTTCGAGTGTCGGGATATCGAGATCGTTCGTCGGCTCGTCGAGCAGGAGCATGTCGGCGGGCTGAAGCATAACTTTGGCGATGAGCACGCGGGCGCGTTCGCCTCCCGAAAGTCGTCCGACGGGCTGATTGAGCTGCTCGCCGGTGAAGAGAAAGCGTGCGGCCCAGGAGGCGACGTGAATGATGCGATCCTGGTAAACGATGGAGTCGCTGTCAGGCGCAAGGGCTCGGCGAAGGGTGATGTCGGGATCGAGTTGGCGGCGTTGGTCGAAGTAGACGATCTGCAACGATGGCGCGCGGCGGATCGTTCCGCTCACGGGAGAAAGTTCGCCGGTGAGCAGGCGCAAGAGTGTGGTCTTACCGCTACCGTTAGGGCCAACGAGTCCGACGCGCATGCCGGCAGTGATGGTGAAATCGAGCGTGTCGAACAACTGTCGGTCGCCGATGGCGTAGGAAACGGCTTCGAGTTCGATGAGGCGCTTGGTTTGGCGATCGCTCGAGGCGAAGTCGATGCGTGCGGTCGATGTGCGGGTGCGGGCGTTGAGGTCGGCGAGTTCGCCGATCATCTCATTGGCCTTGTCGATGCGGGCTTTCGATTTGCGGGTGCGCGCCTTGGCGCCGCGACGCAGCCACTCGATTTCATGGCGGACGATGTTTTCGAGCGCCTCCTGGTGGCGCGCCTGCGCGTGCAGGAACTCTTCTTTCTTCTCGAGGAACCGGCTGTAGTTGCCGTCGACGCGCAGCAGGCCGTTGGGATAGGCGCGGTTGAGTTCGGCCATTTCGGTGGCGACGTTTTCGAGGAAGTAGCGATCATGGCTGACGACGACGGTCGCGAAGGATGCCTGTTCGAGGAGTCCTTCGAGCCACTCGATGCCGGCGAGATCGAGGTGGTTGGTGGGCTCGTCGAGGAGTAGCACGTCGGGCTGCTGTACCAGGGCTTCGGCGATGGCGAGCCGCTTGCGCCATCCGCCGGATAAGGATGAGGCGTCAAGGGCGAAGTTCTCGAAGCCAGCGCGGCCGAGCGTTTCGGCGGTATGGCTCTCCCAGTCGGACTCGGGCACGCCCGAGGCTTCGAGCGCGCGCTTCATCACCGAGCGCGGAGTTTGGCCGGAGGCGAATTCGGATTCCTGCGCGAGATAACTGAGGCGCAATCGCTTGCGGGTGGCGACGTCTCCGGTGTCGGGCGGAACGGTTCCGGCGAGAATCTTCAGCAGTGTCGATTTGCCCGAGCCGTTTGGCCCGATCAGCCCGATGCGCGCGCCTTCCGAGACAGTGAACGACACGTCGTCAAACAGCGGCGCGGCACCGAAGGCTTTAGAGATCTGCTGGGCGTTGATGAGGGGAGGCATCGACTTATCTGATCATCGGATCATCTGGCCATCTGATGATCGGAACTGCCCTTTGAGGATAGCAGGGACTTCTCGAATGGATTTGAGGTCATGCGCTTGAAATGTTCCGAACCGACAGTAGATGAGATAAGCAGTGAAATTGTTCTATTCGCAACAGCCCAAGCCAACGCTATGATAGCCACCTATGGAGGGCGCAGACAGAAACACGGTTGCGAACTGTGGTCAGTGCGGAGCACCCGCTAGCACGGGGCGAATCTTTTGCTCCGATTGTGGAGCCGCGCTTAGAGTGCCTTCTCGTCTAATCCCGAACGATCACGACGGCAGCGTCGGTTCTGGTACAGCAACAAGTCGAGTAGTGGTGACGGCAGTAAAGTATTTGGCGGGGCTGTCCGCAGTGGTCTTTTGGGTGTGCCCCTTGCGTACCAGTATTCAGGTGCTGGTCTTCGTTGCCTCAGTCGCCGTCATGCTGACTTGTCATTTTGCATTGAGTCGCATCGATGAAGAATACGCCAATAAGAATGCGGGTTACTGGCCAGAGCCACTAGATTGGACGTCGCCGCCCTCCAAATCCGAGGGAATCGATTCAAAACAATAGCCGACCATCTTCCAAGCACGACCTGTGGCTTATAGCGCTTGTCCCGCGCAGTAGCCTGAGGACCAGGCCCACTGGAAGTTGAAACCGCCGAGGTGGCCGGTGACGTCGACGACTTCGCCTATAAAGAAGAGGCCGGGGACTTTCTTCGACTCCATCGTTTTGGCACTGAGTTCGTCGGTATCGACACCGCCGGCGGTAACTTCGGCTCTGTCGTAGCCCTCGGTATCGGCGGGGATGACTTGCCAGCGATGCAACTGGCGTTCGTACTCGGCAAGCGCATGATTGGTCCAACTGGCGGGAGGGAAGTTGTCGATCCAGCGGTCGGCGAGGCGATTCGGCAGCGCTCGTTGTAGAGAAGCGCGCAGGGTGGCGCCATCTTTTCGTGCATTCGGCTTTTGCAGCTCGGATATAACGTCGCCGTTAGGGGCGAGATCGATCGACACCGGCGCGCCCGGCTTCCAATACGATGAGGCCTGCAGGATGGCTGGGCCACTGAGTCCGCGATGGGTAAACAGCATCTTTTCGCGAAAGTTCGCCGAGTCGGCGGAGGCGATAACTTCGGTCGAGACTCCCGCGAGGTCGTGCCAGCGGCGTCGGTCTCTTTCGGCAAACAGCAGCGGCACCAGCGCCGGCCGCGTCGGCTGAATCTTCAGTCCGAACTGCCGCGCGACATCGTAGCCAAACCCGGTCGCTCCCATTTTGGGAATCGAGAGGCCGCCGGTGGCGACGACCAACGTGCGGCCGCGATAGGTCTCTTTGTCGGTGTCAACCAGGAACTCGGTGGTACGTCTAATCGCGGTGACCGCTACTCCCGTGACGATGGCAACACTCGACTGACGAGATTGCCCCTCCAGCATGTCGAGAATGTCCTGGGCGGAGCGGTCACAAAACAACTGCCCCAGCGTTTTCTCGTGGTAGGGAATGCGGTGCTGCTCGACGAGCGCGATGAAATCGCGGGGCTGGTAGCGGGCAAGCGCCGATTTCGCAAAGTGCGGATTGGCCGAGAGGAAGTTTTCCGGGCGGCAATGCAGGTTGGTGAAGTTGCAGCGCCCGCCTCCCGAGATGAGAATCTTCTTCCCGATGCGTGCGCGTTCGAGCAGGAGCACGCGGCGGCCGCGGCGTCCGGCTTCGGCGGCGCACATCAATCCGGCAGCGCCCGCGCCCAGCACGATGGTGTCATAGGTGATCATCGCGAATCGTGACTCACGGAATGCTAGCAGGCGACAAGCGACGAGCTGTTGACTTTGGTGACTAGGGTGTAGAACGTAACTTCTCTGCTTCGCGCGGGTTTCCAGCTACAATCGTCACAACTGACCAGCATCTCGTCTTGACCGAGGAACACGAATGTCGCTGACGAAGCCGTTCGCCGCTTTGGGACTCCTGCTGTTTGCCGTTTCTTCCACCTGGGCCGCGCCGCAAGCACGCATCATGCGCTCGATCGATTCACGCCAGATGACGCGACTCGGGGACGGCGTGCATCCGCTGGCGCAGCCGGAGTTCGACCAGGGCGCGCTCGATCCGTCGCAGATGCTAACGCACGTGACCATGTTCTTCAGCCGCACGGCGGCGCAGCAGCAGGCGCTCGACCGGTTGTTGCAGGAGCAGCAGGATCCGGCGTCTCCGAAGTATCACCAGTGGCTGACGCCCGAAGAGTATGCGGCGCAGTTCGGCATGGCGCCGTCGGACCTGGCGAAGGTGCGGCAGTGGCTCGAATCGCAGGGATTCACGGTTGAGAGTGTGGCACGCGGCGGCGATTTCATCAGCTTCAGCGGATCGGTGGGCGAGATCAATTCGGCGTTCCGCACCGAGATGCACCAGTACAACGTGAATGGCGAGTTGCACTTCGCGAACGCGATTGAGCCGGCGGTTCCGAACGCGATTTCGGGTGTGGTGGTGGGTTTCCGCGGACTGAACGACTTCAAGCCGCGCGCGAGGGTGAAGACGCGTAAGGTGAATCCGCGGCTGACGTCGGGGCTGTCGGGGAACCACTTCATGGTGCCCGACGACTTCCAGACCATCTACAACCTGAAGTCGGTGTACAGCAACCTCGCGCTGGATGGCACGGGGCAGAGCATTGCGGTGATTGGGCAGGTGGGCGCGAGCCAAACGCTGCTTAATGATGTCGCGACATTCCGCAGCCTTTCGGGACTGCCGGCGACAACCGTTCAGGTAGTTGGGTCATCAACGGGGAATAACTCCGGCGATCTCGGCGAGTCAGCCCTTGACTTGGAATGGGCCGGGGCGACGGCACCCGGCGCAAAACTCCTCTTTGTCACCTCGGGTGACGCGTTTACTTCTCTGACTAATGCCATCGATAGTAATGTCGCGCCGGTGATCAGCATCAGTTATGGGCTTTGCGAAAAGGATGAGGGTAGTTCATTTGGGGCTGACGAGAGCACCATGGCTAAAGCCGCTTCGCAGGGGCAATCGGTAATTGGACCTTCCGGCGACAATGGCGGGGCAGACTGCGATTATTCCAGTACGACGACGATTACCACGGCCACGAAAGGCTTGTATGTCGACTATCCGGCAAGTTCGCAGTATGTGACTGGGATCGGCGGGACTACGTTCAGCGATGCCAGTGGGACCTTCTGGAGCACAACAAATAACTCGATGAATGGATCGGCGCTTGGATACATTCCGGAAGCGGTGTGGAACGATACGTCGTCTACAATAGGGCTCTCCGCGACGGGAGGAGGAGCAAGCGTACTTCCGATGGGAAGTCCCCTGCCTAAACCGAGTTGGCAGACCGGTGCCGGTGTTCCTAATGACGGAGTGCGAGATGTCCCGGATGTCTCTTTCGCAGCATCGCCGGGGCACGACGAGTACATCACCTGTTCGCAGGGAAGCTGCCAGGTCTGCTATCCAGGCTCGGCTATCGACCCTAGTGATACGGTAACACCTCCGGGGACGGGAGCACCTGACGCGAACTGTCCGAGCAAAGGCTCGCCGGGATTCCGCAGCAGTTCCGATAACACATTTAACGTGGTTGGTGGCACTTCCGCCGGCGTTCCGACTTTCGCTGGTGTGGTAGCCCTGCTCAACGAAAAAATCGGAAGCTCCCAGGGGTTCCTCAACACCAAGCTCTACCAGTTAGCTGTCACCGCCCCATACGTCTATCACGACATCACCAGCGGTGACAACATCGTGCCATGCACGCCCGGGACGCCGTTGACCGCTCCGCCAGCCCAACAGTGTCCCAACACCCCCACTGTGACCTGCCCGCCGGGCGCTACATCGTGCTTTGGGTATACCGCCACCCCCGGCTACGACCAGACCACTGGGTTGGGATCCGTGGATGCCTACAACTTGATCACCAACTGGAACAGCGCGGGGTCGCAAGATTTCGCCGTTAACTTTTTCGATTCGAAGCTCTCGCTCACGCGTGGGAGCTCGACCACGATCCCGCTCACCTTGCAGCCTCTCAACGGGTTTAGTGGAACCGTGTCACTGAGCTGTGCTTCCTCAATCACGGGCGTTACATGCTCGGTGCCTAGCACGGCTACGCCTGGAAGCGCGGTGACCGTGACGGTGACTGCGGCTGCGAACGTCTCGCAAGAACGTCACGCTCCGTCGCCGTTCGTTCCGTACTGGCAGTATTCGTTCGGTCTTGCGGCGGTGTTCATGATGGGCAAGAAACGGAGCAAGCGTCAGATTGCGGCGATTGTGGTGATCGCTGTAGTCCTGATTGTCGCGATGCCGAGTTGCGGAGGCGGCGGCGGTGGAGGTGGCAGTAACTCGAACGTAGTTACCACGCCGAATCTCGCCCTCACTCCGAGTTCATTGACGTTTAACGCGCAGACCGCTGGCTCAGCCCCTGCGGCGCAGACGATCGCCGTGTCGAGCACCGGCAGTGCTCTTAACTATACAGTCACAACGTCCACGAACTCGGGCGGCAATTGGCTGTCGGCGACGCCTGCCAGTGGGACAAGCGGATCGAGCGTCAGCGTCAGTGTCAATCCGTCGGGTCTGTCTGCAGGCACGTACACCGGGAGCGTCAGCATCGCTGCTTCTGGGGCCGGGAACAGTCCACAAACAGCGACGGTCACTCTGAACGTGACGAACGCCGCGGTAACTGGCAACATCACGGTCACAGCGACAAGCGGTGCCCTGACGCATACGAGCCAGATCGCCGTGACGGTGAACTAAACCACAAGCCCCGGGACGGACAGGAATGTCCGTCCCATGCATTTCTGACGTCCTCCGGACAAAACTTCTTCTTACCCGGCAATTCTTACCCTTCCGGCCGGAACCCCCTTTTCCAAGCTATTGATCACGCTAAGGTTACGGGCCGTCCGGTCTGGAACCAGAGATGCTTCACCTAGGGTGGCTCCACCCCAGGAGCGGAGAAGCAGCCATGCAAGCAGAAGGTGTTCCCCCGAATCGTCCAGTTCAACAAGTTCCGCATCGTCCCGTTCCTCATATTAAGGTTGCGTTGATTGCGGCAGTGCTGGTGTTTGCCGTGGTGGCCGTGATGTGGCAGAACGGCAAGGCGCGCAGCCTGGCTTCGCAGAATCAGCAGATGTCGGCCGAGTTGCAGCAGACGCAAACGCAGCTCGATGCCATGAAGGCGAAACTCGACTCATTGACGCCGCAGCCCGCGCCGGTAGTCGCACCCCCGCCCGCCGAAGCTCCGGCGAAACCAACCGCGACGGTGCATCATTCCGGCGCACACGCGACGCATGTCGTGCATAAGCGGCAGGCAGATGATCCGCGGTGGAAGCAGTTCCAGTCGCGCCTCGATGACCAAGGCAAAGCGATCGATGCCACGCGCCAGGACCTGAGCAGTACTCGCACCGAATTAAGCGGATCGATTGCCCGCACCCATGATGAGCTGGTCGCGCTCGAGCGCAAAGGCGAGCGCAGCTACTTTGAGTTCGACATCAACAAGAGCAAGGAATTTCAGCGCAGCGGGCCGGTTGGCATAAAACTGAAGAAGGCGAACACCAAGCACTCGTACGCCGATCTGGAACTGGAGGTCGATGACGCCGACGTTTCGAAGAAGCATGTGAATATTTACGAGCCGGTCACGTTCTACGCCTCGCAGGACGGACGTCCGGTGGAGCTGGTGATCAACAGCGTAACGAAAGACCACATCCACGGTTATGTCGCCACGCCGAAATACAGCCAAAGCGAACTGGCCGCCATGAACAACACCAACGCCGATGGTAGCCCGGCGCCGGCGCGGCAGAAGCTGGAACTGCCGAAGAACTAAAGAGAAGTGAACAGTGGACGGTGGACAGTGAACGGGCTGTCCACCGTTTCTTTTGCGCATGTTCACGCTGCCGGAGCTTCTTTTTCTCCCTTCAGCTTGGCGTCGGCGCGGCCGTGCTCCGCGGCGGCGTGCTCGATCTCGGCGTTAATTTCCGCTCCAATCAGCAGGGCGAGGCTGGTGATATAGAACCACATCATGAGGATGATGACGGTCCCCAGCGAGCCATAGGTAGCGGCATAACTATTGAAGAAGTGCAGGTAGATACGAAATCCCGCGGAGGCAGCGATCCAAAGCACCACACCGGTGATCGATCCGGGGGTGATCCAGTACCACTTCTGCTGGTGCACGTCCGGTGCCCAGTAATAGAGGATGGCGAACGAGAGCACGACAAAGAAGAGTGCAACCGCGTACTGGGCGATTTTCCACGACCAGACTGCGACACTACCGAGTCCGTGATGGCTGGCCCACGCGGTCGCGATTCCGCCGAACAGGATAATGGCCATGGCGGCGATCATGAGGATCGATAACGCAATGGTTAGCAGCGGCGCGATGACGATGCGCTCCTTGAAGTAAGATCGCCGGTCCTCGACGTGATACGCGAAGCTCAGCACTGCCATAAGAGTCGAGATGCCAGCGGACGCCGACCACAACGCCGCCAGGATACTGATCGCCAGCTTCCATCCGCCGGCAGCCTTGGTGATCTCGGTCAGCGTGTGCTGCATCAACTGCCACGCCATCGGCGGCATGGTGTCGGCAATGTAGTTGTACAGAGTGTTCTGCAGGCCGGGATGGTGTCCCGCGATGATCCCTACCAGCGTGATCAGGAAGACGAGCCCGGGAAACACGGCAAAGAAGAACCAGAACCCCAGTTCGGCAGCTCTCCCGAAGGTGTCGTCATGGTTCACGTCCATGTTGGTCCACAGGCGCTTGCCGAATTCCTTGAACGAAAGCCCGCCGAGTTGCCACACCGATGGCTTCTCGGTACTGCGTCGCGGCTGCTTTTCCCGTCCTTTCTCGAGCACCATCTTAGCCATGGGTTTGTCCATTGGCCCATTGGATGGGAAGCGAATTGGTCGGTGATGCCGCGCGTGAGCTGGATTACTTGGACTCGAGTGTCTTGAGGTACGAGACGAGTGCCCAGCGTTGCTGATCGGGCAATCGCGACCAGGAGGGCATGCCGTTCTTCAAGCTGCCATTGGTCAACAACCAGAAAAGCTGTCCGGGAGTAGCTTGCGCGACGCGCTCGGAATGCAGATTCGGCTTGCCGTTGCGTCCGGTGGCTGCTTCGCCGTGACATTCGGCGCAGTGCTGCCGGAAGAGATTCTCTCCGGCTTGCGCCGCTTGCGGTTTCTGCGCGAGCGGATTCTGGCGCGCCGCATCTTTGGCGGGAACGCGCGTGAGCCACTGTCCATCACCGATGCCGGCGACGAGAGCTGTAGCTACAAAAAGCGTGAGGAAAATTACGGTCAGCGTACGCATTTTTACTTTCCCTTGAACAACGCGAATATCTGCGGAATCTCGTACGAAATTCCGAAGCGCAAGAGGAACTTCAAGCTGTAGTTGTTCAGTCCCCAGCCCGGCGAGATCTTGAACGAGGGCCCCCGCAGCGGCTCCCATTGCAGAAGGGGAGCGAGGTAGTGCGAGGTGTCGTGCAGGGTCAGGCTGTTGAGATCGCCGAGCCCTCCGTACATTTCCACGCCGGTGGTGAGCGTCTGGCGGCAGAAGGAACACGCCTTCGCGCTTGCTTGCAGCGACAACGGCCGGCTCACGCCGAGGGCGTAGCCGAACTCCCACGGCCCGGCTTGAAGATTCTTTTCGGCGATGAAGTTTTCCGAGACGTTCCAGCCCTTGTGGTTGCTGGAAAGAATCAGCTTGAGCTCGCCTTCGCGTTCCTTGTCGCCGCGATCGTTGGGTTCGAGGAAGTCGGGAAGGCCGTCATGTCCGACCACTTCCAGCAGGGTTTTGTCGGCGGCCGTGTCTTCAAATTCCACGTAGAGCACGGGATTGATCCAGTGCTCGCGCAGCAGGGGGCGGAAGCGGTTCTCCCAGCGGAAGCCGGTGAAGATGGTGCTCTGGTTGGCGGTGGATTGGCCGTCGAGATAAAGCTCGGTAGTCCACCAGCCTTTGGCGCCATATTCGAATTCCATGGCGCTGCCGATAAACGAATCGCCACCCTGCGGGGAAGAGACGACGTTCTTGTTTTCGATTTCGAGGTTGCCGGCTTCCTCCATCTGCTGGG
>Ga0335069_10004907_pt1 | contig 19714 bp, 11 predicted proteins | sample Lox_Sample_11_FD_206714 | JGI IMG/M metagenome (GOLD analysis project Ga0335069, IMG submission 206714) | Soil microbial communities from Loxahatchee National Wildlife Refuge, Florida, United States - Lox_Sample_1.1 | ecosystem: Environmental > Terrestrial > Soil > Wetlands | place: USA... | reverse complement strand
CGTTGTCCGACGGCGGGCGCTACTTCCCGCCCGCAAACACTTGGACTGTGCTACCCACCAACGGCGCACCTGCCGCCCGCGCTGGGCATACGGCGGTGTGGACCGGCAGTGAAATGATCATTTGGGGCGGATACACTAACGCAACCGGTTCCCCCAACCGCTATGCTGACGGCGGGCGCTACAGCCCAGCGGCCAACTGTTGGACGGCCCTAGCGACCACCGGCGCGCCCGCTGCTCGCGGTGATCATACCGCAGTGTGGACAGGCATCGAAATGATCATCTGGGGCGGATACTGCTATAGCAACGGCTGGCGCTATCTGAACGACGGCCGGCGCTACAATCCCTCTCTCAACGGTTGGACGGCGGTGCAGGGCACCGGCGCGCCCGCTGCTCGCGCTTATCACACCGCGGCTTGGACCGGTGGCGAGATGATCGTCTGGGGCGGATACGCTGGAACCTATTTGAACACCGGGGGGCGTTACGACCCGGCGGCTAACAATTGGACGGCGCTGCCCGCCGGGGGTGCGCCCGGCCCTCGCGAACTTCATACCGCGGTTTGGACGGGGAGCGAGATGATCGTTTGGGGCGGCTACAGCGGGAGTTACTTGAACAGCGGCGGGCGCTACAATCCCGTGACCAGTAATTGGACCGCTTTGCCGGTCATCCCCACCCCTCCCGCCTTGCGCTATGAGCACACGGCAGTTTGGACGGGCATCGAAATGATCATCTGGGGCGGATACAACGGCAGCTACTTGGGCGACGGCGGGCGCTATAGCCCAGCGGCGAACAGTTGGACGGTTCTGCCCACCACTGGCGCGCCCGCGCCCCGCACGTGTCACAGCGCGGTTTGGACAGGCGGCGAGATGATCATCTGGGGAGGCTGCAACGGCGCCGGCTATTTGAACGACGGCGGGCGTTACAACCCGACGGCCAACGGTTGGACGACGGTGCCGACCGTGGGCGCGCCCGCGGCACGCGCAGGGCACACAGCGGTATGGACGGGCACTGAGATGATCATGTGGGGCGGCTATGACAACGTGACTGAATACGCCGACGGTGGTCGCTTCAATCTTGAGACCAGCAACTGGACGGCCCTGCCCGCCGATGGCGCGCCCAGCGCACGGTGTTTGCACACGGCGGTTTGGACCGGGAGCGAAATGATCATCTGGGGCGGAAGGGGCGACGGCTACGTACAGTTGGGCGACGGAGCGCGGTACAATCCCATGGCTAACAGTTGGGGCGCGCTAGCCATCACCGGCGCCCCTGCCGCGCGCGAATCCCACACAGCGGTCTGGACAGGTAGCGAGATGATCGTCTGGGGTGGGTACAACGACAGCACCGGGTATTTGAATGACGGAGCACGGTATAATGCCCTGACTGACAACTGGGCGGACCTGTCGGTTGCTGGCGCCCCCCACGGTCGCATCTGGCACACCGCAGTGTGGACTGGCACGGAGATGATAGTCTGGGCGGGTAGCTATAATGGCGGTTATTTATTGAACGACGGCGGGCGCTACAACCCGGGTGGCAACGCTTGGACTGCGCTGTCGGGCACGGGCGCCCCCGCTAGTCGTATAGGGCATACCGCCGTGTGGACCGGCAGCGAGATGATCGTCTTTGGGGGAAACGGCACCACATACCTGTCTGACACTTGGTCCTACTATCCGTATGCGCCCGCAGTGCGGCTTACCCGCTCCAGTCCCACAAGCGCTGATGTGGCGTGGCCGGTGTGGAACCCCACCCTGCGCCTGTGCCAAAGCAGCAACCTGTCCGCTGGCCAATGGACCACCGTCACCAATGCCGTCACCCAGGTCGGCTCGGAGAACCACGTGACCGTTTCGCCGCTGAACGGCAGTCAGTTCTTCCGGGCGGAATATCCCTGATCCAGAGTTGCTTCGCCACATGCACCTGCCCTGAGGTGACTACGACCGTGCGATCTTGTAACCGTACCGGTGGACAGGCGGCGCTGTTCACCGTAACCTCCCGTCATGGCGAACACGGAAGCTCCTGGCGGCGTCCCGGCTGACTGGCTGGAGGAGTTCGAGGCGGCGGCCCGGCGCCCCTTGCCTGTGCGCTGGCGCTACGCCTTTATCCACACCTATAAGCCCGTCCTCGACGACGTCCCCTTCCGCTCCTTCGACACGATGGAGGACTACCGGCGCTGGTGCGAGCAGAACCTTCCCGACTGGCTCGGGTATGCCCGTGCCACTTAAGAACGGTCTGTTCGACCTCGACCTGGTGTTTGCCCCCCACGGGCTGGAACGCTTCGAGGACGCCTGGCGCCGCCGCATAGACGTCGAAGGCTTTCCTGTGTGCCACATTGACGATATCATCGCCAGCAAGGCGGCGACCAATCGGGCCAAAGACCATGAGTCACTGCCGCGCCTGCGTTCCTTCCGCGACTACTGGATGGCCAAACATCGCGGCTAACCGGCCACTATGGCTCCCGTCGCAGCCGGCACTAGTGGCTCTAGGCAGTTGGCCAATGGCCTTAGAATTCTAATTGACGCGCGGTCTCGCGTTCAGATAACCTGCCTGCCGGAACCAGGGTGAACGTAGTGCACGCGGCGCCAATGGCGCTGCGTTGGCTGCTTTCATCGGTCCGGGGCAGGGGCCAGGGGCTGGGACACTGGGGCAGGACATTTGAATCCGGGAACACTACGAAGAGCACCGCTGTGACGTCTCACACCCACCTCTCCTTCCATCTGCACGAGGCAAACATCTCGCTGGCCATCCTGCTCTTGTTGTCTGCTTGGCACGCCCGCGCCGACCAATACCATGGCAACGGCAATACCGGCTTCGGCGGCGCCATCGGCAACGGCACACTTACCTTGAGCGACGACGGCACCAACATCTCGGGCACGCTGACCGTGGGCGGCAGCATGAACGACGTGCTGGTCCTCTACCTCCAAACCGGCCCAAGTGGTTTTGCCGATACTTCCGGCTTCAACGACCAGAGCGCACCCTGCTGCCAAGCCATTTCCGGCGTCTCCACCTCCGGTCGAAGCCTGCTGACCTTCGCCAGCGGGTTCCAGCCCAACTACGCCATCGCTCTGGCTCCAGCGGCAGCGGGCACGGGCGGCTTGTGGCAGTTGGCCAATGGCGGTAGCAACAGCCTGGTTTACATGGGCAGCGTCAGCCTGGCGCCGCTCGACAACTCCGGGCCCTTCACCTTCAACTTCCCGGCTGCGCTCATCGGCATGATCCCCGGGGTCCGCTCGACGATCCAGGTTTTCGGCACTTACCTCTCCACAAATGGCTCCCGCTGCACCGAGGCCATTGCCGGTGACCTCAGTGGCACCCAAGGCTGGAATCCCCTCATCCAAAGCGCCTACGCCAACTACACCTTTGCTGTTGGAGCAGTGCTCGTGAGACTGCCTCTGGGTGTTTGGGCGCAGCGCGCTTCCGGCAGTTCGCCCAGCTCGCGGTACAAGCATACAGCGGTCTGGACGGGTAGCGAGGTGATCGTGTGGGGTGGAGACAGCGGCGTTTATCCTTACAATTTGAACGACGGCGGGCGCTTCAACCCGGCGGCTAACTCTTGGACGCCCCTGCCCATCAATGGTGCGCCTGCTGCGCGTGCGTCTCACACCGCCGTGTGGACGGGTAGCGAGATGGTCGTTTGGGGTGGAGGTGGAGACACTAGGGTGTTGAACGATGGGGCGTGCTACAACCCGAGCGCCAATACCTGGACGGCCCTACCAACGGGCGGTGCCCCCGCTGCACGGGAAAATCACACGGCGGTGTGGACAGGCAACGAGATGTTGGTTTGGGGCGGGGTTGGTGGCAGGTTTTACAACGACGGCGGGCGCTACAATCCCACGGCTCGCAGTTGGACCGTGCTGCCGACTGTGAGTGCGCCGCAGGCGCGCTCTGAGCACACAGCGGTGTGGACGGGGACCGAAATGATCGTCTGGGGCGGATACAGCGCTGCTGTCGACTTTAATACCTACTACGGCGACGGAGGACGCTATAATCCGGACGCAAACACTTGGACGGCCCTACCGACCACCGGCGCGCCCGCCGCGCGGGCTTTTCACACGGCAGTCTGGACAGGCAACGAGATGATCGTGTGTGGTGGAATCAGCAACACGACGTATTGCATCGATGGCGGACGCTACAACCCTCTAGGCAACAGCTGGATGGCGCTGCCCAATACCGGCGCGCTTGCCACCCGCTCTGGGCACACAGCCGTGTGGACCGGCCGTGAAATGATTGTCTGGGGTGGAGCGGGCAACACTGGCTGCGTGACCAATGGAGGGCGCTACAACCCAACAGGTAACTGTTGGACTGCTCTGACTGGCGAAGGCGCGCCCCCGGTGCGGACGGGTCACACGGCGGTGTGGACAGGCACGGAAATGATCCTTTCGGAGGGGTGGGGCTATATTGGTTGCCTGTCTGACATTTGGTCCTACTATCCCTACGCGCCGGCGGTGCGGATTTCCCGCACAGGCCCCACCAGCGCCGACGTCGCCTGGCCAGCGTGGTATCCCACCCTGCGCCTGTGTCAGACGACCAACCTGGCCGCGGGCGAATGGAACACTGTCACCAACGCCGTCACGCAGGTCGGGTCGGAGAACCATACCACCCTCTCGCCGCTGAGCGATGGGCAGTTCTTCCGGGCGGAGTATCCGTAGGGAAAGGCTAAAGGCTAAAGTGCAGCAACCCCTCGCACGACTGCTTCAACGCTGCGATCAACGTTCTGAGCGCCGTCCACGTTGATCTGAGCGCTGGCCGATATTAGCAAATGCGCCCGGACGATCTGCACTGAGTCGAAACGCCCACCAACATGGATCTACTTTCCCAATGAAGATGAAACGCTGGTTCCTTTTCCTGTTGGCATGTTCTGCAGCGCGGGCCGATAACCTGCCTGCTCTGGTGCAGGACCGGGCGGCCATCGAGCGGGTCTATTACAATCACCGGCTGGGGCAGAAGCCCCCGTTCCAGCAGGCGCTGCCTCCCGCCACACTCGATAACCTGGTGCGGCTCGACGTGAAGAAGGAAGCTGTGCTGCGCACCTACGGCGTGACCGTCACTCCCGCGCTGCTCGACGCCGAGGTGCAGCGCATCAACACCACCACCCGCGCGCCGGAGATGCTGGCTGAGATCAAGGCCGCCCTGGGCAACGACCCGGCGAGGTTCGCGCAGGCCTTCGCCAAACCCTTCCTGGTTGAACGGCTGCTGCGCGATAAGTTCGACAACGATGAGGCGCTCCACGCGGCGCAGCGACAGCAGGCCGAGGCGGTGCGCAGCCGGCTGCTGCAAGCGGGCGGCGCTAAACCCGAAGGCCGAGATCCGAAAGGCGAAGGAGGGCTGAACTCCGAAGTCCGAAGTCCGAACTCCGAAGTTGTCGCGAGCAACAGGGTAGCCGTCCTCAAGGCCAGCCCGGGCGGCCAGGTCACTGAAACCACCTGGCAACTGGGGGCGCGGCCTGCGGAGACCAACGCGCCGGCTGCCGAGGAGCTGGAGATCAAGCAGCGCTTCGGGCCGAGCGCACAGTTGCTCTCCTCCCCGCGCGGGGCCGGCCGGGATCACAAGCAATACTTCCAGGACCTGCCGCCCGAACTGCAGCAAGTCCTGCGGCTGCAGCTCCGCCAGGCGGGCGACGTGAGCGCCGTCATCGAGACCCCCGGCGGGTTCCTGCTCTACGTGGCGGAGGAAAAGACTGACGCGGCGCTTACCGTAGCGTGCCTGTCACTGCCCAAACGCAGCTACGAGCAGTGGCTGGCCGAACAGGCACCGGAGTAAGAGCACAAATCGGTAGGTGCTTAGCGGAGAGCGCCCGTTTTCGGGCGCAGCCACACAGGAGGGCGGCAGGGCGCCGGCTATAAGCGAAGGCCAAGGGTGGCGGACAGGGCTGTGCCCGAGAGCGGGCACTCTCCGCGCTCTAAAGGAGCTTGGCCAACAGCTCGTCGTTGGTCTTGTGCTTCTTAAGCGCCGCGATGAGCGTCTCCATGGCCTCAACCGGGTTGAGGTCCACCATCATGCGGCGGAGCTTGCGGACGGCGTCAATCTGGTTCTTTGGAAAGAGCTTCTCCTCTTTGCGCGTGCCGCTCTTGGGGATGTCAATGGCGGGAAAGAGGCGGCGGTCCGACAGCTTGCGGTCGAGGATGAGCTCCATGTTGCCGGTGCCCTTGAACTCCTGGAAGATCAGCTCGTCCATGCGCGAACCGGTGTCCACCAGCGCCGTGGCGAGGATAGTCAGGGAACCGCCTTCCTCGATCTTGCGCGCGGAGGCGAACATCTTGCGCGGGATTTCCAGCGCGCGCGCATCCACGCCGCCGGTCATCGTGCGGCCGCTGCCGCCATGCACGCTGTTGTAGGCGCGGGCGACGCGGGTAATCGAGTCCAGGAGCACGAACACGTCCTTGCCGGCTTCGACCATGCGGCGGCAGCGCTCGATCATGAAGCGCGAGAGGCGGACGTGGGTTTCCAGGTCCTGGTCGTTGGAGGAGGCCACCACTTCGGCCTTCACCGAACGCTGGAAGTCGGTGACTTCCTCGGGGCGCTCGTCAATCAGCAGCACCAGCGCATAGACCTCGGGGTGATTGGCCGTAACGGCGTTCGCGATCTGCTTGAGGATCGTGGTCTTGCCCGTGCGCGGGGAGGCGACGATGAGGCCGCGGGTGCCCTTGCCGATGGGCGTCACCATGTCGATTACCCGGGTCTCGATGAGGTCGGGCGAGGTCTCCAGCCGGAACTTCTCGATGGGGTCAATCGTGGTCAGGTTCTCGAAGCGGACGGACTTGGTGTAGTCCTCGAAGGGCATTTCGTTGACGCGTTCGACGCCCTTGAGCTGGGGGCTGTTGCCGCGGTGCGGCGGCTGGGTCGGCCCGACCACGTAGCTGCCCTCGCGCAGGAAGTTCTTCTTGATCGTGTCCGGGGTGACAAAGATGTCGGAAGGCTTGGGGTGGAAATGGTTCTCGGCAGTGCGCAGGAAGCCAAAGCCCTTTTCAGATATCTCGAGATACCCGGCGCCCAGTTCGGCGGTAGCTGTGTTGCTGCTGCTGGTTTTCGTAGCTGTGTTCATAATACTCGTGCGATGTCGAAGGTGCTCAGAACGAATCCCCGAAAAACACTGATGAACTTTGAATTTTGGGAAGCGGCTGCACTGGATTTCCGCCCTTTGGGCCGCCAGGTGCAGCTAACAGACCTTCGATACACCTAATAAGTAGCGGCTAAAGGCAGCGGGCGCAACAACTATTTTAATTTAATGTGACTCTCCCGCATGGGGTGCTTCCGCCAGCGGCGCCGGGGGAATCGACCCTCTCGGGCTGGAGGCCGTCTCATGAACGCCGCGGCGGCTGCGTCCTCGTGCTCGTTCTCTTCCTCGTCCTCGGCTTGTCCACCGTTTTCGAGCGAGGAGGACGAGCACGAGGACGGGTGCAAAGGCGCAGAACCGGCTATAGGCTAGTTTCCCGCGCTCGCGGAGAAGGTCCGATCCCGCGGCCCGTTGCTACCCTCCAACCTGGGCGCGGGCCTCGGCGGCCAGCGGGGTGCTGAGGTAGCGCTCGCCCGTGGAGCAGGCAATGGTCACGATCATCTTGCCTTTGTTCTCCGGGCGCTTGGCGACTTCAATGGCCGCCCAGACGTTGGCCCCGGTGGAAATGCCGGCCAGGATGCCTTCTTCTTTCGCCAGCCGCCGCGCCATGGCGAACGAGTCGTCATTCGTCACCAGGATGGCCTCGGTGATTTGCGGCTTACCCTGGGAGTCTTTCAGGTGAAGATTCTTCGGGACGAACCCGGCGCCGGTGCCCTGGATTTTATGCGGCCCGGGCTTCAAAGGCTGCCCGGCCAGGGTCTGCGCGATGACCGGCGAGTCCTTGGGCTCGACGGCGATAGCCTGGAAAGACGGCTTGCGGGGCTTGATGACCTCGCAGCAGCCGGTGATGGTGCCGCCGGTGCCAACCGCCGAGACGAGGATGTCCACCTTGCCATCCGTATCGGACCAGATTTCCTCGGCGGTGGTGCGGCGATGGATTTCCGGGTTGGCCGGGTTGTCGAACTGCTGCGGGATCCAGGCGCCCGGGGTGTCTTTGGCCAACTGCTCGGCTTTGGAGATGGCCCCTTTCATGCCTTCGGTGCCGGGCGTCAGCACGAGCTTGGCGCCCAGCATGGCCAGCAACGTTCGCCGCTCCAGGGACATGGTCTCCGGCATGGTGAGGATAAGCTGGTAACCTCTGGCCGCGGCGACGAAGGCCAGGGCGATCCCCGTGTTCCCGCTGGTGGGCTCAATGATCACCGTGTTCTTCTTGAGCACGCCGCTCTTCTCGGCGGCCTCGATCATGGACATGCCGATGCGGTCTTTGACGCTGCCCAGCGGGTTGAAGAACTCGCACTTGAGCAGGACGGTGGCCGGCAGTCCGGCCGTAACGCGGTTCAGGCGAACCAGGGGTGTATGTCCAACCGTCTCGACGATGTCATTGTAAATGCGCGGCATAGAATTGCTTGCTTTTGTTGGTTTATGCTAAATCCCGGACGGCTAAAGCTGCTTCCACTCGGGCGCTCGTGCAAGTGGAAACAGGGGTAAAAACATAAAGTCCCTGCCCAGCCTTTCGGCCAAGCAGGGACTAAATGGGGGATGGGAGTTCGCCATGCTCTCTTTCCCATGCTGACATTAGGCGCCTAATTGGCTGCCAGCTTCCCGACGCCATTCTCCACGGCAAGCGGAGTTATCGGCCTCGTAGCAGGGCCGTCCAGCATCTTGCGGCTGCTGGATTATTGAGTGAGGCTTTTCAGCTCGCTTGGGCTAGTGGTTGCGACACCGGCTTGCGAACCAGGTAAAGACACGTCTATGTCTTTGTCTCCGCGTCTTCACCACTTAGCGCCGGGTCGGCCGCTGCGGTTAGCAGCGCGTTTGCCCGGTGCCACGGGTCTCGCCTCTTAACTCTCAGGTTGCTTTTCGTCCACAGGTCAGCGGTGCCTTTTGCCGCATCGCCAACGTTTCGGAAGGTTTTCACGGGTCCTGCCGAGACCGCGTGTCCTTCCCGGTCCAGGCGCTCACTTTGTCCCGCCTTTCGGCGTCTTTCTTGTGGCTGACCTCCTTGCGGAGACCGCCAGAGCCGTCTGTCCGTGCTGATGCACAGTAGCAACCGGATACCCTCTGGGTAACTGCGATTCGCTCAGGCTCGAAACTCTCCCGAGCTACTTGACCCGGCTCGGAGCGGCTTCTCATCGCTCCTGACCGGACAGTTCCATACTTCGCGTTACTGACGGCGCGCGAACGCCGCCAGAGGAACTGGTGAATCCTGCCTCCGCTCCTGCGCCTCGCGGCTCAGCTTAAGAGGGGCTAGGCCAACCAGCCTGACCTAACCTTTCCCCAGTCACCTGGGATTATCCTTGAAACGTGCAGCTTCGATTGGTTAACCGCCGCTGCCATCTCAGTTCTTTCAATGAACTGGGAACAGCTTAACAGGTTTAACGGCTTAGACAACGATTTCTTATCCACAGGTTATTCACGATTAGCGGCCTGTGAATAGCCGGTGAACAACTCAGCCCGCCCAATGAAATCAGGGGTTTTCTGCGCGGGGCCGAAAGGTTGTTCACCGCGCGAATTCGGCGGTGTTCGGCGTGGTGAATAACTTTGCCGCCGTCTCCCGGTGAAAAGAAGACCACCCGCGAGGGGTGGTGTTAACCGGAGCCCGGGGCAAAGTTCAGGCGGTGGTCGCGGGAGCCGCTGCGGCGGGCGTTTCGGCAGGAGCAGGCGAGGCGGGGACGGCCGCGGCCGGCTTTTTGGGCTTGGCTGAGCGCTTCTTGCGCTTCAGGTAGGCCTGCCGCCGTTTCCGTTTCTCAGCTTTGTTGTATTGCTTGCTCATATCAGTCTATACTTGCCCAATGCGATCCGGTCGTTTCGGGGCAATATGAAGATGCGTGCTCGGCGATTCAACGTTTATTTGGCTGTGGCGCTGCTGCTGATGCTGGGCTCGGACGGTTGCCAGACGGCGGCACACCATCGCAAGTACCAGCCCAGCATCTTGAGTGTGCATGTCGAGACTCCGCCCGACACGACGAACATGAACGAGCGCGTGCCCATCTACCGCGAGCACCCCTTCATGGTCAACGTGCAAAAGGAGCCGATCCTGACGGAGTTGAATGTGCTGGAAGCCAGGGTCCTGGAGGTCGTGGGGGGCTTTGCGATCAAGCTCCAGTTTGACCAGCAGGGCACGTGGCTGCTCGAGCAGTACTCGGTCGAGAGCCAAGGCCGGCGGTTTGCCATTTACTGTGAGTTCGGGGAGAAGTTAAAGGAGAAGCGCTGGATTGCCGCGCCCATCATTGCGCGCCGAATCAGTGACGGCGTGCTCGTCTTCACGCCTGACGCCACGCGCGAAGAGGCAGACCAACTGGTGCTCGGCCTGAACAATATTGGCCGGGAGGTAAAGAAGGACCTCCAATAAGAGCCGGAACGCGGCGCCGGTGTTCGCCCTGCCGGTTGTGGCGATGGTGAGCGGCCACGGCTGCTCCCAGGGCCTGCGGTCAGCCAGGCGCGCCGCGGGAGACCGGCCCGCGAGAATCATTTCAAAAGAGCTTGCATCTCCGCGAGTCACAGGCATTATTGCACCAGACTTTTGGAACGCGGGGTGGAGCAGCCCGGTAGCTCGTCAGGCTCATAACCTGAAGGTCGCTGGTTCAAATCCAGCCCCCGCAACCAATTGCCTTTCGCGCCAAGGCGGCCTGCGCCCGCAAGGGTTTACTCTCGGAGGGAGCCTCTACGTTGATCTTAACCCGCAGCGGCGCCATGAACCAGGCCGTCACGCGAACATCCCTTACCCAACCCAGCGAACAGCCGCGGGCCTTCGATGCTGGATGTCGCTCTTCTGGGGTGAACACCCCATAGCGGAGTTCCTCCTTTAGTTTAGTTAGACGCTGCTTCCTTGATTCGCGGCTGGGTGATTTGTGGCGGTCGGTCAGGGTTATCAGGGCTTGGGTGATGGCGGGCTGCGCCTCGAGCAATGGGAACTCAGCCGAACTATGACATCACTGACCTTACTCGTGTGGGCCGGTTGCCGCGGAGCGCTGAGCGCACGCCGGCGCCCAAATCGCAAATCGCTTTCTTCAGCGGCTCAATGCTCATTCACCCCGGCAGACCGCTATGGCTCAAGTCATCTATAACGGAAACGGTTCGGACGGGGGGCAGGTCCCCGTTGATTCCAACACCTACGCTTCGGGCGCAACCGTGAATGTGGCTGTCAATGACAGCTCCACGTCGCCGCACCAGCAGAAGGATTCCAACGGCAACCCGGAGAACATCGTCACGGGCAGTCTGAAGCGAACGGGCGCCACCTTCCTCTACTGGAACACCGCGGCGGACGGATCGGGAACCTACCACGGGCCGCTGGTGGACAGCACCTTCACGTTTCCGAATCAGACCGGCGACCTGACCCTGTATGCTCAATGGGCGATCACCACAGGCCTAACCAATGGCGGTGCCACTACCCATTACCAATTCGCCTATGATCAGAAGCTGGGCGGAGCGGGGGGCATCGAGCCCGCGAGGACCAATGCGGTTATCGCTGCCTGCGAGGGCGACTTCACCTGGATGCAGACCCAGTTCGCAGGCGTGGACATCACCAAAGGGGTCTCGCTGCCCATCCCGACCTTCGTCACCGCGCTGGGCGGGGGCGCAAGCTGGTGGCCGCTAAAGCTGAAGCCGGGTAGCGGCCCGGCGAGCAGCTTGCGGGCGTTGATGGTGGCCGAGGTCACCGAGATGTTCATGAGCGCCCAGAAGAGAGGCTGGGGCTACTCCTCGGGCGTGAACAACGAGGAGAGCTGTGGGGAGGCCTTATCGCTGTTCCTGACCGTGCAGTTTCAGCTAGCCCAGGGCTTTGGGGGCGGGCTGTTCAACACCGGCAGCTCCAATGCCTGGCTTAACAGCTCCCTGCCGGCCAGCAATCCCGCCTCGACCGAGTTCGACGGGACCACCCACTACGGCGCGCGCAAGGACTACGTCAATTCCACCTTGCCCTTCGCCGGCAATGGCCCGGGCACCGGCGGCTCGATGCTGTTCATCTATTACTTGTTCCACCAGCTCGGCTTCAGCATTCCCGACATCGTTGCCGCCGCGCCGGGCCTGGATTCCAACGGCAATCCGATTACCGGCGCGTGCCTGCGCGGCGTTTACCAGAACCTGACGGGCGATACCTCCGACCCGTTCCCATACTTCGCGAGCCTGCTCGCCACGGCCTACCCGACCAGCCAGGTGGCCTCGATTCCGGGGCCGAACACGGACGATCCCTGGCCGCTGGGCACCTTGAGCTTTGTCGGCGCGAAGAACACCTGGGGCCACGATGAGATCAACGACATCATCGCCCACGGGGGCACTTATCCGGACGGCTTCTACCTGGCGCTCGACGGGTTCAGCCGGAACATCGTGGGCGGCGCCGAGCCGTCCATCCCAACCATCGCCTTCGGCGGCGCGACGACGGCGCTGTCCGCCACGCCGCCCTCGATCTTCTACCAAAGCTCAAACCCCAAGGTCCCCCAGCGGATCATGTTCGCCTACGACGTGAAGTTCGCCCAGCCGCTCGGGACGTTCCCCTCCAGCGGCGAGAAGGGTGTGGCGGTCAATTCGTCCATTAACCTGCTCGGGTTGCCTATGCCGGCGGCAACGGAGTTCTTTTTCCTGGCCGGGGCTGACCCCTACTTCACCAATGTGGTGAAGGACCCCACCGACTCGACCAAGCTCACCGTCCCATGGCTGAGCGAGGACCTGAGGGTGTTCACCGCTACGCCCGGCGCGCCGGGGGCGCAATCGCAGTTCCCGGTTCCCGGCGGGCCGCAGTTCGTCGAGAACAGCACCGGCGGGAACTTCGACTTCAATGGCGCCTACGCCTACATCCAGGCGTTGCTGAAGTACCTGAATCAGACCTACGGCGATCCGTCGGGTGTTGACCCATTCGAGCCCGCCAGCAACGTCATACCCCAGCAGGCGACCGAGTTCACGGCGGACTCCTCGGTCACGCCGTTCACCACGATTGGCGGGAGCACCTTTAACAACTACAGCTTCGCCATTGCCCGGGTGCGCCTGAAAGGCTCGACGAACTCCGCCGCGCTGGGCGTACGGGTGTTCTTCCGCCTGTGGGGCACCCAGACCGCCGACACCGCCTGGGACCCGACGGAGACCTATCTCAGCCACAACGATGCGAGCGGCAAGCCGCTCTGGCCCTTGGCGCCGCCGGACAACCACACCATCCCCTTCTTCGCCGGCAGCGCCCAGCCAAACTTCACCGACCCCAATGATCCGGAGTTCGGCAAGGGCGGCTTCACCAACACGGGCTCGAATCACCTGACGATCACCATCGCGCAGGGCGATTCGCAGTGGGCCTACTTCGGCTGCTTCCTGAACGTCAACGACCCCAGTGTGGTAGTGAACGGCGTCGCCATCCCGAACGCCTTGCCGGGCACTCACCACTGCCTGGTGGCCCAGATGGCCTACCCCGGAGCGCCGATCCAGACCGTGGGCACCAGCGTGCCGACGCCCGAGTCGAGCGACCAACTCGCCCAGCGCAACCTCCAGGTGACCACGTCCGACAATCCCGGGCCGGCATCCGCGCACCGCGTGCCGCAGACCTTCGATCTTAGGCCCAGCGGCACGCCGCCGGCGACGGGGCCGCTGGCCGGCCAGCCCGACGAGCTGATGATCATCTGGGGCGACGTGCCCGTCGGCTCGGTGGCGCGGATCTACTGGCCCGCGGTCTCCAGTGCCGAGGTGCTCAAGCTCGCCTCCTGGATGTATGGCGTGCACCCGCTCACAGCCGCCGACTCCAACACCATTCAGGTAAACACCATCAAAGGCGTGACCTTCGTGCCCATCCCGCAGGGAACGGGCGACGGGTTTGCGGGATTGCTCACGGTGGACCTGCCCCAGACGGTCAAGACCGGCCAGGAGTTCGATATCGTGCTGCGGCGGATCGGAAAGCGTCCGCTGCGCGTCGTGCCGCCTCCGCCCCCGCCGCCCCCGCCCATCCAGCAGATCCCGCGGAGCCGGCGTCGCTCCGGCGGGAATATTGATCTCCCTGAGCCTGGCGCCCCGACGCGCGTGGCCGGCGCGGAGATGCCTCCGGGTGTGGCTGCCGCCGTCCGGGAGTTCGGCTACGAGCGCTACATCGTCGGTTCCTTCCAGGTGAAGATCCCGGTCTCCACCCGGGAAGTGATGCTGCCGCTCGAGGAGACCACCCTGGCCATCCTCAAGGCCCGGTTGGAGGCGATGCCAAAGACCAATCGCTGGTACCCGGTGTTGGCGCGCTACATCGAGCAGGTCGCCGGGCGGGTGGATGGTCTCGGCGGCAACGCGGGCGCCATCTCGCCATCGCTGGGCGGCTATCGCCCCGGACCCCGGCCCTGCCAGGAGAGCCTGGAGGAGTTCACCGGCAAAGTCTGCGAGGTTGTGTTCAACTGCTTCGGCGAGTTTGTCGGCTTCACCATAGACGACTGCTGCCGGCGCCGGACGTTCGAGAACTGCAGAAGGGACATCGCCGCGCTGGTCCTGCGCGCGCTCAAGGAGCGGCTGACCCTGATGGTGGTTACGGCCGGCAAGGAGCACCGGATCGTCCGGCTTGTGGTGAAGGGTTAAACGAGGCGACCCGGCGTAGAGAATGGCGTTGAACTCCCGCTGCCCAGCCGGGCTGTCCTTGGCACACCCCATTCACCCATCCCCCAATGCTCGACCCCTTTCCGTCCCCAAGGGGGTCTGCGCTTTCCGGTTGCGCTCGGAAGCGCATGAACTAACGTTATCAACAACATTACCACAACGAAGGGAGGCACAGCCATGACGAACGCAAATCAAGCCAGGTACGTCCCCGCCGGGACAGGCCCAATGTATTGCGGGCCGGGCGACCGTGTCAGCTTTCTGGCCACGGGCGCGGAAACACATGGAAGCTGTTTCATCAGTGAGGGAATGATTGCGCCGGGCGGAGGCCCCCCGCCGCACCTTCACCACTTCGAGGATGAGTCCTTCTACATGCTGGAGGGCAGTGCCACGTTCCAGGCGGGCGGGCAGACGATCCACGCCAAGCCAGGGGATTTCATCCACGTTCCACGCGGCATGGTGCATTCAATCAAGAACGAAGGGACGGTGCCCGCCAGGGCGGTCATCATCGTATCGCCGGCCGGGCCGACGGGCATGCAGCAGTTCTTTGAAGAATCGTTCACTCCCACAACCGACCGCTCCGCATCGCCCCCGCCGATCACCGAAGAGCTAATGAGGCGGATGATGGAGGCCGCCGCGAGAAACGGCATGGACTGGATTAAGCCGGCATGACGCTGCCTTCAGAGGTTGACCACGCCCCCCTCAGCTTCCTCTGGCTGACCGTGCGCGCCTTCGTCGCGACCAGATAACGCAGGCGACCCCGTCCGCCCCCGCACCACACGCGAGCCGCACCCGGCGCTATCCAGCTTATTGGCATATCCCCCAGTAATCCCCCAGTAAACCCCCTCTATACCCCCTCTATTCAAATAACTCCCCCAGCCCGTGCCCGTCCCTCCGGCTTCTCCCCGGATACTCGCCGTATCCCCTCCCGATACACACCGTAGGTTGGAATTGAACCTACGATGTGTATCGGGAGGGGATACGGCGTGTATGGGGAGGGAACACGGTGCGGTGCCCGTGGGCTGGGAGTGCACAAGTGCCGCCGGCATCGGAAGTTGGGAATCTGAAGCACATGAAGGCGGCTATGCGTTCCAGATTGGGCATGGTCGGCCTCGGCTCGGGAAGGTGGCTGGAACGCCGGGAGTTTGGCCTTCTCTGTAAGAACCTGTGGCTGAGAGATTTACTCCTTATCTAACTGCCATTCAGGACCGACCCCGGCACGAGACGGACTTGAGCTGCCGGCTGGCCATCCCCAATGCTCGCCCGCTTCCATCCCCAAGGGGGCTGCGCTGCACTTTCCAACCCCTGCAAACGCTCATTGGACACTTCGCCTTTGCGCGTCTACTGTTTCAAATGCGCCGACCCACCTAGCAATTCGCTAACTCAATCACCCGAGAAGGTTCACGGTGTCAACCAAGCCACATAGTATCTTTCTTCTCGAACGCTTTCAATTGCCAGAGCGCGAGTCCAAGGAACGGGGCATGAACCATCCAATGTCGAGACGGAGGACGGCCCGACTGATAGCGACGCTATGGCCGGTGGCCGCACTTTTAATGGCGGGATCTGGATTGGCTGAGGATGCGACCGACATCAGTGACTCCGCCCGACAACAGATCGCGGAGATAATTGCCCTCAAGGACTCATTCAGCCCGGCGGAACAGAAGCTGTCCTCAAACCTCGCCTTCGCCAGCCGGCGGATACGGGGCTTGCCGGCTGGACCGGTCGCCAGCGAACCCAGGGGTCTCAGCGGCGGAATGGTGGATGTGGAGATCAAGGGCAACGTTTCCGACAGGTTGCTGGCGCGCATCGCCGCCCGCTCGGGCCGGGTGCAAATGCAATTGGCCAAATACCATTACGTTCGCGCGAGAATTCCGTTGGGCGTGCTCCACCTGCTGGCGGAAGACCCGGACGTCATCTCGATTTGCGAGCTGGCGCTCAGGAAGACCAACGTCGGAGCGCTCACATCTGAAGGCTACATCTCCCATCGCGCCCGCGCGGTCGTTGCGGGCGGCATCAATGGCCGCGGGGTCAAAGTGGGCGTGCTCTCCGACAGCGCATCCTCGAACAGCATCGCGCTCCTGCAGGTCAGCGGCGATCTGGGAACGAACACCACAGTGCTGCCGGGACAAGACGGCGGCTCTGGTTCGGACGAAGGAACCGCGATGATGGAAATCATCCAGGATGTCGCGCCGGGAGCGCAGCTTTACTTTGCGACCGCCGATTTCAGCACCGCCTCATTTGCCAATAACATCACCCTTCTGGCGCAGGCCGGTTGTTCCATCATCGTTGACGACACTGTTTATGTCAGCGAACCGGTCTTCCAGGACGGGGTCATTGCCCAGGCGATCAACACCTTTGTCGCCAGCGGCGGCCTCTACTTGTCGGGGGCGGGTAACAACGGGAATTATCGCAATAGCACCTCGAGCACATGGCAGGGCGATTTCTACAGCCTCGGCGGGGTGACCGGACCGATCAGCACTTCAGGCGAGACCGGTTCTTTACACGGGTTCCCGCTGCCCCCGATGTTCTTCCTGCGTCAATCCTACGACGTGCTCCAGGTCGCCAGCCAGATCATCACGCTTCAATGGGCCGACCCATTGGGGGCCAGCGCCAACGACTACGACCTGTTCATTTTGAACAGCACCGGAACAGCGGTCATAGGCGATTCGATCGCCACCCAAAATGGCTCCTCGGACCCGAGGGAGGAGTGCTTCAGTTCGAGCGGCTTCCCGGTCAACTCCCGTATTGTGATTGTGCTGCATAGCGGCAGCGCGCGCGCGTTGTTTCTGAATGTCTTCTTCTCCACCGCCAGCGCTCTCTCCATTGCGACTGCGGGTAACACCCTCGGCCACCTGGGCGCGCAGAATTCGCTCACGGTGGCCGCCAGTTACTGGGACAGCGCCCATACGGGGACCAAGCCTTTCAATGGCACGGACAATCCCACGGAAAAAGTCAGCGCTGATGGTCCACGGAGAATCTTCTTCAATCCGGACGGCACACCGGTCACGCCGGGCAATTTCCTGTTCGCCACCGGCGGTCTCGCACTTCAGAAACCGGAACTCACGGGTGCCGACGGCGTGATGTGCAAGACGCCAGGATTTCAACCTTTCTTCGGCACCTCCGCCGCCGCGGCGCACGTCGCCGGGGTCGCCGCGCTCGTCAAATCGGCCAAGCCGAGCCTGACCGGGACACAAATCCGCCAGATTCTGATCAGCACGGCGATGGACAACATGCAGCCCGGCCCAGACCTCAACGGCGGCTACGGCGTGGTGAATGCGCAGGCGGCGGTGCAGACTGCCTTGGCGCCATGATCACCCGAATGAAATCTTCCCAGCTTCTTCTCGCTGCGGCCGCAGCCTGGCTGTTGGCATCCGGCCAGATCGCTTCCGCGGACACGCTGCTGGACGTTTCCTCATCCCTCTCGGTTTCTGACCCGACGCAGCTTGGCCGGTTAGCTCGGGACGGCGTGGGCAGCGCTTGGTCGGGAGCAAAAGGCTTTCCGGGAGCCATCAATATTACCACCTCCTACCACTACCGGCTCCTGACCGTCTTTTCGTCTCCGCCCTTGGGCCACTTTGAAGTTACCAGCCATTACGTTCAGGTCATTCTGGAAGACACCAACGCGGCGTTTTTCGTATCGGCCTACCTTGACTCCTTTGCGCCCAACCCAACCGCGACCAATCGTGGACTCGACATCAATTACCTGGGCGACCCGGGAACATCGGGAGATTCTTATGGCACCGACCCTCGCTTTTTCCAGGTCTTCGTGCCGGCGGGGCACGATCTGAGCGTGGTCGTAACCGACGTCAGTGCGTCCAATGCAGGCATCGGCCAACCGTTTCGCGTGCTTGTGGAGGGGTTCACCGATACGCAGTTCAGTGACTCGCGTCCGGCCATCGTTAGCACCGCCATCTCCAACACCAGCCTGGTCCTAAACGCGACGAACGGGATAGCGGGACGCACCTACGACGTCCTGACCAGCACGAATGTCTCCCTGCCGTTGAGCCTGTGGGCGCCTGTTCAAACCAACGTGCTGGCTACGAGCGGGTCATTCCTGCTGAACGTGACCAACCTGGTAAATCCCCTCGACCACCAGCGCTTCATTACGCTTCAGTCCCCGACAGATTAAGCCTGTTTGATCACCCCGAGGCGCGTCTGGGGGGTGGACCGAGACCGACGTGAACTGCCGACTGATGCATGACCCGGGCAAGCTGTCGCTGGCTGCCCGGGTGAGGCAGGAGACGACCTTGCCCATCCGATGGATGGCCGCCCGGCTCCAGATGGGCAGTCCCAAGAGCCTGCGGCCGATGCGATACGATTGGATACACTATAATGACCTACCGGCCACCCAGGCAGTTTCATGGAACGCAACGTGCCTACAACTTCAGTTCGAACCTCTAGTTTGACGCCTTTCCAACGTAAGCCGGGCGGAGATTGCGCCCCTGGACGCGGCGCGGACAGCGCACCGTGCCCTCGGGCGCATCTGGACACTGCCACTGACCTGCGCTGTAGCAGCGGGCAAGATGCCTGCCGCTACAGGGTGGCAGTGTCCAGGGGCGCACCGCGCCGTCCTCTACCACCCCAAATCCTCGCCTAAGCGTGCGCTGAATGAAATTCCCGTGGGGCTCGCAGCCCGGGCAGGATTTAGCAATGATGTGCTACGCCAAAATCCACGCCTTAATCGCGCTCAGCCACGCTAAGTGTTTCATCTAGAGACATTTCCTCTTCGCCGCATTCTATAGTGCGGCTTCAAAACTGTGGTGGCGGTCCCCTATCCCCTTGGCCTCCCCAGCGGCTTGGCCGATGTGGCCTGCGTCGGCAACTCAAACACCGTCCACACGCGCTGCATTCGCTTGAGTGCCGCAACGTTATTGCAGATTCGCAGCCCCATCACGCAGTTGTTCCGGTTCATCCGCCCGGCCACATGAATGAGCAGCAAGCGCAGTCTCTTCATCCGGGCGGTTCGTTCCTCTCCTTCCAAGCACAGGCCCTTGATGGCGCTAACAATATTGTAGGTCAGCAGCGAAATCTTGAACCACGCCGAATCAACCCCGAAGCGCTGGCTGGGCACGTGTCCCCCGCCCAGCTCATTCTTCACCTCGTCGTGGGTGTGCTCCACCGTGCCGGCCT
>Ga0335069_10004906_pt1 | contig 19717 bp, 11 predicted proteins | sample Lox_Sample_11_FD_206714 | JGI IMG/M metagenome (GOLD analysis project Ga0335069, IMG submission 206714) | Soil microbial communities from Loxahatchee National Wildlife Refuge, Florida, United States - Lox_Sample_1.1 | ecosystem: Environmental > Terrestrial > Soil > Wetlands | place: USA... | reverse complement strand
CCCCGGCCTTGGCGAGCCTGGCCAGGGCTATCGTCGTCTCGCCCGTGTAGACCACGACCTGCACGGAGGCCGACGCGTCGCCCATGTCGACCAAGCTGGCAACCATCACTTCCCCCGTCGAGCCCCTCGTCCACGCAGCCGATCCCGTCGACGCAGAGAGGGTGCCGTTCTCTGTGGGAGCGCTGAGAGATAGGGGGGAACCGAGCGTGAGCGAGACGGTGCTCGTCGAAAGCGGCACGTTGTTGGCGCTCGCCCACACACGCTGGTCCAGAGCGGGGTCCGACATCGGAACGTTGAAGTCCGAGCCGATGCCAGCGCTCGCGGTCAGGGTGGCGCCGACCATGTTCGGGACACCGGACACGATCGACGTGCCCTCGTTGACCTGCGGCAGATACGCGAAGCCACCGCCTTGTGCCGACGGATAGTTGAAGAGAATGCTGAGCTCTGGCTCGCCCCAGGCCGCCGGGATGAGTGGGGATGCGGCCGCGATGAGCGTGATGTTCCCGAGCGACGGGATGGACATCGGGGTGGCCGTGTAGGTGGTGACGGTCGCGCCGTTGGCCACGTTGCTGACACCCGCCTGGCCGTACCAGAAGTGGGAGTAAGTCTTGTCGCTGACGAGAACGTTGAACCCCGCGCACGCGACGGTGGTGCTACCGGACCAATTGATCTCCACGGCGGCGAAGGTCTGCGTTGTCGGCGTCATATAGCCGCCCGACTCGCCGCCGTAGATCTTCGCGCCCGAGAAGGAGCAGTCGTAGGGCGAGAGGTTGATGTTGCAGGCTGACGAGCCACACGGCGGTTCCTCGACGACTACGTTGATGCTCGCCGAGTTCGGCGCCAGCCCGGACAGGGAGTCCGGAAAGCCCAACAACCGCGGATGCGGCGTCGAGATGCCGAGAAACGCGATCGGGTACGCTTGAGCGACAGGCCCGCCGGCGACCACGGCATCGTAGGGCGGCACGACGCCGCTCACCGTGAAGGCGCCGGAAGCGTCGGAGGTGACGTCGGTGCGCTTGCCGTCCGCGCCGACGATTGTGACCTTCCGCGCGGCGATCCGTACAGGCACAGGCAACGCCGCCGAGCCGTCGACGATGATGCTCCCCGAGACGGTGATCGGCGGGGCGGCGTCGCCACCATCGACCGTTCCTCCACCTTCTGTCACCGGCGTCGCCCCGTCATCGTTCGGCGGGGTGGAGGTGTCGGCGGCCTCGCCACCGTCAGGGTTCGACGGCGCGGAGCCGTCGACAGTTTCGCCACCCTCGGGGTTCGACGGCGTGAGGGTGTCGGGAGAAGCATCGGCCTCGGTGGCCGAACCTCCGTTCGAGCTGCCGCACGCGAACGCGAACGTGGAAAGGACGATGGCGAGATGGGTGGGGACGTAGTGACGCATGGTGTCCGCAGCATCAGCAACGTTCGAGCCACGCGTGGGCCACTGGATCTCGCGGAGTTACCGCGTACTCGGTGGCGATGTTTCCGCCACTTCGCCGAAACATCCGCCGCGCCTCGGGTAGGTCACCAGCTGCACCAGCGCGCCGCGAGCACCAAGGCAACGAGCAGAGCGACTGCCAGACCGGCGATGCTCGCGCGCCGCAATGGTTGAACATCGCGCCGAGCATGAGGATCTGTCGTGACGTTGAGCACGATCGACGGCCCAGCGTCGGCAGGCGACTTGGTGCTCGACGGCGCCGGCTCGTGCACCGCCTGGTAGCTCGTGCCGCGCTCGATCGATCGCGGTACCAGCTGCTCCTTCTGCGCGATCCTCTGGAAGATGACCTCGATCGGCTCCATGTCCGAGCGATAGCGGTCCGAGTCTCTGTCTTTCACGATTGGTTAGCGCTTCCTTCCGTCCGCCTGTCAGCAAGGCGCGTACCCCTGTCGTCACGCACGCCGCGCCGCTCTCTCCACAATCACCGCCGGCGGATCTCTCGCCGCATCGGCGGATGATCCGCCACCCCACTCACGCAACCCGCTGAATCTCCGACGGCACGCCGCGTGCTAGCTTTTCCCTGAGGAAACGGCAGGAGACGACCGTGCCCTCGCAAGCCACACGCGATCGCCCGCCGTACGAGCCGGGCGCCGTCTTCGCCGGCAAGTACGCCATTCGCCGCGTCCTCGGAGAAGGCGGCATGGCCGTCGTCTACGCGGCCGTCGACACGTCGTGCGACCGGCAGGTCGCCATCAAGGTGCTCCGCCCGAGCGCCGCCGCCCACCGGCACCTCTCGAGCGCGCGCGTGCAGCGCGAGGCCGCGACCGTCGTGAAGCTGCACGTGCGCACGCCGCACGTCGTCGAGGTGCTCACGGCCGGTGTCAGCGAGGACCAGCACCATCTGCCCTACTACGTGATGGAGCGCCTCTACGGCACCTCGCTGCGCGAGGGCGTCGAGGCCAAGCGCCGGGCCGGCCAGCCCTTCGAGTTCATCGAGATCGCCAGCACCGTCACCGAGATCGCCGTGGCCCTCGCGTTCGCGCACGACATGGGCATCGTTCACCGCGACGTGAAGCCCGAGAACGTGTTCATCGCCGAGCAGCGCGACCGCTCGTACATGATCAAGCTGCTCGACTTCGGCGTGGCCGCGCTGCTGGCCGACGAGGAGGAGCCCGGTCGCCGTCGCGCCTTCAGCGGCTCGCGCCAGTACGCCGCGCCCGAGCAACTCGACGGCAAGGCGCCCGCGCCTGCGTGCGACGTGTACGCCGTGGGCCTCCTCTTGTACGAGATGCTCACGTTCTCGCTGCCGCACGACCGCATGAACCGGGCGCTCAGCGTCGCCGAGACGGCCCTGAACGTGCTGCGCGAGCCGACGCCGGACGTGAGCAAGCTGCGCGCCGACGTCCCGCCGCGGCTCGCGATCCTGGTGCGAAACTGCCTCGCTTACGAGCCGACTCAGCGGCCCGGCGCGCTGCAGGTCGCGAACATGCTTCGCGACATCAAGCGCGTGCTCGAGGGGAAGCTGGTCGGGAGCGACGAGACCAAGGCGACCGACGTGTCCGGACCGCCCACGGGGGTGCTCGCGCACAACTTCGGGGACAGCGCGCGCGACGTGATGTCGCGTTTCGGGCAGCGCATGGCTGGGCCGGTGCCGGCCGATCCCAACGCGAGCACCGATCCAGGAGCCGCCGGCGCGCAGGCGGCTGGCGTCCCCGCGGACCACGAGGTCTTCTTCATGAACCGGGTCGCCGATACGACCCAGCCCATACCGAAGCTGCCCGACCCGTTGACCGCGCCGCCGACCATCGTGGCTCCGACGCCGATCACGCTTCCGCTGAACGCCAGGTTCGACCCGAACGTGCTCGCGCAATCGACGCAGCCCCCGTCGACGCAGCGGCTCCCGCCGCCGCAGGCGCAACCGCCGCTGCAGCCGCCGTCGTGGGTGGCGTCGCACTCGGTCGAACCGTTCGCGTCGCGCACGCAGCCGGAGTCGACGACGGAGACACCGCGGGAACGGCGACGCGGCCCCATCATCGTCGCCGCGGCGAGCCTCTTCGTCTGCGTCGGGGTGCTCGGGCTCGCTGCGAGCAAGGTGTACCTGCATCGAGCAGCCGCGATGCCGGCCGCCGCGTCCGGACCGGCATCGGCCGTGATCGCTCCGCCAACCTCGCCTCCCTCGGTGGCGATGGTGCCGCCGCCTGCCACCAGCGCGAGCGTCGAACCCAGCGCGCCGTTGGAGCGTCCCTCGGCGTCCGCGGCGCCAGCTGCGTCGTCGTCGAGCTCGCCCCCGTCTGCGCCCCCGCATCCGCGCCCGAGGCCGTCGGGCGCGTCGCCCGCGGGCGACAGGCCATCCCTGGGATTCTGAGACGATGATGCTGTGATGCAGTCCGTCGAAGGCTTCACGCCCGACGGTATGACCCCGTATGGCGGATGTCTCGGCGTGGTGGCGGAAGATCCGCCATCCGTGAGTCCGTAACCCCGCGGAAGTCGGTGCGCCCCGCCGGGCTTGAGCGTTGCTCATGCGCCAGGACGCCATGCGTCTTTGGACCGCCTCGAGTCTCGCCGCCGCTGCTCTAGCCCTGGCTGCACCGGCGCAAGCCAGCAACGGCCTGGAGCCGACCCACATAAGCCTTCCGAGCGGCCCCGGGTCGATCGAGGGGCTCGGTCGCAACTTCGCTCCGTCGCTCGCGTCGGGGACGGCGAGCTACGGCGTGGACATCGCGGTGCCTCCGTCGGCGGGTGGCTTCGAGCCGCACGTGTCGCTCGACTACGACTCGAGCGGCGGCGTCACGGAGCTCGGCATGGGGTGGCGTCTGTCGGGCCTTCCGAGGATCCGCCGCCGCACCGAGAACGGCCTGCCGCGCTTCACCGCGTCCGACCCCATCGAGATCGACGGCATGGGCGTCCCCTGCGACCTGCTGCAGGTCGCGCCTGGCACCTTCCGCCCCGAGTACGAGTCGGGCGCGTTCGTGCGCGTTCAGCAGGCGGGCGCCGACACGTGGCAGGCGCGCGACAAGTCCGGCATCACGTGGAGCTTCGGCGGGCGCGGATTCGAGGAAGCCGAGGGCCCCAACGTCGCCGCGTACCTGCCGAGCAAGGCCGTCGATCTGCACGGCCACGTCATCTCGTACCAGTGGGACACCTCGAGCGGCTACGCGCTCCTCCAGCAGGTCACGTGGAACGACTTCGGCGCCAGCGCACGCAACGAGATCCTCTTCTCGTACGAGAACCGGCCCGACCCGCACCTCATCTTCTCTACGGGCATCAAGCAGGCGCTCACGAAGCGCATGACGGCGATCGAGGTCCAGCACGGCGGCACGCTCGTGCGCCGCTACGAGCTCACCTACGGCCAGGACGCGCACTCGCGGCTCGCGTCGGTGACGCTCGTCGGCCGTGACGGGTCGAGCAAGCTGCCCACGCTCTCGCTCGCGTACACGCCGCAGTCGCTGAAGCCCACGACCGTCGCGATGCAGAACGCGCCCGGCCGGACGCCGGGCGATCCCAACGTCGAGATCAGCGACCTCGATGGTGACGGCCTTCCCGATCTGCTCGTGACGCTGCCGGGGCAGTTCAGCTCCTTCCTCAACCAGGACGGCGTGAGCTGGCAGGGCGAGGTCGACTGGGATCCCTCCGTCAGCCCCTCGATGGCCCTCGGCCAGACCGGCGTGCAGCTCGCGGATCTCGACGGCGACGGCGCCATCGATCTCGTGGCAAAGAGCGGCACGAACGACTTCCGCTACTTCCCCGGCGCGACGGCGACGTCGTTCGGCACGCCCGTGCAGATCGCGACGGTGCCCAACTTCACGTTCGAAGACCCCGACGTGAAGCTCGCCGACATGGACGGCGATCGGCGCATCGACGTCGTCGTGACGACGGCCGCCGGTATCGCCATCGGTTACAACCTCGGCGGCGTCGACTGGACGCTGCCGCAGATCATCGGCCAGGTCGATCCGCGCCAGGCGCTGCGATTCTCGGACGGCGGGCACACGCAGCTGTGCGACGTGAACGGCGATCGCGTCGAGGACTTCTGTTACCTCACGCCGGGAAGCCTCGTGTACTGGCTCGGGCGCGGCCGCGGCGTCTTCGAGCCCGCGGCGACCGCGACGGGCGTACCGAGCTTCGACCCGTCGAGTCCGTGGGAGCTGCACGATCTGAACGGCGACGGGTGGGTCGATCTCGTTCACGTCGATCCCGACCAGGTGGAGATCGCGCTCGCGACGGCCGCCGGGCAGTTCGGCGCGCCGCAGACGTTTGCGGATGTGCCGACGAAGAATCCGACGACGACGACGGTCCGCTACGCCGACATGAACGGCAACGGGACGACGGACATCGTCTGGGTCGACGTCTCGGGATCGCCGACGAGCGCGTGGCAGTACGTCGAGCTGTTCCCGGCCGGCAGGGCGGGCCTGCTCCAGCGCGTGGACAACGGTCTCGGCAAGGTCGAGACGATGACGTACGCCCCCGCGTCGCAGGACGCGGCGGCGGCGCGCACAGCGGGCAACCCGTGGACGACGCGCATGAACGTGCCGATGGAGGTCGTGCGCTCCACGAAGGTCGACGACTCGCTCGGCGACCCGGTCATGGAGACCGACTACGCGTATGCGAACGGCACCTTCTCGCCGGTCGAGCGCACATTCGCGGGCTTCGGCGGAGGCACCCAGCGCGACATCGGCGACCAGTACACTCCGACGCTGGTCACCGCGGCCACCTTCGACGTCGGCCTCGACGACCGCACGCTGCGCGGAGCGCTGCTCACAACGCAGAGCGCCGATGAGTCTGGAAGAATATTCACTTCCACGCAGAGCACGTGGACTACGCGGCCGCTCCAGACTGCGATGGACGGCCGCACGGTCAACTACTCGTTCAAGACGAGTCAGCAGACCAGCCATGTCGAGGGCAACGACCCTTCGAAGTCGCGTGTGACTCTCGTCGAGTGGGACCAGGACGCCTACGGCGACACCATCGCTGAGCGGAATTGGGGCGAGGTCGTTGGCGGCAACAAGCTCGCCGGCAACGACGAAACGATCGCGCTTCGTACCTTCGCGAACGACACGGACGACTGGATCCTCGGTCGCCTTGCCACCGAGGAGCTGCAGGATGCTGCGGGCCACCGTGTGCGTATGAAGCAGCTCTACTACGACGGTCAGCCATTTCAGGGGCTGCCGCTGGGACAGGTCTCGCGCGGCGACGTCGCGCGCGAGATGGATTGGATTGGGCCCGACCCGAGCGCCTTCGAGCTTGCCACGAGCACTGGCTACGACGCGGATGGCAATCCGACCGAGACGCGCGATGCTCGCGGCGGCGGCCGCATCATGCGCTGGGATCCGACCGACCACACTTCGATCCGCAGCGAGAGCCTGAAGATCGACGGCGGGTTGCTCACCGAGTCGGCCGACCTGGACCCCGCATTCGGGACGGTGCTTTCCGTGACTGGCTACAACGGTAGGACCACCACCGTCTTGTACGACGCGTTTGGTCGCGTCACCGCGTTGGTACGCGCCGGCGACAGTGAAGACAAGCCGACCGCCACTTACGCGTACCAGCAGGCAAACCCGCTCTCGCGCGTCATCACTACCCGCCGCACGTGGCCCGGTCGCGACGATACGGAGGTGACCGAGGAGCTGGTGGACGGGCTTGCTCGCAAACGCGGCAGCCTCGAGTTGTCGACGGGCCAGTGGGTGCTCGGGCAGGTCGGGCTCTTCGATGCGCGTGGCAACGTGCGTCGCGCGCTTCGGTCCCGGTTTGTCGCAACCGCGGCACACGACTCTCCGCCACTTCAACAAGATGCGCCGGGGGACGATACCTGGCGCGATGCGCTTGGCCGAACGCTGCGTACACGCTCGCAGCTGGGCGTCGAGACGAGAAGCGCCTTCCTGCCGTTCCTGGTGCAGCGCTGGGACGGCGCGCAATCGGATCCGAGCTCGCCTTACGAACACACTCCAGTCACGGATTCGAACGACGGGCGCGGGCGCGTGATCGCACACACCTACGTCCTTCGCGGCTCGACTCTCAACGCGACCTTCACGTACGACGCCGCGGACGACCTTCTGACGAAGACCGATCCCGAGGGCAATGTCGCGAAGTACGGATACGACGGCCGCGGTCGTCGCGTGCTCGTACTCGACCCCGACGCCGGGCGTCACGGTTACGTGTACGACGCAAACGGCAACCTGCTCGAGCATCACAGACCCGACGGCGTGGTGAGCCGCTTCTCGTACGACCACGCCAATCGGAAGCTCACCGAGGATTGGGACGGCGACGGCACTGCCGAGGTCGTGAACGTATGGGACAAGAGCGATCGGTCGCCGGACAGCAGCCTGTACGCAGGGCTTCTTGCCAAAGTGACCGACCCGAGCGGCGCAACCGACTGCGAGTACGACGAGCGGCAGCGGCAAGCGGCGGTACACGTCACCGTCGGCGGGCAGACCTACGACTCGGCATCCGCATTCGACAGCCAGGACCGTGAGTACTGGCACCAGTACCCTGACCGGTCATCTGTGCGCGTCTACCGCGACGAGCGAGGTCTCGTCTCAGGGTACGGCCGCGCAATCACCATCAGCCACGACGCTGACGGTGCGGAGATGCAGCGCTCCTTCAACACGGGGGTCGTGCAGACGCTCACCTACGACGCCGATCGCCGCACTCGCGAGAAGCGCGCAGTGGCAGCCAATGGCACGACTATCCTTGACCTCGATTGGTCGTACGACGGGGCAGGGAACGTCCTTTCTGTCTCGGATGTGCGGTCGACCGTGCCGGCGGACCGTGATCGTTCCGAGCAGTACTCCTACGACAACCTTTATCGGCTCACGGGCGCGCGCGGCGCTTGGGGAAGTGCGCAGTGGGTCTACTCCCCGAGCGGCAACCTGCTCCAGAGGACCAGCACCGTTGCTTCTCTGAACGGCGCCACTCTCGGCTACGGGGTGGGAGCGGGGCCGCATGCGCTGACGCAGTACGGGTCGCGCACCATCAACTACGACGCGGCGGGGCGGATGCTCAGCGACGGAGATCGCGCGTACCGCTGGAACGCGGACGACCAGCTCGTCCACGTCGGGCGCGCGGACGGATCGTACGTCGACAGCACCTTCGATGCGTCCGGAGCACGGCGCGCGCGCGGCGAGCGCTTCGCGGACGGTTCGACGCACCAGACCGTGTTCCTCGACGCCTGGAGCGAGGTTCGTGATGGGAAACTCGTGCGCTTTATCGTGCACGGGGGGAAGCGGGTCGCTCGGCTCGCGGACGGCAATGGTGCTCCTGGTGCGAAGCCCGGAGGGTGTGCAGTCGGGGACGAGCCGCCACCAGGCACGACGCTCTGGCTGCTGCTCCCTTGCGGCCTTGCTGTCGTGGCTCGCCGTCGTCGACAGCTCGTCCCCGCCGTCGTCTTCGTGGCTCTGTCCGTGCTCTTCGGCTGTTCAAGCGCCACCAGCGCCGAGGCCCCGATTCTCGACGGCACGATCCAGACGCTCTCGGATGCCGATGAACTGCTTTTCGACGACGCGACCGGATCGCTGACGGAGACCACCACCGGGACGGGGACTCCGAAGGGAAGCTTCGCGAGTTATCCGTACGGGCTGTCGCGCTGGGACGACTCCGACGAGTCGCGCAAGTACGCCAACTCGCCGCGCGACGAGTCGATGGGCCTCGACCAGATGGGGGCGCGTTGGTACGCGCCGGACCTCGGGGTCTGGACCAGCGTCGACCCGTTCCGGCTCGAAAAGCCGCAACGTGGCGTGCGCTCCAGATTTGCGGGAGATCACCCATACGCGTACGCGGCGCTGACGCCGCTCGTGGCGATCGATCCCGACGGGCGTGATCCGACCCCCACGTGGGCCCAGGCCGCCATCGGATTCGCGTGGGGTCTCGTCCAGGGAGCCGCCCCGGGCGGCTTTCTGAGCGACGCGGCGCCCATGCCCAAGGACGCGCAGACCGCGACCTTCCACATGTGGCACGGGGGCGGTCAAGCCGTCGGCGGCGCGATCGCGATGGTGATGGGCGGCGCGGGTGAGCTCCTCGGCGGCGCCATGGATTCGACAGGTGGTGGAGCCGTGGTCGGCGTTCCCCTCAACGTCGCTAGCAGCGTCGTGATCGCGAGCGGCGTGACCTCGGTGGGCGCCGGACTCGCGGAGATGACCGACACGATGGTCAACGCGGACGACCTGCCGAAGGTCGGCAGCTATGGAGGCGACCGGGCTGGCGAGCCCTTCACCCCGGGCGGCAAGAAGGAGGTCGTCCAGCAGAACGCCCAGCAGAACGGAGGTCGCGTAGTCTGCGAAAACTGCGGGTGCGACACCGTGCCCGCGAAGCAGTCCCAGAAGGGCGTCACCCCGCCGCAAAACGAAGCGCAAGTCGACCACGTCCATCCGGAGTCGCAAGGCGGCAATGGAAGCCCAGACAACGGGCAGGTGCTGTGCCGAGAATGCAACCTCGACAAGAGCAACCAGGTGCAGAACCCATCGGTTCAGAGTGCTACACCGGGGAACGACAACGGCCCGACTGTGCAACCTTCGAACGACAATGGCAGCGGGAGTGGCGGCAACGGCGGATCGAGCGGGGGTTCATGAGTCATGGGAGATGTCGAAGACAACATCAAGAGGCTCGTCGACAAGGGCATGTGGTGGATTGGCGCGGTCGATGACGCAGAGCCGTTCGCGTACACCGTCGGCCTCCACCGCCTTTTTCAGCACCCCGAGGTCTTGCTGACGGGGCTACGCGCTCAGACGGCGATGGGCGTCCTGAACGCGCTCGGAAACAAGATTCGTGACGGAGCGCGGTACGAGACTGGGGAGCGCATTGCCGGCGTGTTGACCGGGGGAATGAGCGTCGCGCTGCGACCGATCAAGTCCAAGCAGACGTACCGCGATTATCTGGGGTACGCGCTCTGGTTCTACGGCGGTGACTGGTTCCCGGTCGTCCAGCTGGTGTGGCCCGATAAGAAGAACGTTCTGCCGACGGAGAGCGGGTTCGATCCGGCACTCGCGGCGAAGCAGCCCCTCCCCGAGTGAGACGGGGTTCATGAGAATCACCACCCCCGCCGAGATCGAATCAGTGCTTCGCCTCGATGGCCCGGAGCGGTTCCGACACTTCGTCAAGCGCGTCGCCGACTCGGAGCGTGCCTGGGGGCTGTGGAACGATGGCTGGGCGTTGATGGAGAACGACGACGGAACGAAGGTGTTTCCTCTCTGGCCCGCCCAGGAATACGCGGACCTCCACCGGACGGGAGATTGGGCCGGCTACCAGGCGCGCGAGATCGAGGTGGACAGCCTCCTCGATGAACTGTTGCCCCGACTCGCCGAGTCCGGGACGCTCGCGGGTGTCTTCCCCATTCCACGCGGCAAGGGAGTGACGCCCTCGCTTGCGGAGCTGTCGAAGGCGATACGAGACGAACTCGGAAGATACGAGGTAGAGACCGCCATGTTTCCTCCGCCCGTCCCCGGCTGTCGCATCGGGAACCTTCTCGGCGAGGGCACGACAGGAACCGTCTACGAAGCCGTGAACGCCAACGGAGAGGCGCTCGCCATCAAGTTCCTGCGCGAGACCTTCGCGGACGATCCCGAGATGGTGGCGCGCTTCAAGCGCGAGGCGAGCATCTGCCAGCGGCTGCGCTCCGAGCACATCGCGGCCGTCGTCGGCGCCGGGCGCACCGAGCAGACGTACTGGATCGCCTATCGTCGCCTCGTCGGTGAGACGCTGGACGGGCGCTTGCGGCGCGATCGCGTGATGTCGGCCGAGAGCGTCGCACCCATCGTCGAGCAGGTGCTGCAGGGGCTCGCCGTGGCCCATGCGGCGGGCGTGGTCCACCGCGACATCAAGCCGGCCAACATCGTGCTCGAGCGCACGCCCGCAGGGGAGCGCGCGTGCATCCTCGACTTCGGGATCTCCAAGGACCGCTCACGCTCGGGCTCAAGCACGTCGGGGGGCAGCTTGACGTCGCACACGGCGACGCTCGGGACGATCAACTACATGCCGCCCGAGCAGATTGGCGCGTCGGCGAGCGTCGATCACCGCGCGGACCTCTACTCCGCTGGCGTCGTCGCGTATCGGGCGCTCGCGGGGCAGCTGCCTTACGTTGGCTCGTCGCAGGCCGCGGTGCTGTACGCCAAGATCAACCAGGACGCTCGCTCACTGAGCGAGGCGACGGGGATGCCTTGGCCCGAGGCTCTGGTATCGTTCTTCAGGCGGGCTCTGGCACGAGAGCCGTCAGCGCGATTCGGGGGTGCCGAGGAGATGGCGACCGCATGGCTCGAGGCTTGCCGCGCCGGAACGACGCCGGATCTCGAGCGGCTCCGCAAGCGCAACGTCGACTCGCAGGACAGCGACGACACCGTGTTGGAGGGCTGAATAAATGGCGCGCAGACTCTTCCGTGCTACCACGCGCCCAAGCGCACCCATGAATCGCAGCCACCGGGTCGTTCGCGCGTCGTTTTACCTTTCGCTCGCCCTGCCGCTCGCAGCGCTCGCGTGCGGCGGCGACAGCTTTTCTGGTGGGTCCGGTGACGGCGGCGACGAAGGTGGCATCATCCTCGGCGACGGAGGAGAGCAGGACGCCACGACCGACGGCAGTGGCTCCGACGCGCATCACGACGGGCCCGCGGACGGTGGCACCAAGCACGATGGAAGCATGGCCGATGGCTCGACCTGCCCGTCGGGCTCGATCATGTGCGCCGACGGAGGCTGTGCCCCCGAGGGCCTGACGAACTGCGGCTCGTGCGGCAACGACTGCACGATGCTCCCGCACGTCATGGACCCGCAATGCACGGCGAGCGGCCAGTGCTCTTTCACCTGCGCAACTGGCTGGCAGAACTGCACGACCAACCCCGGCGCGGGCTGTGCGACCAACATCACGACGCAAGGAAACTGCGGTGCGTGCGGCGTCACTTGCACCGGCAACACGGGCCTGTGTGGCGGCGCAGGCTGCGTGAGCAGTTGCTCCAGTGGCCAGACTCTCTGCGACGGCGGGACGTGTGTCGACACGACCAGCAATCCGCAGGACTGCAACGGCTGCGGCATCGTGTGCCCGAACGGCCCACTCAACTCGCAGCCTACCTGCGCGAGCAGCATGTGCGGCTGGTCTTGCAACGGCGGCTACAACAACTGCAACGACAACTCCTGCATCGCGATTTCGCCTAACACGACGGCGGGCGTGTTCGTCGCTCCGGGCGGCCCGACCGGCCCCTGCGGATCCGAGACGCAGCCGTGCGGGACCGTAACCGCGGGGCTCGCCCAGATCGCTTCGTCGATGGGGACCAAGACGATCCTCTACCTCGCCAACGGGACGTACACCGAGCAGGTGACGCTGCCCGCGGGCGTCACCATCCAGGGCGGGTGGCTCGACACCGGAGGAACCTGGAGCCACCTGTGCATCGCGCCGGGGACCCCGCCGGGCGCGATAATCGCAGCGCCGTCGGGCGTCAGCGCCGCCGTCCAGGCGAACTACTCGGGGTCGTCGGAGCTAGACACGGTCCAGGTGCAGAACGGCCAGACGGCGGGACCGGGCGTGTCCTTGTATGGGATCGACGTGGTCGGCTCGAGCACGGCGCTGGTGCTGAACGACGTGGTCCTCAGCGTCGCGAGCGGCGGGGCCGGGGTCGATGGCACGGCGGCGACGCCCGGCGCGCCCGGCGGAAACGGGGGTACCTGCACCACGGCGCAGGACGGCGGCAGCGGAACAAACGGTCCGGCGGGCGCAGGCGGCGCAATGGGGAGCTATTCGCAGTCCGGATACGCGCCCAACTCGGGCCAGCCGGGCAAGAGCGGCGGGAACGCAAACAATGGTCCCGTCGGAGCTAATGGTACATGCGGGTCGGTGACCACGGAGTACTGCTGCAACACAAACGACGGCTGTAACCAGGGATCGGCCGGGGGCTGCACGAATACCAGCTACTGCGGCTCGCCAGGTGGGCCAGGTTGCGCAGGCACCCCGGCCACCGCGGGGACGTTTGGGACCGGCGGCGGATCCAGCATCGGCGTGTTCGCCTGGGGCGGGACGGTGACGATCACGGGCGGCCAGTACACGACCGGCAACGGCGGCAAGGGCGGCGATGGCGGGCTGGGCGCAGATGGCGGCACGGGGGCTGTCGGAGCTACGGGTGCCGATGCGAAATGGCCCTCATCGTGCAGCTCCATCTACCACTCCGCGACCATGGACTTCACGTGCACGTTTGGATTCTCGACCCTCGCCGGAACCGGCGGTCCTGGTAGTAAGGGTGGTAACGGAGGCAGTGCGGGGCAGAGCGGGGGCGGCTCTGGCGGTGATTCCTACTGCTGGTACGCGAATGGCGGAGGCTCCATCACGCCAACCGGCGCCACGTGCACCCCCGGTCTTGCCGGCCAGGGAGGGAGTCAGGGCGCGGGGATCAGCCAGGGCGTGAACGGCAACAGCGCCGCGCACAACTGAGCTTTTTCAAAGTCCACACATCGCGAGTTTTCCGACGACGCCTCTGGGGCTCGTGAAATAGAGCGCCAATGCTTCTTGCGTCATGCTCGTAACGGAGTCCGAGCTGATGACCGTCGCCCCTCCGTCAGCGCAGCCGACGACTGGGCACTTTGAGATGCCGCCCAGGGCCGACGCCCAACAGACGGTCGAACCATCCGAGGTGACAGCTGTAGGCTTGGGCTGATTGGAGATGAACGGGCTGGGAGGGCTTCCGCACACCTGAGCACCGCGGCGCTCTGCTGCATTACTGCCCCGCTATTGCACGCAGCGCGCGTAAGACGTCGTGCTCTGGGACTGCCAGATCGCTCGAAAGTTATTGATTCCGAAGGACACGGCCCAAGCTAATGACGACACCGATCCCGCCGTGGGAGTGATCGACCAGTAATTAGCCGTCGGTGCCTTCGGGAATGCCACGGGGTCGAAGCCGCCGGATTGGGTCACGTCAAAGAGGGTCTGCAGTTCCTTGACGGTGGGCAGCCTCCATGCGCCACCCAAGCCACTACAGTAAGCAATCGCTTGGGACCATGGGTACGTAGTGCCAGGGACGGTCCTCATCCACGTGAGCTTCGTGTAGTTGTCATAGACTGTGGTCGAGGTCACCGTGTACCGGCCCGGGGGTGCGTTGGCCCCGACCCGACTGGCCACTGCCGACACGAAGCAGCAGACGCACGCGCTAAGCAGCAGGGACCGCCGGCTCATTGTTCCTCCCATCGGTTTACCTGACGCACCACACGCCGTTGTTGACGGTGGCGCTCTCCAGCCCGAGGTTACCCATGGTGTTCATCGCATAGATGCAGGGCACGTTCCCGCCGCATACTCCAGGCGTAGACGACCAGGCAGTCACAGAGCCGCTGAAGAAACTGGTGTTGATTGCCGGGTTGAACGAGTAGTCCATGATCGATACGAGCTCGATGAGATTGGGCAGGCGCCAATCGGAATGACCTCCGAGCGACAACCATGTGCAGTAGGAGTCCGCCTGATCCCATGAATAGGTCGCGGCGGTCTCCGATTGCTGCCACATAAGGCCGGTGACGTTGTCAGTTACCGTACCATCTCCATTGTTCGTGAAGCTTTCCGGGTTTGGCGCACCCGCCTCGACGTCTACATTCGAATTCGGCATGATCCAATTCGCCCATACCGTGCTGATGCACGCACCGTTGCTGCACTCGCCGTTGCCAGTGCACGGGAACCCGTCGCCCGGGGACCAGTTCATCGTGTCGACAGCTGGATTGCAGACCTGACAACTACCAACACCCCCGGTCAGGTTGACCGTACCGCTGTCGAGAATAGATCCGCCGATGTAGCAGGCCGCGATGCAACTGCCAGAGCTGCAGATCCCTGCGTCTCCGCAAGGGACCCCATCTGCTGCACGCGTCGTCGGCACGCAGGTGTTCTGGCTGCAATCGAATAGACCATTGCGGCACTTGATGACAATGGGGACGCACGCAGTTCCGTCCAAACAAGACGCAGGAGCATCGCTAACCGCGTCCGGACCGCCGTCTACTGACTCTTCCTCGAGCGAGTCGTTCGCCGAATCGGGGTTGCCGTCCCCGAGAGTGAGATCACCAGGACTTCCATCGGAGGCCGAAGGATCGTCCAGTGTTCGTATGCCAAAAATCGAATTACAACCGAACGCTGCGACGACGGCCACGAGAGCCCCGAATGCGACCGCAAACGCGCCGTTGCACCGACGGCCGATCACGGGAGCTTCCCCTCAAGCAGCAGGCCGCGTCCGTCGAAACCGACTTGGGGTGCGCTCGTTGGCGCAGTAAGCCAGAGGACCACCCCCGCGCCCGCCAGAACGCCGCCAGCTATAGCTACCCCGGTTGCGACGTTTCCAAGGCTCACGGCAGAAACTGAGTCGGCATGTCTGCCCGCGCCTTCCTGTTCAGCCGAATCGTATTTGGACTTGGCGATCAGTCCGAGGACCCCTCCTGCGCCCAAGCCAACCAAACCCGTCGCACCTGAAACGATGGCGATGGTCCGCTGGGTCCGGCCGCCGGTAGACACCGCGCTCTTCTCTTCCGGCACCGTCGCTTCATTTGGGCTTCCCACTGGTGCCGACGCAACCGCGTCAGGCGTCGGATTCGGTGGCGCGGCCGGGGTTGGCGCGGGCGGGGGCGGCTGCGTGACCACGGGCGGCGATCCGGCCGCCGGCTGCGCTTGAAACTCTGGCACCGTTACCGTGACTGTCTCTCCTGACTGAGGGACGTCGCTGCGAGACTCCCAATGGAGTCCGGCCGCATCGGCACGGATGTCATGCTGGCCCGGATCCACGGCTACGGGCTGTCCCCAGTCGGAACGCGGCACAGTCGCACCGTCACGGGTGATCACGAGCCCTTGGGTCTCCTTGGTCACCTTCACGACGAGATGAGGGACGCGGGGGGTGAGCAGCGTGCGCCGTCGGTTCGCTTCGGCTTGCTCGTCGCTGCGACCGGCTCGAGATGCAGCATCAGCCGACTCACCAAACGCTGCCCAAGCGCTCGCCGTTCGCCCCAAGTGCTCGTAGCAGTCGCCGAGATTGAGCAGCACACCCGGTCCGGCGTAGAGCTTGCGGGTCTCTTCCAGTTTCGCGCAGGCCTCCTGGTACTTGCCGGCAGCGAGGAGTCGTCGCCCCTCTTCGAACAACGGTTTCGCCGCCTCGCGATTGCCTTCCTGGGCGCGTGCCGCTTCCGGCACGAGCATGAAGGTGAGGAGCGCAAGAAGGAGGCGCCCAAACCGCAGAAGCTCACATCTCGTTGTAGACATTGCTCTTCGGCCGAGGAGGAGTTTGAGACGGTGCCACGGGCCGTGCAGGCCGGGGTGGTGGCGGTGGCGGGGTGCTCACTGAGGGCGCCGGGGGCGTGGCAACGGAGTCCAGTGGGGTCAGCGAGACAACAGGCGCGGCGGAGGCGCTCGCCGACGGGGCAACCCTTATCATCGAAGCCGATGGGGCCGCGAGCGGCGGCTCGGGTGCACTGCTCGTGGTCGGTGCGGAACCCATCGCCGGCTCGTGAGTCACGGAAGCCGCGCGTCGGATGAACGGAATGGCAGCAGCGAGGCCCACCAGCAGAGCGACAGACGCGGAGAGGGCGACCGTCCTTCTCGTCGTCGTCCCCTTCTTCTCGTTCTTCTCGTGCGACGTCCGTCCCCAGGGCGCTTCCGTCAGCGGATCCCGCATCGGCTCGGTCGTGTTCTCAGGCGGGGGCGGCGGGTTGGCCGAGACGCCCGGCGCGCCCGCAAAGCGCACGACCCTGTCGATGCGCTCGATCAAAGGGCGCACATGCGCCGGAGCGAACTCGATCAACGCCCGCGCAAAGAGCGCGACGTTTGCGTAACGCCGCTCACGGTCCTTCTCGAGACAGCGCGCGACGACGGCGGCGAGTCCTTCCGGAACGTCGGGGCTGAACGATCGCACCGACGGAGCAGGCTGCGTGACGATCTTGATGACGAGCTCCGGCACCGTCGCCGCGTCGAATGGCACCCGCCCCGTGAGCAGCTCGAAGAGGATCGTTCCGAGCGACCAGATGTCCGTTCGGACATCGACGGCCTTGGACGACTGCATCTGCTCGGGCGACATGTAGAAGGGCGAGCCCATCACGGCCGCCGTGCTGGTCAGCACGTGATCCGGAGCCGCCATGGCGGCTTCCTGCGTCAGCTTCGAGATGCCGAAGTCGAGCACCTTGACCGAGGGCAGGCCATCCGACGTCCGGGTGCAAAACAGGTTCGCGGGCTTGAGGTCGCGATGAACGATGCCGATGGCGTGCGCGTTGGCGATCGCGTCGCAAGCTTGAAGGACGAAAACGACTGCCTGGCTCACGGCGAGCGCGCCGTGCGCGCGAATCTGCTTCGAGAGGTCGCTGCCCTCCAGGTACTCCATCACCATGTAGGGCTCCCCGGACGACAGGGAGCCCACGTCGAGCACGCGCGCGACGTGCTCGCTCTTTATCTTCACGGCGGCTCGGGCTTCTCGAAGGAAGCGAGCCATGGCCTCCTGATCACGCACCGCGCGCGGATGCAGGAACTTGATGGCCACCCGCTCGTCGAGCTGCACGTGGTGCGCGGCCACGACGACCCCCATCCCGCCGGCCCCGAGGATCCGCTCGATCCGATACTTGCCCTCGAGCAGCTGGCCCGGGCGCAAGTCGAGGTCGGAGTGGCTCGGGGGCTTGTCCATCGGCGTGCCCGGGCGAAAGGTGAGCGACTCGGCCGGGCTGGTCAACTACCCGCTTTGGTGACTGCTCGACAGGCCGCGCGAATACCCGTTTTTGGTGTGAACGCGCGGCAACAGTCCGTCGAGCGCGCTACAGTGCCCTGCTCGATGTCGGCGAACCTTCACGCGATTCTCCGCGACCTCGCTCTGTCCTTTGCGACCCAGATCATCGCGGCACTTCGTTCCACGAGCCCCGGCGAGTTGTTGAAGCCCGATGCTCGCGCTCGGACCCTCGACGAGCGAGTCTCGCGGGGAGCCGCCGCCTGGGGCGCCCAGTATGGGCTTTCCGACGCCGAGGTGGACCTCCTGCGCCGCGTGGCGCTCGGCGAGACGCGCGCCGAGATCGCGCGCGGGCGAGGTACCTCCGTCCAAACGGTCGCCACTCAGGCGACACGCCTTCTGCGTCGGACACGAGACGGATCGCTGGAGCGCGCCGCAAACCGCTTGCTGCGTGACCTGGTCGACCGATCACCTCGCGCCGTCACGAGTGAACGGCGCCTACCGCAGACACGGCGGACACCCGGCGCTGGCGGAGGACCGCTGCAGGCCCGCATCGAACAGCTGCGTCGTCTCGCCGGTCGGTCTCCGAATGACTCCGTGCGCTACGCGATGGGCGCCATCGTCAAGGAGTTGAAACGTGATCGCGAGACCTACGGCGACAGCGCCGTCAGCGTCGCTGCCGTGGCCGTCGGCGAGGACCTGCCGGGGCTCTATCGGTTCGCCAGCGTCGCCGAGCGCTGGAGCGCTCGCGAGGTGACCAAGCTGCTCTCGGGCAAGGCGCTGTCGTGGTCTCACCTCGTGGCGCTGTCTCGCGTCGAATCGCGTCCCGCGCGCGAGCGCTTTCTGCGTCGAGCCCAGCGCGAGGGGTGGACGCTCCGGGAGCTCACCGCCGCTCTCGCAGCAAAGGGGCTCGCCTGAGCTCGTGATTCAGGCCTTGGCCAGCCGCGCGATGAAGTAGCCGTCGGTCCCTTGCACGTGGGGCAAGAGGCGAGAATTGCCGCCTTCGGCCGGCCGCAGGTCGTCGCGTTCGCGCAGCAGCGCATCGATCACGTCCTCTGCTTCCTCGCGAAGCACGCTGCACACCACGTAGACCAGCGATCCACCGGGCCGCACGTGCTCGGCCGCCCTCGTCACGATGGCGAGCTGCGCTCGCGGCCTGTCCACGAGGTCTTGCTCCTTCAGGCGCAACGCGATCTCGGGGCGCCTCCGTAGCGTGCCGATCCCGGTGCACGGCGCGTCCACGAGCACCCGGTCGTAGGTGCCGCTCACTTCACCGGAGCCGACGGTCCAGTCCACCGCGTGCGTCGCGCGTACGTGGAGCCCGAGGCGCCCCAGCTCCTCCTGCAATCGCGTCAGCTTCGCGGGGCTCGTGTCGCAAGCGTCCACGGCACCGGTCGCCCCCACCGCCCGCGCGAGGACCCCCGTCTTGTTCCCGCGACCCGCGCACGCATCGAGCACCTGCTCTCCCTCGCGCGCGCCCACCGCGAGAGCCGCAACCTGCGATCCCTCCTCCTGCACCGTCCACGCCCCCTCGTTCCACCCGGGCAGACTCTGCGGCCGCCCCGCTCCTCGAGCCAGGATCGCCAGCGGCGACACCCGCCCCGGCTCGAACGTCGCCCCTGGCGCCGCCGCCCGCAGCTTCTCGATCCACGCGTCGCGCTCCTCG
>Ga0335069_10004905_pt1 | contig 19718 bp, 23 predicted proteins | sample Lox_Sample_11_FD_206714 | JGI IMG/M metagenome (GOLD analysis project Ga0335069, IMG submission 206714) | Soil microbial communities from Loxahatchee National Wildlife Refuge, Florida, United States - Lox_Sample_1.1 | ecosystem: Environmental > Terrestrial > Soil > Wetlands | place: USA... | reverse complement strand
AAATATCTTTGTATCAACCCGTTTTCCCTTTCTAAATTGTAATGATTTCTTTGCCAATAAATCTATGGCTGTCTTTGAAACGTAATCATTAAAATAAATATTTTCATTTGCAAAAGTAAATTGGAGAAGGTTTATATAATCAATATCCTTATCATTTGCATAATATGTTACCTCACCAGTATTATGCAATTTGTATATACCCGGATCATATAAAAGAAGTAGGTAATGTGGTGAGAGAGGTAAGAAGAAAATAATTCCTTTGCTGACTGCACCATCCATCCCAATTGTGCTTAAAGATTGATTATAAAGGTTATATCTAACTACAGGATTGTCGCTTGTAACAAAACCGCGATGTGCACCAGAAAAAACCAAGTGAAATTCCAAATCATCTATTGCACGTTCAATAATTCCAGCCATGCTCAAAGACACGAGGACCAAATTTATTTCGGGGTTTTTCAATCGATCAAGAAACTCTTCTGAAAAATCATTGCCAACTACACGAGCAATGCTTTCAATAGTTTGAGTCTGTTCTTCAACGATAGATTTTGTTCTAAGCCATTGGATAGCAACAAATTCAAGCAAATGGTTATATTGGGGGTTGTTTCTAAGCGGCAGCTTTTTAGATGCAATTACTTCTTTAATGGTTATTGAACAATCTTGTTCTATCTCAGCAAGCGCGTTTTCAACGATATCATTTTTTCCGTAGAATTTACGTTTATAGCATTGATGTTTGATATCAGCTTCGGATATATGCAATTTGTTTTTTAAATTGTATAGATGAATATATTTATCATTTATCCCGAATAACCGTAGATAGAATTGCGGAACATAATGATGATTATTTTTTGCCATATAAAAAGGCTTTTACTTATCTAGCAAAAATTACCCCGTTAATAAAAACTTTCTTAATATTATATCAACAATCTCGCCTGGTGTTTGCTCGATCCCGATTATCAATGCGTCTTGAGGTTCTTCGAGAATGGCAAACTGGCTGGGCAACATGTCCGGTTTCATATAATGCCAGGGACGGTTCTGGATGCGCTCACGGATCAGCTCATAGCTGCCTTTGAGATACACGAACTTCACCTGCTCGGTGTCCAGACAAAGTTGGTCGCGGTAGCTCTGTTTGAGTGCCGAGCACGCCAGCACGATGGATTCCCCTTTTCGAAGGTGCTCGCTGATCAAGTCAGCCAGGTGATCCAGCCAGCCCTTGCGGTCTTCATCGTCTAGGGGGATGCCGCGGCTCATCTTGTCCACGTTGGCAGCCGGGTGGAAATCGTCGCCATCGAAAAACGGCCAACCGAGCCTTTGGGCTAGCAGTTGGCCGATGGTGGTCTTGCCGCAACCGGAGACTCCCATCAGGATGATGATCACGGTTTATAACCAGCGCCGTGAGCTCAGCTTGTAGATCTTCCAATCCAGGCCGAATTTCTCCTCAAGCATCCGTTCTTCCGCCGTGATGTAAGCCCGATCGATCAAAATGACAAATGCGAGGACTGCCAGGCAAGGCGTAGCCGAGCCCAACAAGATGGCGAGGCCGATTAAGATGAACACGAATCCGAGATACATGGGGTTACGGAAAAACTCGTAGATCCCATTTGTCACCAATGTGGAAGATTCCTGGAATGGTTTAACGGTGGTCTTCGCTTTGTGAAGGGCATTATCTGCATCCAGGTTGATGGCCACTCCTGCTGCAATCGGGATGATGCCGATAAGATTCCACCAGGGCGGAACAAAGCTCGTCACAGGCCACAGGAAATGCAATGCCAGCATCAGGATGATGGTGATCAATAGCCAGGTAGTCGGCATAATCTTCTTATCGTTCACAGTTTCCCCTGTCTTATCTTGGACGTTTATAGTTTCTAAATGGCTATGCGAAATATATTTGACTGACATACAACACGCTCACTAGGCCACCCGCACCCAAATCGATGCGGCCAGCTCCCGGTCGATAGCTGCTTCGTGGTAATTCGCCCACAGGATGACCTTATCGGTATATGCCTGGATGACACTCACCGTGGCGCTCAACTTGATCCCCAGGTCGGCCAATTGTTGCAAGCAGCGCTTGTCTTGGATTTTGAAAAAGACGATCCAGCCTTGCTGATCGCCTTGCAGATCGCAGAGACGCCGCAGTCTGGGTTCTGACTTGGCCTGGGGGTAAGAAAGCTCCACGGTGGCAGGCAGTGATTGATGGTGGGAAAAGATCGGTTTTTGAAGCTCTTTCCCCGGTTGTTTAATGAAGTTACTGATCATGAGGTTCCGTATTACTTTCTGTACCGGTGACTGGCGTGTTCCCCGACGCTGAACCCTCGCCGTCCACTTCCTTCAGCAGGCCCTGCAAAACCTCGACGGTCTCGCGAACCTTAGGGATGACAATTGCTTTGATGCGTTCCAACTCTTGCCGGCCTGCATCCGTGATGGTATAGATGCGAATGGTGCGCTTGGCCGGGTCTTCCCAATGTCCTTCGATCAACCCGCGCCGTTCGAGCAGGGCCAGCAGTGGATAGATAGCACCCGGGTTCGATACCCACTGCCCACCGGTACGGTCGGCGAGAATTTCCATCACCTCATTGCCGTAACGGGGCTTCTGGGCCAGCAGCAGCAGGACGAAAAGTGGCAGCAGCCCCCCACCCTTGCTGAGCAGGTTGGCGACAAACGGGTTAAAATTGGCCATACCTTGCTGCCAGGGGCTGAAGCGCCGCCCACCGAAGATCCAATGCTGTTCCGGCCAATCGCCCATCTCTTGGTGGAAGAACTCGCGCCAGGCCTGTTGTTCTTCCACTCCCTGCGGCATATACCCATGTCCATGGTGCATCTCGTGCCGCATCTCATGTGCAAAATGGCGTTGCTCCTCGCGCCACTCATGCCAGAAGTCTTTGTAATAATGTCGTTCATCAAAATCTTTATCGTGGTCTTTCATAGATCACCAAATCCTTTTCTCAATATCATCTGTTTCAACTATATTGAACTCAATATCATTGAATAGATTATCGCTCGGAATCAAGCCTTTGTCAAGTGGTAATTTGCAATCCATACGCCGCTTGACGCCACGGGTTTGGTCGATATATCATCTTAGAAGTGAACGCCTTTGATGAACATCTCAATATACGTTCAGATTTGCCGGGAGGTTGCAATAAATGGCTCAGAACGAATCGATTCCATCCTGCACACGCGCAGCACCCGGGACCTGGGCCAAGCCCAACAAGCCACACTGGCCGACGCACCGATCCTGCAACAGGTGTTGAAAGGGCTGACATCGCAGGATGATTCCTACCGCTACAACTGCTTCCAGGTCATGCTGAGCCTGACCGCTGAACAGCCTGCCCGGCTGTTTTCCGAATGGGATCGCTTTGCCGGCATGTTGGAGAGCAACAATGCCTATCATTGCAACATTGGCCTTTGCCTGCTGGCAAATTTGACCGCCGCCGATACCCATGGAAAATTCGAATCGATCCTCGAAAAATATTTCTCCTTTCTGAATGGCGACAGCCTGATCCCGGTCCGCTATGCCGCCCAGAACGCCGGCAAGATTGCCTGCCATGAGCCGCACCTGCAACATCGCATTACCGAAGCATTATTGGGCATTGAAAGCAGCCGCCAGAAACAAAAGGAACTGATCAATACTGACGTCATCCAGGCCTTCGATGAATATTTCGAGCAGTCGGATGAGCAAGACAAAATGCTGGCCCTTGTAACTGCCCAAATCGGCAGCCCCAGCCCCAAGACCCAAAAAGCCGCCAAGACGTTTCTGAAGAAATGGACAAAATAATGGAACAATCCACTCTCTTGAAAGCCATCACGGACGTCAAAATCGAGATCTTCATCCCAGAAGCCTACGTTCCGGCGTTGCGAGACGTATTGAGCGAAGCCAGCGCCGGGCGCATTGGCGATTACGATCATTGCGTTTCAGTCTCCGACGTGCGTGGCTATTGGCGTCCGTTGGAAGGTGCCACTCCCTTTCTGGGAGAGGTCGGCAAAATCAGCGAAGGCCGCGAGTGCAAAGTGGAAGTCAATTGCAAGCTGGAGTTTGTCAAAGCGGTGCTGGAAGCCATCCGGCGCGTCCATCCCTATGAAGAGCCGGTGATCAACATCCTGCCGCTGCTCAATTCCCTGCTAGACGCATCATTGCAAATAGCCCCTAAGGAAAACTAACATGCCAAAGGAATGGATGGATGTTTCCCATCTCCCTTTTCTCACCCTCCTGCTGCTCGAACGAGTCCAATTGAGCTGGTTCCCGGGTTGGCTATCGGAAGATAAATTAGCAATTGCCCTTAAAGCCAATCCGGCCGTGGAGTGGTATCTCCGGCACAAATGTCCAGAATTGAAAGAATGGCTGGATCGCATTCTGGCAGCCAGTCAGACAGCCCCTGACCCTGTCGCGGTTCGCCACGCGGAAATCGATGTCCTCGCGTCAATCACCGACCTCTTGATCTATGCCACCGACCCTGCCATCTATGACGCCCTGCCGTTCCTGAAGTGGGATTCGAACGAATTGCTAAGCCTTGCCGATTTCTCCGAAAAAACTGTGATTGACGTCGGTGCCGGCACAGGGCGGTTAGCCTTTTCAGTTGCCGATATAGCAGCGACAGTTTTCGCGGTCGAGCCCGTTGCCAATCTGCGCTTATACCTAAAACAAAAATCGATGAAACAAGGACTTCGGAATGTCTATCCAGTGGATGGCCTCATCACGGATATTCCCTTTCCAGACCAGTTTGCCGACATCACCATGGGAGGCCACGTTTTTGGTGACGATCCTGGGGCAGAATGCAAAGAATTATCACGAGTCACCAAACAGGGCGGCACGATCATTCTTTGCCCGGGCAATTCCGACCAAGACAACGAAATTCACAACTTCCTGGTAACACAAGGATTTGCCTGGTCCAGATTTGAAGAACCGCAGGAGGGCTGGAAAAGAAAATATTGGAAAAAGTGTATTTAACATTCTACCGGATAAAAGCTCTAGAGAAAATAACGCACGGTATTGATAACGGCTATGCGCAGTTATTGATTAACGGCTGCTTTCAACGCCCGTAAGGCGCGCAGCGTCACCCATTTGTTGGGTCGGTGCTTCTCGCCAAAATTGATCCGGGTCTTGCCGGTGTACTCATATTCCAGCGACCAGCGACCGTTGGCATCCTGCTGATCGCAAATGAAATCGATGGTCTGTGCCAGTCGCGGGTCACCGGCCAAGTCCTGCAAGGCCAGCGCTTCGACTACTTGCAGCAGATCGGTAATATAAAAAACGGGGAAACCGAACTTCCACCAACTTCGATTGGGTTTGCTATCCGTCCGTGTCGGCCAATCCGCTTTGAATGGCTCAACACTGAACAGGAAATCGAGCCCCTGTTGAATCGCTCGCTCCACCAGTGGCGTACGCTGTTCGGCCGGCAGATTGCCCAAAGCCATCATCACCTTGACTGCTCCCCAGGCGCAGGGTTTCGATCCATTCGCCCCACAGGCAAAGTTCGGGCCACATTTGTAGGAATAATAGCGCAGTGGGATATCTTTTTCCGTCGTGGCCGCCACACCCTCGCCGGTCACGCTGCGCGCCATCCACTCGAAAGCTTCGGCCAGGCGCGCATCTTCATATCCCAATTCGAGCAGCGCCCAGCACAAATTGCCTTGCAGGCAATCGATGGTGTACGAGGGAGCACCGGACACCGAGAATTTTCCGCCCGGCGCCAGTGCGTGATCGACCAGATAAGCACAAGCTTTCCTGATACGCTCATCCTCGTTGACCGAGGCCCCCAACTGCGCCAACAGAATAATCGACCACACCGTGGAGCGATATTTGGCCGTATACCCGGGTCCGGGCCGCACCCAATAGCCCTCCGGCTCCATCTCGGCCAACACGCCGGCGATCGGTCCAAAGCGATGCGCCTCCGAGCGCATCTTGCGCAATTCCGGGTCATCCGCAGGATAATCCAGCAGATCACGCAGCGCCAGGTAACGCACGCCGGGCGTCACCGGCTCCAACAGCCAATCCAGCGAACGCCCTTTCAATCGATCCTGCCAAGCCATAAACCAATCCTTTCAAGGCACGCTAAAATAATTCACGCCTATTTGTCCGCTGCTTCAACCACTTGTCTCGCCCAGACTGCGGCGCGCTCAAGCTCGCCTTCTGTCAACGGGCCTTGCGAATCTTCCACAAAGAAGCCTTTCGAGGGGATGAGCAAATTACCACCATGTTTTACGAGAGCATCAGCGATGGGCTTGTCGGCATAGCCAAACCATTTCATGAAGGTGCGCAAGAAGGATGATTTCACCTTGGTCGGCGAGACGCGCGTGTCGAAAGCAGTTACTTTCACCCCGGACAGTTTGCCGGCCGACAGATTAGCCAGGAAATTCTTGATCGCATCTGTGGGACGGAAGCCGCGCGTGGGGGAGCCAACGATCAGCAGCTCCACACCTTCCAATTGCGCCGGCTGTACATCCCCCACCCGGAATACGCCGACGTTGCCCAATGGCACCAGGGCTGCGCCAATGGCCTGAGCAATTTTTTCAGTGTTGCCAAAGACAGAATCATAGATTATCAGGACTTTCATTGTTTTACCCTCCGAATTCAACGCGATTTATTCCAAGAAATGGTCTGCTTATTTCCATTATTATGGCAGAAAAATATCAAATGGGAAGCAATAAAAGACTAAATAACCATTCCTAACATATAACACAACTCCCCACCTCTGGGCGGGGAGTTATCAATCATTTTTCAAAGCGAACGTTCAAAGGCCTTTGGCCAGTACGCCAAGGACGAGCAGTGCAAATCCTACAGAAACGAACCAAAAGCTATAGGCGGAAGCATATGGAATGGAAACGAACCGGCCAACGAAGCCCAAAACGCCCACGATGAAAGCAATCCAAAAAATTAATGGTCTCGGACGATAAAGTTTCATTTGAACCTCCCACGAAAAAGTACCAAGTAATCACAACAGGATTTGTCTATTCCATTATAGTTACAACCGATAAATAAGGTATATTCTGTCAAACCTCTTCTTGCCCCGACCGAACCATCCTCTCCACCTTTTGATGTAGGACAGCTTTTCAAGGATAAGCTTATTTCGCGTTCGATAGACGCGGCAGCATAAATGACTGCAACAGCCATCGCAAGCTTGTGCTGAACGGGGACCTGGCTGGCGGCTAATGCAATTTTCCTATTCAGATCAACAATTTGCCCAAATGACATCGACCCGACTGATCGCAGGGCTTCTTCTTCTCCGACGCATAAAAGCACAAATTTTGCGACCTATACAGACAAACAGTCGGAATGATCAAACACTTCTCATCCTTGATCACCGGCATAAATAGGTCGGCATTAGAACCATCGGTGAAATATTCCAACCAGACGAATCAACAATTCATTACCGTTCCTCATCTTCCCCCTCGCGATAGCCTTCGATTTTCATACCCTTTAGGCTCCCGCACGCTTGTTCAATCGATGAAACAATGACGGCATGCAATACCTGGTTGAACGGGATGAAAGCAATTCGCCGCCCAGGTTTCTGCCCAAACTGTTTACGGACTTCCTTTGGAATCACCACCTGATACTTGGAAGAAATTGTTGCCGGATACATGTTTTACATCTCCCTATCGATCATAAAACGTAAAAGGGCTATATCACGACAAGCAAATTCTTAGAGTGGCAAAGAATCTTACGGATTAACATAGAAGATCAGCAATTGGGCGTTATAACTTGTTACGTGCGGCCAAAACTCCATATAGATGACCGAGGCATCTTTATCATAGCTCGAAAAGAACGACAGCAAAAAGGTATCATTCCCTGCTACGGTTACCCCCTGCTCATCTTCACCTTTTATCATCCCCTTCCCCGTCTCGAGCGGGATGAAATAGTTCTCAACATCCGCAAATCGAGTGTCATTGGGCAAAAGGTACAGATCCCAATAATAAGGCTCTTTGACGGCGTTATTGTGTGCAATATCAGCCACCCAAGCCGCTATATCACTTCGGGTATAGGCGTCATCAGCTACAAAAGTTGCACCATGGAATTGAGGTAGACGCCAACTCTGTTGGTCTAACAGTGTCGGCACGACAACCGGTGTGTCTGTCGCCAACACTACAGTAGGAGTCAAGGTATTTGTCGGTAAGGGCGTATCGGTCGACGGAAGAGGCGTGCTTGTTCGAGTCGGTTGTACCTGATAGGCCGCAATAAGCGGGCCCACCTTTCCAATCAAAAGCGCTGCTGCGCCAACGCCGGCAAGGCAAACAACGACCAGTGCAGCAATCAGGATGGTTATCCAGCGATTGCTGCTGCCCTTCTTTTCTTGAGGTGCAGCATCATCGGTGCTGCCATCCATCAGTTGTCCGCACTTCTTGCAATATACAGCATCGTCGGCATTCTCAGTCGAACAATTCTCACATAATCTCATATCTATCCCCTCGACAAAGGCAATTTTACCCGCTATTTGCACACTATAGCACAACTTGCGAAATTAACCTAATGCCTATGGAAGTAGTACATCACCCCTTCCAAGCAATAAGCCCTCAGACGAATCAAATTTTATTGAATGATTCTACATATTAGTCTATATGGTTCCGAAGAAATCCACGGGTTGTATGATTGGCAGCAAAGCCGATTTATAATCTTCGATGTTGTGTGCGATCAAGCAATCTGGCTTGCACTGCACTCTGGGCTGCATAGCACTTGGCGTTTTCCAATCGCCCACACGGGACGCGCACGGTCAATTTCGTCTCGTTCATAGCCATTCTCATGCTGCACATATAGCATTATTTTGTACTGCCGCCAACGCCACGGTTCTTAAGACAAGAATCAATTTTGAAAAAGGAACCGGGAATTAATGGGTATTTACAATGAACTTTATGGCTCTGACTGTCGCTGCAACTTAAGTTTGTAACGTACCCACAGGAAGAAGCCCGCGACCGGCAGGGCAAGGTTGATCAACAGGCCAGCTTGAAGGTAACCATTCCAATACGGGTTGACAACCACACCGGCCCGCATCAACAAGGTAATCGTCCAAATTCCCCACGGCACGTGCACCAGCCAGGCGGTGACCATGCCCGGGTTGAGGAACCGTTTGCCCACCATCCCAATGACGAGATGCACTACGGCCTGGAAAATGACGAAGTAGGGCAAAAAGCCCGCCTGGGTCAGGTCGGTCATGGCCTGAAAGCCAGAGAGTGGCAGAAAGAACCAGACAACCATGTTGATCCAAAAAACCGCAGCCTTGTCGACCAGGCCGTTGTCCGGGTTCGTCCTGTAAATATTCTTGTTGGCAAATTGGGCAAAGCCGCCCGGGAAAACATATTCGTCCGTCTCATGGAGCATGTAGAGCGGGGTGTACATCATCAATGCGAACAGGAGTCTATTTTGGGGCAAGACGATCAAGACCAGGTAGATCGTCAGGAAAATGCCGACGATCACGCCGACCCTGGCCCAATTTTCCATGAACCAGGCAAAATATTTTTTGAGAATCATGGCTGCCTCTTGTTCAAAGCATTTAGCGAATTTTGATAGAACTGCTCGAACACACGATTGACGGTAGCAATGTCTTCCGGAGTGACACCCACGGTGATGATCTCGATCCATTGCCGCAGAGTCTCGTTGACCCGCTCGGCGATCTGCCGGCCCGAGTCAGTCAGCGAGACGCGGTAAGCGCGTTTATCCTGTTCATCCAGAACTTTATTCACGTAACCCAGGGCAGCCAGCTTATTGACCGCGCGTGTCGCATCCGCATTGTCCACCCCCACCGCGGCGCTCAGGTCGGACATGTTCAGCCATTCGGCCTGGCTCAGCTCGACGATGAAATAGACCAGCCCACTGCTGATATCGATGTCGGCGAGCTGCCGGATGGCATAAGACAATCCCATGCGAAACGACTTGATCAACTTGAGATTGGGCCTGAACATAGGAATGCTTTCTTTTTATAAATATTTGACAAGTCAAATATTATCTCAAATTATTTGACTTGTCAAATAAAATCGCTATTCACGGGCGAACAGCCTGGCAAACCCGGGATAAGCCTTCAGCGGGATGATCTCGAACTCGATCAGCCCATTGGAAACCAGCGGCAACGTCGCCAGGGTTTCTTTCGCCGTGACAACATCCGGACATTCCAGCACCAGCACCGCCTCGGGGCGGTCGGCGCGGAAATAGGTCTCGCGGATCACGCCCTGCTGATACAGCTCCCAGACGCGTGATGCCTCGGCCTTCGCCAGCCGGCGGAAAGCTTCCTCGCCGGCGCTTTGTAGGTCGTGCTCGATGGCCAAGATTTTCAATGATCCATCTCCTTCCCGAATAATCAATTTACGGTGATTGGTTTTTCGAATTTAAAATCAGGAACGAATAAAACGAATGGTCCTTCGCTGCCAGTAAAGGCACGGCGTCCTGACGAGGTCAGGACAGGCGCTTGTGCCCCTACCCCATTGCGTCAAAGGATATATCCGCTCTTCAATCAGGTATCTTAATTATAGAACTAATGTTCTGTAGTGTCAATCGGACAAATGGAAATTTTTGCAGGCACAGGGTGCACCCTTTACAGGGCAGGCCCTTGACAGAGCAGGTCACCTCTGACAAGGTCAGGGCAAGCCGCTGTGCCCCTACAAGTTATTTCTCTTTGCCCAGCTCACCGGCGATGCCGTCGAATTGCTCCAGGGCCGATGAAATTTCCAACGCTGCCTGGCGGGCGTCCGGCAGCTCAAGTTCGATGGCAAGAAGTTTCATCCCCGCCGTCTGCCTGACCTTACTCTCTGGAAACCACCTGTTTCAAGGGGGCTACCATATTCTCTTTGATCCTCTTTCTAAATTCTTGCTGGATGCGCGGGATGGAAAGCAAAAATCCTGCTCCTGCATTCAAAAGCTGTGTCCGCCAATGACGCTGCGGGAAAGTATCATAGAAACCGGAGCTCACGTAAGCCTGATGATCAGCCTTGAACACCGGGCGCAGGCGACCATAGATATCGTCGCGGAAAATGAGTCCTCCGCCAATCCCCAAAAAGGTTTGCGGGCGCATGTAGCCCTGCAGCGCATATTCGGCAGCGCGAGCCATCAAACCATTCAATTGAGCATCGATTTCCTCGGACGAACCGAACTCGTCACCTACAAAGCCCACCAAGTTGGCGCCCTGGTATTCGGCCCAAGCCGTCAACACTTCCTTCAAATTCGGGAGCTGGCTGAACGGGCCGGAGATCACAAAAGCCAATTGTTTGCCCACCAGCACCGGCGTGTGAGTGTTGAAGAAAGAGCGGTCGAAGCACATCTTCCAGCGCGACGACAGGTAACGGTCGCGGATCGAGCCGGCAAACACCAAGATGTCGGCGGCCATGACCTGTGTCTGGTAGAAATCGATGAATCCATCCTTGCCCTCATAGGCGCAGTGATAGGCCGCCCCGCACTGGAGGCAACCCTGGCAACTGGCTTTGATGTCCACGTCATGCAGGTTGACCACCGTGACATCGTCGGAAAAAGCCGCCCGGCAACGTTCGACCATGCGCGCCAGGTTGCATTCCGGCATGCAGCTGTCATGGACGATGACCACTTTTTTGCCGGCTGTACTTACAGGGGCAAGGGCTGCACCCGGCTCATAGATGAACTCCCTGGGGATGAGCGGAGAAAACTGGCGCAGGGTCGGCTCTTGATTCTGAATGGCTTGCAGGAAGTGAGCACCAAACTGAACCAACGTCGCTTGCTTTGGTTTCTCCAGCAAGTCCGTCATTTCCGGTGAGTAGGATTCCACAAAGCGCATCCCCAGGTCCTCACTGACGGCGCGGATGTACTCGTGGGCGGTTTGATCATAGAAATGGATGGACGTCGAAAGCGAGGCGGCATATTTCCCGGCAAAGGCATCCTGCGCCCCGCGCTCGAAGACCAACTCGATAAAGCGCTTATAGTGGGCGTGCACCAATAGAATGTAGAGCGGGAACGCCCACAGCACCCCATCCGCACTTTGGATGTCTGCAATGACCTTGTCCCACTCCTCCTGTTTGGCTTCGATGGCCTTGATGCGTTGGGCGATGTGATGCACCTTGAATTCATGCTGCGGAAAAGCTTTGGCCAGGAAATTGGCGTATTGCAGCGTGACGCTGAGATCGCCCTTGGGGCTGCCGTTAAGAACAACGATTTTCATGATAACCTCCATAATAGACATGTAAAAATTGACATATTTAATATTTTTTTATAATTACCCATGAAATCTGCGTTTTTATAAATCCTCGACCATTTGGATCGTCTCATTCAACCAATCGATATAAGCTTCCTCGTAACGGATGCCCAACTTGAGCGTTGCGTGCCAGAACCTGGCATCCTTCGCCAGTTGGGGGTATTCAGAAACATTGTGGTCGATCTCTTCGCTGGCAATGGCGTGATACTGCTTCAGCTTTTGCTGGTGCATCTCGCGCTGCAGGACCAGCTCAGCCAGCACTTTGGGTTTCTCGCGTTGGGCGGAGAAGAACACCCGCACCAGCAGATCTTCCTTGATGGGCGTCATCTCGGTCATGGACTGATCCAGCCAGGTATGAAATTCCTGCAAGCCTTTTTCGGTCAACGAATAGACCCGGCGATCGCGCTGCCCCTCTGCCTCGATCAGCTCCGATGCGACCAACCCATCGGCCTCCATCTGCCGCAGCGTGGTGTAGATCTGGCTGTGATGGGCATGCCAAAAATGCGAGATCGAGTGGTCGATCATCTGCTTAAGATCGTACCCGCTCATGGGTTGATAATTGAGAAAGCCCAACAGGATGTATTGGATCATAGGGCTATTATAATATGTCATTGATTATATGTCAATAGTGACATATAAATAATTTTGTCTGCTATTTGGGTAGATGAAGAAATTATGCTCATGAGTGGAATTTCTTCACTGACAGGAAAGCAGGGTTTTCCTGATCTTCCTGCCAATTCAGGGGGTTGTCATGGATGTAATTGACGATGGCCCAAAATTCTTTATCGTCACGCACGATATGTTCGTAATAATTTCGCTGCCAGAGGGGTGTGCCCGGCATCTCGCGCAAGGCATTGATCCGATACGTCACGGCGGATTTGTAGGCGCGAATAATGGCAGGAATGGAACTCGCGACGAGACGTCCTATAGGGACGTGATCTTTCGTAGGGGCACGATTTTCTGTAGGGGCGCAGCGACGCTGCGCCCCTACCAAGGATTCACCCTCATCCACGATCCAAACGACCCCATGGACATGATTCGGCATGACCACGAATTCATCCTCACGCAGCGCAACGTTCGAGCGGAGCGCCGCCGTTTTGAGCCATTCCTCGCGGGCAATGCGGCCAAAATCATTCAGATGCATTTCGCCAGACACCACCTGACCGAAAAGCTCTTCCCGCTGCCAGGTGACCACAGTGACGAAATATGCCCCAGGCTGGGTGTAATCGTATCCCGGCAGGCGGATGGAACGCCGGTGGTGGCTTTGGGGGTCGAAGGGCACTAAAACTTTTCCTCAAACGTTGCTGTCAACTGTTCAACGTAATCCCTACAGGAGATGCCAACATCGCGCAGGACGTTGTAGTAATTTCATACACACTAGGCGATGGTGGAAGATTGAGTTAACATCTTTATTCTTTTAGTTTATTAAATCCATCTCGTATAACTTTAGCGATTAACTTCCTGCGTTTTTCAATGAAATCTCGATATTCCATTTTTTCCCAACCTTCCGGGATAGCGTGCCAATAAAGCATGTTTTTCAACTCGTCCTTGGCAAACCTTGAAATGTACTTGGGAAAGTAATCAGAAGGTGGATCATCACTGATCTCAATATTATCATCCCATTCGACAAGGGCATAATTTGCGATCTGATTTGTATCGCGTATTTCGGTGATACCCAATTTTTCCAAGTAGCCCTTAGGAAACAGATGGTGCCGTTCCGTGGCCGATTTCTTGGCCTTGATCGCCGGGTCAAGCAATGTAGAAACTGGGAGCTTTGAGAAGAGGGCATTGGCTCCTAACAAACATTGAGCAGCGTAGAAGGAGAACAGCGAGGGGCTTCGAGGGGAAGATGTCGCTAATTCGTTCGGAAGTGTAATATTCCAATAATCTTCAGTTAATAGATCGTCAACAATGTGATCTAGCACAGAAATAAATTGGTTGCTAGTGTGAACATCACGAAGCCTTGCCAAATCCTGCTCCATCACACTTTCAAACGATCCAGAATATCGACTTGTCAGGGTGGTTACAAAAAACCAGCGAGCAATCGTGTTTCTCAAAACAAAATTATCGACATCTAAATCTCGTTTCCCAATCAAATAGAAGATATAAGCGTACAAAAGAGCATTCTGGGACGTGATCATTGCTTGACTGGTATAACCAGCTCTCTGAACAGCCTTTAGGAAATCGTGCCAATTCTGAACATTAAGCACATCTACTTGAGCTTCTTTCAGAATAGCAAACTGCTCATCGCGCTTTTTCACGGAATACTCTTCAGTTTCTAGGTCTTTCCCACGTAAAATTGTATAAACATTTCGCAACCGCGCCCGACGGAATCCAAGACCTATATCGACTCGCAACAACTGATCGGGATCAGGATATATATAATAATTGAATGGGGATGCCCCAGAAGCAACGGGTTGGCGAGAAAGACGACAGAACCGCTCAAGTTCAGTTCGCCCTTCATCCCAAAAGACAGACATCAAGGTAAGGATAAAATCAGCCTGATTGAGCGGTGTTCCTGTACCATTTACCCTGACAAAAACATCCGCCACATCCTCATCGGGAACAGAAGAAGATAATTCAAGCACGGTGAACGGATAATTCTTTATATCATAAAGATGATCAATCGCTTCTGCGAGGCGATCTTCCTCTTCATCAGTTACTTCGCGCGATTCTTTGAGCCGCATAACGTAATTTTTCTCGAACTGGTGTCGGGTAATTTCCGCAGACCATAACTTACTTATGTCGGAAATATATTCTGGATCTCGTATGATCGCAGCGTCCGCCACTTCGAACTTTTGGTCGATGGGACGAAACGCAATCGTGATATGTTCTTCTTTATAGTTTTCACGGATAACGGATACATTTTTCAATACAGCATAAAGAGAGGTTAACCTTTGCTGTCCATCCACAATCAACAATCTGGGATACTTCTGCTTATGCGTAGCGCCAATCTGCTTATGATTATCGCTGGCACCATTCACCCAAAATAATAAATATCCCACCGGGAAACCTTTATACATGGAATCAAATAAATCCCGGACTTTCTTATTCGGCCAAACAAACGGCCTTTGAAGCTCTGGGAGTCCTATCTCACCCATATCAATATCATCCACAAGATTGCCAAGCGAATAACTGATTTCTTTGAAGACCGTTGTGTCCATTTGTTACTCCCAATTACTTTTTTATAAAGGATTTCTTCGAGTTCGCCGTCATCAGATGAAAAATAGATTTCGATGCCTTTCACCAATGACTTATATTTTTTCAACCATAACCCGATAACTTCTCGCTGATTACCAAACACCAAAAATCTATGCTCGGCATGCAATTTCTCCAGGAGCCACATGTGGCCGGCAATTTCCATGAATTTTGCAGGTGGCAAATGCCCCCCTAACAAGTGTTAAGTATTTAGCATCACCAATGATTTGTTCATCATCCGAAACCATATCAAAAATCTTTGGGAATCCCAAAATTTCTTTTTCTGATAACGATGTATCATAATATTGAGACATTGTTTCGGTTGCCAATACTTGAAAATCTTTCCAATTCATTACAACCTCCCCTCGAGTACAATGCCTATACCACAACTGGTGAATTGCAGGTCAATTTGTTAGCAGACAAGCTCTTCAGGTACGGGTATTTACCCCTTTACAAAGGTAAGATTATTTTACAAGAGAACAGGGAAAGAATAAAGTCCCGGCCTATCCAAAAGCCGGGACCTTATTCACTTCATTCAATTCTTACTCTTCCGCGAACGCCGGCAGGAACGGCATGGAGGCCAGCGCACCCTTGAGGATCATGTACATCTCCGTCGCACCCCGCAGCGAGGTCTCCACAATTCCTACGGGTTGTTGAGATACCGGTGGAAAAAGAGGTCAAGGCAACCTGGCGCCCCCTTAATCGATGTCCATTTTTACAATGTACCGAGAAAATCCACGGGCTGCATAACCGGCAAGAGAGCAGATGGATAATCCCTCTCATTGCGCGTTACCAGGTAATCTGCCTTGCACTGCACGGCCGAAATCATCTGGACAGCGTCTTCAAAATCATGAAAATCGAGATTGAGCGCTTGTTCAATCGTGCTTTGGTCGACCGGAGCAATCTTGATGAACTGCAAGAGGTTGGTGACCGCCGCACGAGCCTCTGCTGAAGATCGGCCCTTTTGAAATAAGTAGAACAAGGTCGTGATGCTGTGAGCAGCAACATACCCCTCCACCCGCCCGGTCTCAACCGCGGCAAGCAAGCCGGCAGAAGACTCAAAAAAAGGTTCCCGCTTTTGCAAAACATCCAACAAAACGTTGAGGTCAATCAAAACGACCGGCTTATTGGACATATTTCTTTTCCAGGTGTTTTTTGTAATCCTGGACGGTCACGTCGGGCGGGAGCGTGCCGCTCAGCCTGCGGACAATGGGAGCCTGATCCAAAGATTGCCGGGCAGGAATACGCCGCAGATATGCTTCGATAAGGCCGGTGAGCGTGGTATCGTTTTGCGCGGCGTAGCGTTTGGCATTTTCCAGAAGGTCACGCGGGACGCGTACCGTCAATTTTGTTTCTTCCATAGCGTATCTCCTGCCGTACATATTAGTATATATTTGTACGGCTGTCAAGCTTATAGGGACACACCCTTGCAGGGGGGCCGTGAAAAGGTCAGCACTTAAGGGCACGCCCCTACAGGGCAGGTCGGCCCTGACAAGGTCAGGGTAGACGCCTGCGCCCTTACAATTCTATTCTTCCGCGAACGCCGGCAAGAACGGCATGGACGCCAGCGCGCCCTTGAGGATGACGTACATCTCCGCTGCACTCTTCAGCGAGGCCTCGCCGGGGAAGATGCGCTTCAGCTCAACCTTTTTGAGGTGGAAATCTTCCACCGCCAGCGTAGCGGCCAGGAACTCGTCGTCGTAGTACACCTCGCCGTCGTCCGCCTTGATCATCAAGCGGGCGGTCTTGCCATCCGCCCGGCGGCGGATGCTCCAGCCCTGCTCGCGGCGGGCGATCCAGAAGGCATTGTCATCTTCCAACTCGAAGTCGCTCTCTTTGAGAAAGAGGCGCGGTTTGTCCTGATAGGGCTTGCCCTGGTGGGTGCAAAACGTGGCGCAGTTGCCGCATTCGTTGCAGAAATCGTCGACGTGCAGCACCTGGCGCGGCTGGGTGATGCGGAAATGCTCCTCCCCCACCGTCACGGCCTGCTCCTGATGGCAGGCAATCGTTGGCAGCGCCCAATCTACTACTTCGGCCGTATAGGCGTAATTGGCGCGGTTGGGACAAACTTCCACACACTTATCGCACAACGTGGCGCATTGCAGGCAGCGCAGGGCCTCGGCGCGGCCGGATTCTTCGCTCAAGGTGTGATCGATCAGCTCGAAGCCGCGGCGTCGATCCACCGGCAGCATCTCCGGCTGATGTTGAATCTCCTTGCGGGCACGCGCTCGTTTGACCTGCAGGATGTCTTCGGCCGAAAGCGCCGGCATCTCCACGGTCAGCGGTTGGAAGGAAATGCCCAGCTCGGCACAAATGCCCTCGGCAGCCCGCCGTCCATCCGCGCAGGCGGCAATGATGCTCTCCGGGCCATCCACCACGTCACCCCCGGCGAACAAGCCGCGTGCCCCGGCGCGTCCGCTGGCCGGCTCCACCGCCACCGAGCCGTTCTTATTGCGGGTGATCACGCTGCCGGCCAGAAAACCCAGATCATGACCCTGGCCGGTGGCAACGATGACTGAGTCCACGTCGATGCGGAACTCACTGCCGGCTACCGGCACCGGACGGCGCCGCCCGCTGGCATCCGGCTCGCCCAGCTCATTGCGCACGCATTCGAGCGCAGTCACTTTGCCATCCTTCAAGATCACCTGCACCGGCGAGACCAATTCCTCCAGCCGGGCGCCCTCTTCGAACGCACCCTGGCGCTCCTCGGGGCTGGCGGGCATCTCGTTCTTCGTGCGGCGATAAAGGATAGCGGCCGGCTGCCCGGTGAGGCGACCCGCCACGCGCACGGCGTCCATGGCCGTGTCGCCACCGCCGATCACCACTACCTTTTGGCCCAGCTCCACCGGCTGCCCGCGGCGCACCTTTTCCAGCACGTCTAGGGCGGGATAGACGCCCTGCCCTTCTGCACCGGGGATGTCCAACGGCACATCCTTCTGGTATCCGGCAGCCACAAAGACGGCGTCGAAACCCTGCTGCAAAAGCGCTTCGGGGGGCTGCGTAACGGGATGAGAAGTTTGAATCTCGACCCCCATGCCGGTGATGCGGGCGATGTCTTCATCGATGATGGCAGCCGACAAGCGGAAGGACGGGATCAGGCGCAGCATACCGCCGGCCACGTCCTTGGCCTCGAAAATGGTCACCCGCAGGCCGTTCAACGCCAGGAAGCAAGCGGCAGAAAGTCCCGCCGGGCCGCTGCCAATGACGGCCACGCGCCGCCCGGTGAGAGTTTTGCTGGGCAGCGCAACCTGTCCCTTTTCGGCTGCTAGGCGTTTGAGCGCCCGAATGGCAACCGGCTCTTCGTAATTGTTGCGCGTGCAGCGCGTCTGGCACAATTGGGTGCACACGTAGCCGGTGACTCCCGGCAGCGGATTGCGGCTGAGGATGCCTTCCAGCGCCTGGCCGTACTTGCCCTGGGCGATCAGCCAGGTGTAGGCCGGCACGTCCTGATGCACAGCGCAAGGCTCCATGCAAGGTGCAGCGACGCAATCTAACAGCTCCAGCGCTGACGAGACCTTGGGCAGGCCATAGGGCGCATAATCTTTCTTGTAACGTGGGTTTTCCAAAGCTTCGCTCGCGGCTTTGGCAATGGCTGCCGAACGGTCTTTGGACAATTCCGCCAGGCTGCCGGCTCCCCGGCGGCGCATATCGGCTGCAATATTTTCCAGATATTGACCCAGGCGGGCGTAGCCGCCCGGCTTGAGCAGGTCGGAAGCCACCGTGACCGGCAGCGCCCCACAGGAGAGCAGCGTGGTCACGTTCAGCGCGTCCGCCCCGGCCGAATAGGAGACCTTCAGGTCGCCCTTGAACTCCACGTCCAGCTTGTGGAACAGGCTCATGGTGATGGGGTACAGCGCCCGCCCGGACATGTACATTTCGCCGCCGGGCAACACCCCGCGGCCGTTGGAATTGGGCAGCGTGTTGCTCAGCTTCACCCCGAAGCTGAGATTCTGCTGGGCAGCCGTCTGCTGCAGGGAATGGACCAGCGCCACGGCGCGTTCATAGCGCAGGTCATGCTCGAAGACCGCGTCGGGGATGGCAATGTAGTCATAGCCCAATTGGCGGTTAAGGATGTCCAACACCTGCTCTTTGCCCAACAGGGTTGGGTTGAGCTTGACGGTGGTGTGCAAGTGGCGCTCGGTGAGCAGGTAAGCGGCGATCTTCTCGATCTCATCCGGCGGGCAGCCGTGCATGGTCGAAAGGGTGACGTTATTGGTCAGGCAATTGGGAATCTCGACATCGGCGAATTGCGGAAAGCTTTTTTGCAAGGTCTCACGGATCTGGCCGATCTCAGCCGAAGCATCCGCCAGTCGCTCCATGAAGCGCAGCATGGGAGCGCTGGTGATGCCCGCGAAATTGTAGCCCACGCTCATATTGAATATAGTGCCG